>Ga0209573_1001134_pt1 | contig 43760 bp, 36 predicted proteins | sample TNRBio252014_DNA_FD_185870 | JGI IMG/M metagenome (GOLD analysis project Ga0209573, IMG submission 185870) | Wastewater treatment Type I Accumulibacter community from EBPR Bioreactor in Madison, WI, USA - TNR Reactor_6/25/2014_ DNA (SPAdes)... | ecosystem: Engineered > Bioreactor > EBPR >...
TAAGCAGGATTTTCTCACTTTTTTGCCTCGATCCTAAAGGATGAAAGCGAGAAAATCCTTTATCTTCCTTTAGGATTGAGGACAAATAAAGGATTTTCAGAGCTTTTTTTCAACCATTGATTCGCATAACTTAAAATAACATACCAAAAATAAACTGTCATTTCCCAAAAACTGAAATAAACCTACTGTCATGTGTTCAATAATCGCTGTAAAATATCAATAATTTCATCATTTCCAGAGCTGATTTTTGTGCTTTTTCTCTGATGAATGGCCTGGGTGTTTCATCACCAACTTCGAATATGATACTTTCAGCCTTGAATTGTTTGTGAAACCAGCCCTTTGCATAAGGTTGAGAGAATCCGTAAGCTTCCTCATGTGGCGTATGGTCCGGCATGGCCTGATCCAGTCCATATAGCCAGAAATTCTTAAAACCGGGCACAACGGACACGATTGAATCCACATGAGTGTACATCACATCTTTCTGGGTGGAATGAAAATCCATGCATAAAACCACTTTGTTTTTTTTGGTTTTTTGTTCACGCACCATAAAATCAGCCAGCTGTTTTACTTCTTTTTGCCTGTATTCTGCCCAGTCTCTGTTGAGATCCACACCATGAGCATTATGTCGCCAATGACCCATATCCACACCGTCAGGATTGATCATCGGGAAAACCAGGATCCTGAATTTTTTCCTGAAAGCATTGGCTAAAACATTGTTTTCCAGAATAGTTTCGAGGTATGCCTGCATGGCAAAATGACCGCTTAATTCAGGTGGATGCGCTCTGCCCATAATGATGAGCAATGGCTTTCTTTCGGGTTTATCCTGGAACATGTCTAGATAAAAAAGGTTTCTTCCTCCGATGCTGGTTCCATAAGAACCCAATTCAATATCTTTACTTTCAGCCAGCTTACTGCAATAATCGAAAACATCTGAAGATGTCACCAATTCCTGACCTGAAAGGTAGACTGGTCTCGAATCCAGGTGAAAAGGGAAAATAACTTCTTTTTCGCTCACATATTTGATGGACAATGTATCCACCGGAATCCAGTTGATCTTGTCATAACTATATTTTGGAATATACCTGTGAGCTCCATCCTTGTATTCCAGCACCATTTGGATATCTGCAGGAGTTTCAGATTTCATGCGAAAGGCAAACCATGCACTGTTATTTACCGGAAAATTTTCGGGAGAAATGATTGCTTTGAATGTGGATTCATCCTGTTGGATCATACCATTCAGTCTGGCACCATCGAACAGGTTATCAAAAGAAAACTGATCAAAGCGATATATTTTTTTCTCCTGCAATTCAATTTTCTTATCAGAAGTATCTTCAGGTTGAGGATATTCAAACGGTTTTACCTTATAACTGCAACAGGAGTTGATCAGCATAAAACCAATGAACAGAAAGAACGTTGATTTATAAAAAGTCATTTTTTTCATTTTTTAACTGGATTTTTGATTTCGTTAATTCATTCAGTATTCAAAAGCGCCTGACTATATTCTTTGAAATTGTTGATTTTTGAAAATGGACATTTCCATTTATTCGGTTGTATAAACAGGAATCACATCCATTTTCTCTTGTCAGATTCAATTTTAAACAATACAAAGTTGCAAATATCCTGCGCCAGATCCAAATGAACATATGGAATGTTAATATTTCCTGATGCTGTATATATAATAATGGTTGCAAGACGGTGTTTTCGTTGATAAATGCTTTGTCGGAGTGCAATACTTTGGATTTTGTATAAGCGCAGAGCTTTGAAATAATTCCCAAAAATTCCGTTTCTGATATAAATGAGTTCATTATTGATGGCGAAATTCCATTTTTTATGATTCACCTTGAAAGCGAGGTACACCAAAAGTGGCCAAATTGCAGTCAGGAGTCCATAAAATTTGTAATCTGTAAAAAGCAACAATGAGACAACGATCATAGCAGGTAAAATGCCAAAGTATAATACCCTGACATAGACATATTTCCCGGAAATTTTAAAGTTTTTCAGGTCTTTCCATTCATCAGGGCTGACATAATAAGATTTGATCCGTTCAACATTTTTGGAATCACATCCCGGAATGCTGATGGATTTGGTATCACGGATTTCGGAACTGGAAGCCTGTTTTAGGTAGACATCATATAAACCGAGCAATCTTTTGAGCGGGTTATCAGCCCACGAAATATATTGAATTTTGTGATCTTTTGCTGAAATTTGTTTTTTGGTGAATAAACCTGATACGATTTTGAAACCATCATTGGTTCTGAACAGGGTAAAATCATAATACCGGATGGTCGTCCTGATCAGGGAAAAGGTGAATGATGCCAAAACAGACATCAGAGCAAGAATGATGATGGCAATTTTACCAAAATAAACAACTTCTTCATTGATTTGATCGACCACCTGATCAGTATCTACTCCGATATCTTCGACCTGGTTATAAAGTGTCATAAAAAATGCCAGTATGATAAGCAGAGATCTGAGGTGATTTTGCGTTGCACCAATCCGGATAAGCTCGCTGAAAGAAAGATGCAAAATGGTTTGAGGAGCAAGTTCGAACCCTGGTAGTTCTTCAATATCAGAAGATTCCGATGAGGGTAAAATTTTTGATTTTTGTTCCAGCACAACCTGCCGGAGCGCTTCAGCTTTGGCCATGCTGAGCGCGGAAAATGAAAACTCAGTACCTTTGGACCCGGCAGTATCCACTTCCAGTTTAGTTACTTTGAGCAGCTGATGCAGAATGGATTGTTCGATGTTGATGGTTTGGATGCGTTGAAAAGGAATGTTTGTCCGGGATCTTTTAAAAACACCTTTCACTACCACCAATTCGTCGTTGTCTATATAAAAATAATACCTGAAATAAGAGATCACTGCAAAAACAAATATCAATATACTGATACCTGCAATGATCCAAATCAACATATTTTTAATATTTTCCCTCCCAACCAGAACAGCGATCAACACTGGCCAGAGTTGCCTTACAAGGATCCTGAAAAAATTATAAGCCAGAAAAACGATCGCTGCGTAGGATTGTTTGTTTGGTTGGCTGAAATCAAAATCATTCCTCTTCATCATGGGCGGTTTTTGAAATGATGAAGGATTTTATCCTTGCGGCATCATTTGAAAGCAAGCCGGGCAGGGAAAGGTCGCTTTGGCTTCCGCCGGCAGTGAAAATTTTCAGGCTGGACAAATTGTAAAATCTGTCTATAGGCCCGGAAACGATTTCAGCATGTTGTATCCGGTTGAAAGGAACAATGGTGGTGCTTTTAAAAAGCAATCCACGTGTATATATGATATCTCGTTGTCTGATGGCATAGGATCTGGCGTGAAATACTTTGCTGCTCAGGCTGAAAAACCAGATAAAGAGGATGATCAGCAGTCCGGAAACTGAAAATCTTAGTGTGACAGGAATATCTTTCAATAATATTGCTGCTACGACTATACCGGATATTAAAATGAGGCTGGTCAGTCCCCGGGTTATATATATGACTTTGAGGTAATTGGCGGACAACTTTTCTGTTTTGATAGCAGTGATATCCGGCAATGCTTTAACATCGATCTGTTCATTCAAAAATTCCATACAGTTGTATATATCTTTTTATTTTTGCAAAATTACTAAATCCGAAGCAGTGACTGTCAATTTATTTTAGAATTCGAACAGTTATATTTTTGCAGTTATGAACCATTTAAATATATTGCAGCCATTCTTCTGAATGGCGGAACAATGTATGGCCGGGTCAACAAGTTTATATTTGGCACATGATTTGTTGATTTCTCCTTTCTTAAATTTTTGTAAATCAAGATAAACAAAGTACCTTTGCAAAGTTTTTCGAAAAAGAAAATAAGACTACAGTATAAATAAGTAAAATAATTCAAGAATTATGGCATTAATTGGTAAGATTAGGGACAACAGCTGGATTTTGATTGTACTGATCGCATTGGGCATGGGAGGATTTATTCTCCAGGATATTATATCCAATCAGGGCATGAGATCTGCTGCAGATTTTGAATTGGCTAAGGTCAATGGGAAAAAGATAGATTATAAAGAATTTCAGCATACGGAGCAGGTATTATATGCAGGTGCGCCGGATCCGGATCCTTATGCACAAAGAGAATATTTGTGGGGTTATTTCAAGGATAAAGCGATTGTGGAATCTGAAGCAGAAGCACTCGGAATCGGTGTCAGCACTGAAGAATTGGTTGATCTTCAATTTGGTGAAAATCCAAGTCCTGTGATCATCAGCAGGTTCAAAGATGCAAATGGAATGCTTGACAGAGAAAGACTGGAATATTTCCGCTCGCAAATTGAAAACAATACCCTTGAAGACAGGGTTAAAGAGTATTGGGCAATCCAGGAAAAAGAGATCATCAAGGAAAAACAACAGGCAAAGTTGCTCAACTTGTTTGTTAAAGCTGTATATACACCGAAATGGATGGCTGAAGAATTATCTAAAGAAGCTGCTTCCATGGCTGACTTTTTATACGTCAAAGTTCCATTTGAAAAAATCGACGATAAGGACATTAAAGTAACAGACGAAGATATCAAAGCTTACCTTGACAAAAACAAGAAGAAGTATATCAATCTGGACGAGACCAGGATATTGAAATATCTTGAATGGGAAGTAGTAGCCACTCCGGGCGATTCAATTAAGGCAAAAGATGAAATCCTTAAATTATATTCCGGATTTGAAACTGCTACCAATGACTCATTGTTTGTCATTAATAATTCAGGGAATATTTCGCCTGTATATTATAAATCTGAAGATATTCCGGGAGAAGTGAAGGGAAAAGTTGCTCAGATGTTTAAGGGAGAAATATACGGACCCTATTTTGATGTGGATAAATTTACGATTGCCAAACTGGTTGATAAAAAAGTAGTAGCGGACAGTGTAAAAGCACGTCATATATTGATTGGAGCAAGTCCTCAGAATCCATCCTCATTCTCTACTGCTCAGGCAAAAATTGACAGTATCAAACAAGTATTGGATACGGGCGGTGATTTTGCCGATCTCGCAGCCAGGCATTCTGAAGATTCGGGCTCTGCACAGAAAGGTGGTGACCTTGGATATTTTGCTCAGGGAACCATGGTTGGCCCTTTCAATGATGCATGTTTCCATGGAGACAAATCCAAAAAATATCATGTGGTCAGTTCACAGTTTGGTGTTCATTTAATTCAGGTCATGGATCGGAAATTCGTAGATTCCAATCCTAAATTTAAAATGGCATATGTGAGTGTGCCTTTGATACCATCTCAGGAAACTCAGGATTCAATATATAATTTTGCATCAGAATTATTGATTGGAAGTAGTGATCTGAAAGATCTGGAAGCAAATGCCAAGAAAAACGGGATGGAATTGAAAGAATCCAATCCGATGAAAGAAAGTGATTATTTGTTTATGAATTTTGGCTCTTCCCAAACTTCAAGAGATATCATCCGCTGGGCATATCAGCCGGGTGTTGATAAAGGTGATATTTCCGATGTGGTTTACATCTATGAAAATCCTGAAAGATATTACAACAGCCATTATGTTTTGGTTGGACTGGATAAAATTTTCCCAAAAGGGCAGAAATCAGTTGAGGATGCCAGGAAAACACTTGAAGCAGCCATTAAAAATGAGCTGAAAGGTAAAAAGATAGCTGCTGCCATTAAAGGGAAAAGTTTAGAAGCAGTTGCAAAACAATATAGTGTCACAGTAGATACTACTACGGCCGCTACATTCAGCAACCGTTTTATGCCTAATATTGGTAATGAACCAAAAGTGCTTAGCTCTGTTTTCTTTGGTGAGATCAATAAAGCATCAAAACCGATTGTCGGTAATTCAGGTGTTTTTATTGTTAAACCATTGGTGATCAATATGGTAGACAAGCCACGTGAAGATATCGATCAGATGAAAATGATGCATAATTCACAGGTTAAAGGTGAGGCAGGATTCAGATTTATGGAATCGCTGAGAAACAAAGCTGAAGTAAAAGACAACAGATACAGATACTATTAATGTACAGTTGTCTTTCAAAGGCAACAATTCACACAATGATATTACAAGAAGCCGGATTTTTTCCGGCTTTTTGTTTTTAACAGCATGTGGCTAAATGAAAATATTTTTAAAGTTATTCCGTTAGATAATTGTAAAAATCAACAAAACCTTTCTTTTAGCCTTTTGTGAATTATAACTGAAAGTGGTATGAAAAAGATTTTATTAAGCTTGATGACACTCCTTATTATCTCTTGCGGAGGCCTGAAAAAAACTGAACAGGTTGACGGAAACGGATACAGGGAAGTTTTTTATCTGGATAAAGAAAATGTAAAACAAGGAACCAGCCTCAGGATCAATCCTCAGGGCATTGTCACGGATAGTTGTAATTACCAGAATGGTAAAATAAACGGGGTGAGAAAAATATGGACGGAGAAAGGGGTTTTGGATATTGCCGAAACCTACCAGGACGGTGTGTTACATGGCCCGTACACAACTTATTATCCGGATGGAAAAATAAAAAAAATACATGAATTTGTCAATAATCAGATAGAAGGAGAAACCAGGCAGTATTATCCCGGAGGCCAACTGAAGGCTGTCGTTCAGTTTAAGGGGAATCTGGAAAACGGTCCATTCAAGGAGTATTTTGAAAACGGACAACTCTCATTCGAAGGATTTTATGAAGGTGGTGATTTTGAACAGGATACATTAAAGGAATACGACCCAAATGGCAAATTGGTCAGGAAAATGTTTTGTGAAAAGGGTGTTTGTCAGACTGTCTGGACCCCGGAGAAAGGTTATATTGAAAGAAAAAAAATATTTGAACAACATGTACTTCAACCGGAATAACGCTTTGTTGATTTTATTGTTGTCTGCCAGTTTTGTGTTTGATTCAAGCGCACAGACAGGTGGACGCCATGTGTATGAATTTCTTAGTTTGCCGGTTTCATCAAGGGTTTCCGGTTTGGGCGAAAAACTGATTTCTGTTGCGGATCAGGATGTAAATTTAGCCGGTGCCAATCCTGCTGTGCTCAATGAACTGATGCATCAGCAACTGAGTGTCAACCACCGATTCTTCTTTTCCGGCATTCAGCACGGAAATTTTGCTTATGCAAATAAACTGCCATTTAAAGATATGATGATCCACGGAGGCATCCAGTATATCCGTTACGGTGAGTTCATTGCCGCTGATTTTTTCGGCAACAGGGAAGGTACATTTACTGCAAATGAAACTGCCTTAAATATTGGTGTCTCAAAACTTGTCAATGAACGGATCAGGGTTGGTCTTAACACCAAACTGATACAGTCCAGGTTTGAAAGTTATCAGTCTTTTGGCCTGGGATTTGATCTGGGAGTGATGTACTCAAATCCTGAAAAGAAATCAACTGCAGGTTTGGTATTCAAAAACATCGGATTACAGTTTAATAACTATGCTGATGAAAGAGAAAGCATTCCATTTGATATTCAGTTGGGTTATTCCAAAAGACTGGCACATCTTCCATTCAGGTACAGCATAACAGCACATCAGTTGCATCGCTGGAATCTCATCTATGATGATCCGGACGGAGAGCAAAATTCCATCAATTTTGGTGATGAAGATACGGAAAGCAGGTTTTCAGTCATCACAGACAATATATTCAGACACTTGATTTTCAGTGGGGAATTTTTATTGGGTAAATCAGAAAACATTCAGTTGAGGTTTGCATATAACCATTTGAGGCGAAAGGAACTCGCTGTCAGCAATTATATAGGTAATGGTGGATTCAGTGTCGGTGCCGGAATAAAATTTGGCAAGTTCAAACTGGATTATGCCTATTCGATGTACCATCTTGCCGGAGGAAGTTCTCATGTGGGATTGGCATGGAATATGGACGCATTTATGAAAAGATTCTGATTTCGTATTTGTTTAGTTTGATAGTCCTTTAGCTATATGTATTTAATCCTATGAAGGATTACCGGGTTCAAAACTGCCATTTCTACTGCACATTTTGAGTCTTTTGTTCAATGTACTCTGGCACCTCTTACATACTAACATACTAATCAGCTAACCGCTTAATTAATTACCTGATTTCAGCCTCATTTTCACTCGATCATCATCCCAGCCAACCGTCCCGGTCCAATTGTCTGTAATGAATGGCCTGAGCGATGTGTTGGGTTTCAATCCGGGCGCTTTCATCCATATCAGCAGCGGTTCTGGCCACTTTCAGAATGCGATCGAAGGCTCTCGCTGACAATTGGAGTTTTTCCATGGCAGTTTTGAGGATAATTGTTCCGGCATTATCGAGTTTACAAACCTCTCTGACCATTTTGCTGGGCATTTGTGCATTGCAATGGATATTTTGAACGTCTTTGAACCTTTCCTGCTGGATCTGACGAGCCATGATCACCCGTTGACGGATTTGTTCGCTGGTTTCACTTTCATTTTCATATCTTGACAATTCCTGATAACTTACTGGTGTGACTTCCACATGCAGATCAATCCTGTCGAGCAAGGGACCTGAGATTTTGTTTAAATAGCGCTTTCTGACACCTTCCGGACAAACACATTCTTTTTCCGGGTGGTTGAAAAAACCGCACGGACAAGGATTCATGGAGGCGATCAGCATAAAATTTGCGGGGAAATCAACAGAAAGTTTAGCCCTTGAGATGGTTACTTTTCTGTTTTCCATCGGTTGACGCAAGACCTCCAGAGCTGTTCGTTTGAATTCCGGGAGTTCATCCAAAAACAATACGCCGTTGTGAGCCAGTGATATTTCACCGGGACTTGGATTCGAACCACCGCCTACCAACGCCACATCGCTGATGGTATGGTGAGGCGACCTGAAAGGTCTTACCGAAACCAGGGATGATTCCGTCGTCAGATAACCTGCCACGCTGTGAATTTTGGTCGTTTCCAGAGCTTCATACAGGGAAAGTGGCGGCAAAATGGTTGGAAGACGCTTGGCAAGCATAGTTTTTCCGGCGCCAGGAGGCCCGATGAGAATGGCGTTATGTCCGCCGGCAGCAGTCAATTCCAGCGCTCTTTTGATGTTTTGCTGACCCTTGACATCAGAAAAATCAATGGAATATTTTCCTTCCTGTTCCTGAAAAATTTCCCTTGTATTGGAGGGAAATGGTTCAATATCTTTGGAACCGTTAAAAAAACCAATGGCATCCACCAAACTTTCTATTCCCAATACTTTAAGGTCGTTGACGATGGCAGCTTCCCTGGCGTTCTGAACAGGCACGATGATGCCTTCAAATTTTTCCTTCCTGGCCTGGATAGCGATCGGAAGGACTCCTTTTACGGGGCGCAAACTGCCGTCCAGCGATAACTCTCCGATAATGATGTATTTATCTATCTGATGAGCACTGATCTGGCCTGTGGCAGCCAGGATGCCCAGCGCGATGGGCAGATCATAGGCAGCTCCTTCCTTGCGCAGGTCAGCCGGTGCCAGGTTGACTACCAGATGCAATCTCGGCATCCGGTGTTTGACATTGCTGAGTGCCGAACTAATGCGTTGAAATCCTTCCTTGATGGCATTATCAGGCAATCCTACCAAATGATAATTGTTTTGCCCCGGAGCTGCCGGTCCTCCTGCATGTACTTCAACTGTGATCGTCCTGGCTTCAACGCCCATGACCGTACTGGTATATGTTTTGATTAACATTGGGTGAAATATTTAAAAGTGAACTAATCAACAAATGTAAAACAATTTAGTATTTATCCAAAATTTACAGAAGAAAATGATGTCTCCCATCCTATATAAGCCATTTGAACAAAGGGTCACGTAGCATTTGCAATATAAAAAGGTGGATTCGAAAAGAAGTAAAGGTAGGGAAGAATGGAATTCCGGCTGAAGTGCAAAGAATTGAGATTTAGTATTTGTTCAGCTTGATAGTCTTTTAGCTCTAAGCCTATTAGCCCATGAATGTATACCTGCTATAAAATTTTGAATTTATACAGTAATTTTATTCTTTTTTCTCAAAGCTATATAAAATCTTTTAGACTAAAAGATTAAAAAACTAAACATCTAAGTAATCGCGAATTTATTTTATGTGAGTTTACGTTTGTTAGATACCTGATTATTTATGGATAGGATAATAATTGATGACTCCTGATTTATAGGAATTTGACCATTGCCTGAGTGAGTCTTAACGATAATCAAACCATAAAATGCTTTAACTGGCTGGATTTATAAGAAAACCTGCATCAAAATGTATCTTTGCACCTTGGTTAATAAACAGGAATGAGTTTTCAAATTCACAAAACTGATACAAATACAAAAGCAAGGGCAGGAACGCTGAAGCTGGCTCATGGAGATGTGCGTACACCTATATTTATGCCTGTGGGTACTGTTGGAACTGTAAAAGCCATCCGGCAAAGTGAATTGGAACAAACGGCGGACGCAGATATTATTTTAGGCAATACGTATCATTTGTACCTTAGACCGGGCATGGAGACCTTGCAAAGTGCAGGCGGGCTTCATCCTTTTATGTCATGGAACAGACCCATACTGACTGACAGCGGAGGCTACCAGGTATATTCATTGAGTCAGCGGCGCAAAATAAAGGAGGAAGGCGTTACCTTCAGTTCGCACATAGATGGTTCAAGGCATCTCTTTACTCCTGAAAATGTAATGGACATTCAGCGTAAGATCGGTTCAGACATCATGATGGCTTTTGATGAATGTCCTCCATATCCGAGTGAGTATCGTTATGCAAAAGACAGCATGGAGCTCACGCATCGCTGGTTGGACAGATGCATACACAGGGTGAATGAAACAGAAGGTCTTTATGGGTATGAACAAGAGCTCGCGCCAATCGTTCAGGGAAGTACTTTCAGGGATTTAAGGATTGCATCTGCGGAATTCGTGGCGTCCAAAAATTGTAATATCCATGCGATCGGAGGTTTATCCGTCGGGGAGCCTGTGGAAGAAATGTATGCGATGACTGACCTTGTTTGTGGTATTTTACCGGAGGATAAACCCCGCTACCTGATGGGCGTCGGGACACCTGTCAATATTCTGGAGAATATAGCGCTGGGTGTGGATATGTTCGATTGTGTCATGCCAACGCGAAATGCAAGACATGGATTGATCTACACTGCCGAAGGCATCATCAATATCAAGAATGCCAGGTGGAGCCGTGATTTTTCAGTTTTGGATGTAAATTTCGGAGATCCTGACTCCGGGAGATATTCGAAAGCATACCTGAGACATTTATTCGTTGCCGGAGAAATTTTAGGACTTCAAATCGCTTCTTTACACAATATAAGTTTTTATCTTTGGTTAGTAAGAGAGGCCAGGACGCATATTTTGGAGGGTGATTTCTATGAATGGAAACAGCAAATGGTAAAAAAACTGGCCAATAGATTATAAATTGTTCAAAAAGCATTTTGAAAAGACTCGATATTTATATTATACAAAAATACCTGGGGACATTTTTTTTCTCCATGCTGTTGATCACCATGGTCGCCATCGTGATTGATTTTCCGGAGAGAATTGATCATTTCATCAATGAATCTGTCACACTTAAGGAAATTCTGTTCGACTATTATCTTAATTTTATTCCCTGGATCAATGCCATTTTGTGGCCGCTTTTCGCTCTGATCGCTGTCATTTTCTTCACTTCAAGGCTGGCCAAAGACACAGAATTTGTTGCCATGTTGAGTTCAGGTATCAGCTATTACCGGCTGTTGCTTCCCTATCTGGCCGGAGCTTTGGTCATCGCTTCCCTGCATTGGACAGGCAACAATTACATCGTCCCAAAAAGTACACGGATCAAAGCAGAATTTGAAAATAAATATATATATAAAGCCAACCAAAAGGTTGATTCGGATAATGTTCAATTCATGCTTGACCCCCAATCCATTGCCTTTCTAAGATATTACAGATACAGGGATACCTCGGCAATCGATTTCAGGATAGAGACATATGATGGTCAGAAAATGGTGAAATACCTTTCAGCTCAAAGGATAAAATTCAAGAAAGAACCCAATATCTGGACGATAGAAGACTATTATATCCGGACGATTTCCGGGAAGCGGGAAAAGCTGGTGGTAAAAAGGGGCGAAAGTCTCGACACCATGTTGAATCTGGTACCGAAGGATTTTGTCAGGTATAAAAATCAACGTGAAATGATGACATCTTCCGAAATGAGGGAATTGATCAAATATGAGCGTCAAAAAGGGATCAGTACAGCCAACAATCTGGTGGTTGAACTTCAGAGAAGAAATGCTGATTCTGTAACCATACTTATTTTGACCATTATCGGATTTGCAATAGCATCCAGAAAATCTAGAGAAGGCACCGGACTAAATCTCGCACTGGGAGCTGGAATCGGTGCAATTTTTGTGGTCACTTCAAGGTTTGCCATTGCTTTTTCCAATTCATTGGCTATAGATCCGGTGATTGGCGCCTGGATACCCAATCTTTTTTTTGGTCTGCTATCGGTCTTATTGCTGTTCAAAGCGCAACAATAAGAATCGTTTATGCCTGAAAAATGTTTTTTCCGGTTTATCCCCGGTTTTTATGCTTTAATCTATAAATAGTGGCATTGGCTCTAAATTAATTGGGTTGCAATCCGGATTATACTAATTTTATCGATTATATAAACAGGAAGTTTAGGTACAAAAAGCTTCCGGCAATTTTAGCATATTCCATTTTTGCAAATGAACCTGTTAGAGAACATAAAAATAGCCATCCGGTCTGTAAGATCCAATATACTCAGATCTTTGCTGACCATCATGATCATCACTGTTGGTATCACCAGTCTGGTGGGCATTCTGACTGCCATTGATACCATTATTATATCACTGAATGACAACTTCAGCGCTGTGGGTGGAAATACATTCAGCATCACGCCAAAGTTTGACGAAATAAAAAGTCAGAGACACGGGCGGATGGAAAGAGCCGGTGATCCGATCAGTTTTAGAAATGCAATGGAATTTCAGGAAAGGTATAATTTTCCCGGATCTATGGTTACTGTACATACAGATTGTACAAGTTCGGCAACCGTCAAGTACAAAGACGAAAAAACAAATCCTACGATCAATATCAGAGGAGTGGATCTGGATTTTTTCGAGATCAGTGGTTTTGAGATCATTGAAGGCAGGAATTTTAACCGTACTGAAAATGCCAATGGCGCGCATATGGCCATCATCGGAAGCGAATTGGTCAACCTGTTATTTGATAAAAATCCGGATAAAGCTATCAATAAAATAATAGACATTGATGGCAATAATTATAAAGTCATCGGTACGCTTAAATCCAAGGGTTCAGGTGGAAATACTCAAAACGACCGGAATGTTTTTATTCCGCTCTTAAATGCAAAACAATACTATCATTATGCAGATAAGGAGTATAATCTGGATATCGGGATCTTGGATGCATTGAGACTGGAAGATGCTCAATCCCAGGCGATTGGAGTTTTCAGGAATGTGAGGAAACTGAAAGCATTTGAAGATAACGATTTTGAAATCCGCAAAAGCGACAGTTTGTTGAATATGATCAAGGATGCTACGCTTAAGATCAGGATTGCCACCGTGGCGATCGCACTCATCACTTTGCTGGGTGCTGCGATAGGCCTGATGAATATCATGCTGGTGTCTGTGACAGAACGTACTCAGGAAGTAGGTGTCAGGAAAGCTTTGGGTGCAACCCGAAACAATATCCTGATTCAGTTTCTCACTGAAGCAGTCGTGATAGGACAGATTGGTGGTATTCTCGGAATTATTTTTGGAATAGTCATCGGCCTTGTTTTGGCAATATATATAGATAGCCGCTTCGTAATTCCATGGGCGTGGATCATTTTAGGCTTCATGGTCAATATGGTCGTCGGTATTTTCTCTGGCTTGTATCCGGCTTTAAAAGCAGCAAAACTGGATCCGATCGAATCGCTCAGACATGAGTAAACATTCAGCTTTTAAAAAATATTCTGACAATAACTATCAGGCAGTTGACTTTGCCAAAATATGTACCCGGATGTCACTGATATTCAGGTTGGCTATATTCTTTTTCCTGAAATAGTTATTCAGCATATCACTCAATTCTTCATCAAAATAATCCTCTATTGAATTTGAATCTGTGTAGTAAATATGAAAATGTGGTTCCAGGTTGGGCTCATACATTTTGATATCATTACTCGTCAGCATTGTTTGGACCATACCTTTTTCAACGAAAGTAGCCATCACCTTGTAAATGGTTGCCAATGAGATATTCGGATGATCCACCCTTACTTTTTCATATATTTGTTCTACTGTAGGATGATTTTTCATTTGCATGATGGTTTCCAGTATTACGACACGTTGCGGTGTTACCTTTAATCCGTTTTGAGCCAATCTTTGACGTGTTTCCTGCACAGCTAAAAGTTTTAACTAATTCAAATAAATTTAACGGCTAATCTAATACTTTGTTTTATCTTTTTTCTTTTTTAACAGATAGGATCATCTGATCATAACTTATTTTAGAATTTTTATAAGTATTGCAGGAAAATGTCAGATTCTGCTTAATGCCTGGTTCTGAAACAACTATTTTTTGAGTTAACTCTTTGTTTTCAGAACTCGCGGCATGTTTAAAAATGTAAGCAGGCACTGTATATTTATTGAAAATGCTTTTACAAAGTTATTTTTTTTCTTTTCCCAGTTGATCCAATGCCTGTTTTACCGCATCAAAAATGGCCTGATTGCTTATTTGTTTACCTGTTGCCTGTTCCATCCAATATTTGGGCGTTTTTTTACCGATGGAGAAAATGCGCTGCGTTTCAGTTCCGAAATCTTTTCCCTTATAATGATCCTCCAACTGGAACATGATCAGTCTTCCATAAGGGTAGCTCATCAGGTATAAAGGGTAGACGATCATGTGCGAATATATCGACAATACCGGTTCATCTTTAATACCAAAGACATCCGCATAATAAGCATTCCAGACCTCTTTTGAAATATCGATCACTGCATGTTTAAGCTGTTCCGAATCAGCATCCGGATGTTGGTACATCCAATCCCAAACCTTCATATCCACCATGGAAACACCCATCATTTCATAATTGTCCCAGAAAATATCCAATACATCCAGAGCGGCTTTTTGCCGGTCATTACTATGGATGTCCAATAATTCCAGATCCCTTGACTGAAAAACAAAAGCCAGAGCTTCCGTGAATGCGTTGTTGGGCACGCCCCGCATCAGGTAATTGTCCACATGATGAAGGCTGAAAGTTTGTTCCACATTGTGTCCCAACTCATGCATGGCGATGTTATAACCTTTGTAATCCAACCCGTCTTTACCAACCCTTGTGCGAAGGTGTGATGGCATTTGTTTCATGGAAGATGGCATGGCATGCCCTGAACCGCGGGCAGCATCCACATCAATATTCATTGCTAAAAAGGCTGCTGTTCCTTGATCAAATCCAAGTTTTTCCAGAATACCCGGTAATGACTGATCGATCGATTTGGCATCCGGGAAGCGTTTTTGTGTAATTTGATTGAGGTTTTCTTCCGGAATGCTGCTACGGGTGGTAAATCCGTCATACCAGAGATCAAATGGCCTCAAGGGTCTTCCCAGGCGTTTGCTGATCAGTTTGCCGGTTTCCCGGATCAATGGAGATGCAGCGTATTCCCGGAACAAAGCTTCAACTTCTTCTTTAGGGATTTCCATAGCAGATTCAAATGTCCGTTTGATATACGTGTCCATACCGGGATAATAGGGATCAAATTGTCTGATGGCATGGAACTGAGCAAGTAAATGATCGTATCTGATCGTTTTTTCGGGTTGAATATCGACTGATTTACCATTTTGATAAAGCATATTCTCAAAGGGATTCCATTGATAATCAACATTGTTTATAAATTGTTTTGGAATGTTTTGCCCGATGATCTGCAACATAACCTTGTACAGCATTTCCTGTTTTGGCAATCCATCCGTTTTTGCATAGTTGGATTTGATTTCATCCCGTATATTCCAGTGTGCCAAGAGTTTCATATCATCCGGAAAAAGTTTTTTCCCGTTTTGATCGATCAGTTGCCCGGCAAAAATATTATACTCTGAAATGTACATATCACCTTCACTGGCCACCTTGCTCATATTTTGCAATACTGAAGCCGGCACCCTGGAGGTGAAAACATCACCTAATCTGGCATAACCCCATTGGCGATCATCCCAGTTGGCACCCAAAGTATTCTTTTCCTGAAGGGTTAAATTGGGGAAATTAAGTGTAATAATGAATGCGATTTTATTTTGATATAAGTCTTCCTGAACATGAGAGGAAGCATTGTAAGCACTGAAATATTGGTCAATTTTATGCATCGGCCCTTTGTCTTCCTGGGTTTGGCGGTTGAGTTCAATGGAGATGCGATCCATATAGCCAAAAAGATATTCAAAATTGTTGGCGATCCGTTCAAAAACCATCTTCAGTTCGGCTTCGTCAGCTATAAAATTTTCTTCTGCAAAAGACATGAATTCTTCCTCGTTGCCGTCTCGGTCTCTCCAAAGCGATGCCGTCTGTTTCACCCCTTTTTCCACCCGTAGAAGGTGTTTATCTCCGTGTTTTTGCAGCAGTAAAGCAATGGATTGATCGATGATTGCCTGGCTGAGCGGTGATTTATCAATGACGATGGAGTTAACTTGGGAATTACCGTTGTTCAAAATTAAAACCAATAAAATTAAGAGGAATATCTTCTGCATATTAGAGTAATTTAGCCTGCAAAAATACATAAAATAATAACACCTTAATGATCTGAATTTATGACTAATTCAGAACTGAACAATAATTAAACGAGTAAGATTAAAAACATCTTCCAAAATTTAAAAACCGGTGATAGTTTATTATTTTTATGGGCAATTTAAACTTACGCTAAAGCTATGGAATATTCAAAAACAAAGCTTGTTACACTGATTTTATTAAGATGGCTTATCGGATGGCATTTTTTCTATGAAGGTATGGTCAAAGTACTTAATTCGGGCTGGTCATCCAAAATGTATCTGCTTGATTCGGGTGGTTTTGCAAAACCGTTTTTTGAATGGATAGCAGGTAATGAAACCATTTTGAATCTGACCGATCTTTTCAATATGTGGGCTTTGACCCTGATCGGCTTTTTGCTGCTTGCAGGATTCTGGGTGCGCATCGCTTCCATAGGTGGAATGTTTTTGCTGGCGCTTTACTTTATTTCACATCCGCCATTCCCTGGAATTGAATATATTTTTCCTTCGGACGGAAGTTACTTTCTGGTGAATAAAACACTGATTGAACTCGCTGCACTCTGGATACTCTTTGCCTTTCCAACTGCACATATTTTTGGATTGGAAAGAATTTTTAAAAAATCATTTAACAGGGGAAAATAGTTATGGAACAGGATAACAACGCAAACGAACACAAAAAACTAAACAGACGGGATATCATCAAAGGATTGGCAGCGCTTCCTGCATTCGGGATCCTGGGATATGGTCTTTGGAGTCATTTTGGAGAGCAAAATGCGGGTAAAAGTCACTTGCTGGAAGATATCGGTTCGATCATTCCTAAAGGAGTACCCAATGTAGTTCAGGGAGATCCGGTTAGAATCGGTATTGTTGGAAGCGGTGGCAGAGGCATGTATTTGCTCAAAGCTTTAGGGTTTTTGCACCCGGATGAACTGGCAGAATATGAGGAAAATGCCTTGAATGACAAATGGTGGAGCGAGTACCTTGCTCAATTCCGTGCACAGGATGACCTGAATGTGAAAATAACGGCAGTGTGTGACGTTTTTGATAAACATGCCCAAAGAGGCATGGAAACAGGAGCCAATATTCACAGAGCTGGTAAAGGAGGCAAAATGGCTGAACAGCCTAAACGTTTCCTGACTTACCAGGAGTTGGTCCAATCGCCTGAAGTAGATGCGGTGATCATCGCCACACCTGACCACCTGCACGTGCCGGTTGCCATTGAAGCTGCCAGGAACGGAAAGCACGTGTATTGTGAAAAACCATTGTCCTGGACCGTTCCGGAAACCTATGAAGTGCGGAAAGTGGTTAAAGACCAGGGGATCGTATTTCAATTGGGTCACCAGGGAAGACAAACAGAAAGCTATCATGTTGCAAAATCGTTGATAGATAAAGGTGTGTTGGGAAAGGTTTCGCTTATAGAAGTATGTACCAACCGCAACGATCCCAATGGTGCCTGGGTGTATGAAATTGACCCTGAAGCAAGTCCACAGAATATAGACTGGAAACAATTCATCGGACCGGCGCCCTGGCATGAATTCAGCCTGGAACGATTTTTCCGGTGGCGCTGCTGGTGGGATTACAGTACAGGACTGAGCGGTGATCTCTTTACGCATGAATTCGACGCATTGAACCAGATCCTTGATCTGGGTATACCGCATTCAGCCATGGCTTCAGGTGGTATATATTTTTATAAAGACGGAAGAACTGTTCCTGATGTTCTCAACATGGCTTTTGAGTATCCGGAAAAAGATCTGACACTTCTTTACAGCGCTACCTTGGCAAGTGAAAAGAAAAGAGGTAAGGTCATAATGGGGCACGACGGTCACATGCAATTGGACGAAACACTGTTGATCATGGCAGATCCTAAGTCCACCAAATATGCAGACAAAATAGCTGAAGGCACGATCGAGCCCAACAAGCCTATTTTTTCTTATGTGCCGGGTCAGGAAAAAGTAGATGCGATCACCACTGCAACGGAAAAATATTTTGCAGAAAGAGGATTGCTGTATACCTACCGGGATGGAAAAACATTCGATACGTCTCATTTGCATTTGAGAGAATGGCTAAATTGTATCAGGTTGAAGGACGGATCACAACCGAGTTGCAATATAGATGCTGCTTTTGAGGAAGCAATGGCAGCACACATGGGTACCATTTCCTACCATGAGAACAGAAGAGTTTTTTGGGATTCCGTAAATGAAAAGATCGTTTAATGAAGCAGGTTATTCAGATAGGGCTCGTTGGATTTGGTTTGTCCGGCAGGGTTTTTCACGCGCCTTTTATATATAAACATCCGGGATTCAAGCTACATACTGTGGTCTCCTCAACAAAAGCAGCATTGGATTTTTATCCTGAAGTTGAGATAGATCCGGGCTTTCAGCATATGATAGAGAATCCGGATATTGAACTGGTCGTCATCGCCACACCGCACAGTTTCCATATCGAACAGGCATTGTCTGCACTGGATGCCGGAAAACATGTGGTGATCGAAAAGCCGGTCGCCATGCGTTCCTGCGACATCGATCTGATCAGGGAAGCTGCTGAAGATGCCGGCAAGAAAGTTTTTCCTTATCACAACAGGCGCTGGGACGGCGATTTTTTGACCTTGAAACAATTGATACAGGAAGGATTTTTGGGTGATGTAAAAGATTATGAAGCAAGATTTGACCGCTTTCAGCCACTGATCACGAGGGCAGAATGGAGGTATGCAGACGAAGATTCAGGTGGAACATTATTCGATCTTGGACCACATCTGATCGATCAGGCCATCCATCTTTTTGGAAAACCGTCTGCCGTGGCTTGCAACCTGTATTTCCAGCGGCCTTCTGCCAAAACCAATGACAGTTTTGATATCCGGTTATATTATCATGGACTCACTGTCACGCTGAAAGCAGGTGTTTTTGTCAAGGAACAAGGTCCTCATTTTCAGGTGCACGGAACCTTGGGTTCTTTTATTAAATACGGTCTGGATCCGCAGGAGCAAAAGCTGAAGGATGGCGTTTTCCCGGATGTAGACAATTTTGGAGAGGAAGAAGCGGGCAATTTCGGTATATTGAATTCTATTGCCGGAGGAACGGAATTGCGGCAGCATTACCCGACTAAACCTGGTTATTACATGGGATTTTATGACAATATATATGAATCCATTGTGGATGGGAAACAGGCAGCGATCGCTTTGGATGATGTGAAGCTGACTTTGCAGATAATCGAAGCTGCATTGGAAAGCCATTTAGAACACCGAATAATTGATATGATTTAGTGATATTATTGGTGATGATTCAGAAATAATATTTAGTTTTATCAAAATCTTAGACAATTAGAATGAATAAATAAATTGGAAATTATGAAGAACTCATTTAAAAACTTTTCTCTAGCAATGTTAACGATACTTTTCCTATTCTCTTGTGGAAATTTGACTAAAGAAGCCGAAAATAGACTTAATGAATTACAAAACAAAACGGAGTCTTTAGATTCTCTCATTAATAAGGAAGTTGATAAAGTTTTAACACTCGACACTCTTATTGAGAATGAGCGTAATAAAGTAAAAAAGCTGGATACATTAATAAATAAAACCTCCTCCAGACTGGATTCTATTTTAAAGTAACAAGTATTGTTTTAAAAGAATTATTAATTTAAGAAAAAGATGATACCATGAAATGTCCAATTTGTAATGTAAATTTAGTGATGACAGACCGTAATGGCATAGAAATTGACTACTGTCCGGATTGTCGTGGCGTTTGGCTTGACCGTGGAGAACTTGATAAAATTATTGAACGTTCATCACAAAATATTAAGAATAAGCAACATGAAAGTAATGTTGAAAAACAACAGTATCCAAGAGAAAGTGACTACCGTTATAAAAAGAAAAAAGGATTATTGGGAGAATTGTTTGATTTTTAATTTAATGACATTGTTTGTCATATTCTTTTGTTATTTCTGAAGGATTTACAAAAGTCAATACTGGAAATCAATACCGAACCATTGCATTATCATAAAATTTTGTACTATATGTGGTTAGTTAGATTTTCTGAAAGGCATGTGCATTAGGGTTGTTGGTTATTAACAAAATCTACATCTCTGGCGTTTCAGGCATTCAACCAATCAAAATTGCTTACCAATTTTTTAAATATAAGCCTTATGGACGAAACGAACCAAAAAAACAAATCCATGAAACGCAGGGATTTTATCAAAAATTCTGCTTTGGCCACTGCCGGTTTCATCATCCTGCCAAGCCATGTGATCTCAGGATTGGGACACCGGATGCCCAGCGACAAGCTGAACATAGCGGGTGTGGGCGTCGGAGGCCGTGGTGGTGGCGTCATCAAAGCGGTCAGCAGTGAAAACATCGTAGCGCTTTGTGATGTAGACTGGAAGTATGCTTCGAAGATCTTTGAAGAATTTCCCAAAGCCAAAAAGTACTACGACTGGAGGGTCATGCTGGATGAGATGAAGGATTCTATCGATGCGGTCGTTGTTGGCACACCGGATCATTCCCATGCCATCGTGAGTATCAACGCCATGAAGTTAGGCAAACATGTGTATTGCGAAAAACCGCTGACACATTCCGTTTGGGAATCCAGAGAAATGACGAGACTGGCAAAGGAATACAAACTGGCAACACAAATGGGCAACCAGGGCAATTCCGGAGAAGGGATCCGTCAGACCTGTGAATGGATTTGGGATGGAGTGATCGGAGACATCCGTGAAGTCCATGCGTGGACCAATCGTCCGATCTGGCCTCAGGGTCTTGAAAGGCCAAAAGAGCAAATGCAGGTACCTGATACGCTCAACTGGGATCTTTTCCTCGGACCAGCCAGAGAAAGACCTTACCATTCAATCTATACGCCCTGGAACTGGAGAGGATGGTGGGATTTTGGAACGGGTGCATTGGGAGATATGGCTTGTCATATCATGGATCCGATTTTCATGGCGCTTAAACTGAGGTATCCAACCAAGGTTCAGGGAAGTTCAACCTTGTTCAATACTGAATCTCCACCGTTGGCTGAGGTAGTGAAATACACTTTCCCCAAAAGGGAGAAATTCGGAAATGTAGCAATGCCGGAAGTGGAAGTCACCTGGTGGGATGGTGGTTTGCTGCCACCAAGACCGGAGGAACTGCCCGAAGGAGAGATCATGGGACGTGACGGAAATGGCGGATGTCTGTTCATTGGCACTAAAGGCAAACTGATGACCGGTTGTTACGGTCGGGATCCGTTCCTGTTGCCGCTGGATGTGGATAAAAACTATAAACGACCAGAACCAAGCTTGCGGAGAGTAACCCTGAGCCATGAGATGGATTGGGTAAGAGCTTGTAAGGAAAGCCCTGAATCGAGGGTTGAAGCCAGCTCCTGTTTTGATTATTCCGGACCAATGAATGAGATGGTGGTCATGGGTGTGGTCGCTGTCAGGTTGCAGGATTTGAAACGGGAATTGATGTGGGATGGTGAAAACATGCGTTTTACAAATATCGGTGATAGTGACGAGATCAGGGTAGTCCAGAGTGATAAGTTCGAGATCATCGATGGTCATCCACATTTTGAAACCAAGCATGAGACGATCAACGCAAAAGCTGCTGCTGAAGAATATATCAGACATACCTACAGAAAAGGATGGACATTATAATTTGTATAATTAAAATTGGAAAAATATGAAGCACTTATTTTTATTATTTTTAATGACAGGATTGTTATTCATGGCTTGCAAAAGTCAGAAAGCGCCTGATGAAACAAAAAAAGAAGCTGTACAGATGGATAATACTTTAAGTTCCGAGGAAATACAGGATGGATGGATCCTGTTGTTTGACGGTAAAACACCCGGTATGTGGCGTGGTTACAACAAAAAGGAATTTCCCAAAGGATGGGTGATCGAAGACGGTGCCCTCATGATCAAAGGTTCAGGAAGGGGTGAAGCAGGGGCAGAAGAAGGAGGCGACCTCATTTATGATGAGAAACTCAAAAACTTTGAACTTACACTGGAATGGAAGGTTTCTCCTGGAGGAAACAGCGGTATATTTTACCTTGCTCAGGAACTTCCTGACAAGACCATTTGGCAAACAGCTCCTGAAATGCAGGTGCTCGATAATACCACGCATCCTGATGGTCGCGATGGATTGCACAGTGCAGGTGCATTGTATGATATGATAGGGGTATCACAGGATAAAGTCAAACCCGTTGGTGAATGGAATCAGGTCAAGATTTTAGTGTATCGTGGTTTGGTAGAGCATTGGCTCAACGGAGAAAGGGTAGTGAGTTACCATTTGTGGACCCCTGAATGGAAGGAGATGGTGGCGAAAAGCAAGTTTCCACAATACAATCCCGATTGGGTGAATGTAGCTGAAGAAGGTTATATCGGCTTACAGGATCATGGTGATGATGTGTGGTACAGAAATATCAAGCTGAAGAAATTGTAGTTATTGTCGGAGAAATGAATATTACTTCAATTTCTCCCTAAGACTTAATTTGTTGCTTTCCTGCCGTTTTCATTTTTGTTTTGTAAGAAAAATGGTCGGAAAGCAACAAGTTTTGTTTTTTGTAGATGGTGTTGTCAATCATTTAATTTACTGGTCATCCAAAAATCCTTTTTGCATCTTTCTTATGGTCAATAATGATTCCTGATCATGAATCCATTCAGAGATTTTCTTTGATCCTTTCATGCATACAGAAAATTGAAATCCGGATGATTTTATCTTATATTTCACTTGTTTTTTGCAATTCTGAACCCAAAACCGTCATTTCTTGTTTCGCGTGGTGATTGATATCTCACTTCAGGCATGTGAATTCCATATTTTAATGGATTTCCGTCAGCATCTCGTGTGTTGTAAAACCAGCTGACACCTTTTGAAATTTTGTATACCCCATCCGGAGGACCCTGAGGATTATTCAGGCTAACCAGACTGTCTTTTTCAGGATTGTACCAATCATTAACCCATTCACTCACATTTCCCGTCATATCATAAATGCCCAGTTCGTTTGGTTTTAAAAGGCCTGTCGGATGAAAAGTACTGTCGGAGTTCTCATGAACCCAACCGATTTCAGTTTGATCATTGCTTCCGCTATACTGGTAACCTTTGGTTTTCTTTCCTCCCTTGGCTGCATATTCCCATTCTGCTTCGGTGGGCAGTCTTCCACCAGCCCATTCTGCAAAATCATAGGCCTCGTCCCAGGTTGCAAGCATGGGATTTTCGTCAATCCATTGGTAATATACTTTTTTCCCGTGGGCATTTTCTATAGGCGGATCAGGCATGTTCCTGCCCGTTTTTTCACAAAATTCTCTGTATTGTTTTACGGTTATTTCATATTTGCTGATGTAAAAATCACTGATTTCTACCATGCGGTTCGGACTGGTAAAACCGGTGATGGTATCCCCTTTTGGGCTGATAATTATTTGGTTTTTTCCTTGTTCAAAAGTTCCACCCGCAACAAAAACCCAATCCATTTCAATTGTCCGGGGATGTTGCTTGCATGAGATGAATAAAAGGGATACGAAAAGAATGGGGATAGATTTTTTGATCATTTTTTTGTTTAATGTTTTTTGTTGATGTAAAGATAAATATTAACCAGGCATTCCAGTTTTTATTTATTGTCAGGCACTTTAGAATTCACAAAAAGCATGACATTTCGACATTTCAGCTTGTCTGTTAAAATTGAGTATAGTTACTGATTTTCTCTAAAAACCAGAGATCCACCGGATTAATTGCCGGATAAACTATCTTCCGAAACAACCGTGATGTAAGATTTCATTCGATCGGAATGTATATTTCTGTCAACAGATTTTCCGGTTTTGTTTGAGGTGAAAAATTCAAGTATTTTTCAAAAGTGGGCAAGTCGCGTAAAGTGTGATCTGTTTTTATTATCCAGTCTTTGTATATGTAATCATAAATATCCCAGAGTTGTTCATACGGTCCTTTATACCGGAAGACCATGCATTTTTCCCCTTTTATCGTTTTAAACTTTATCCTGCCTTCTTCCTTCAAATCCTTTTTTGTGGCAATACATACATCCGAAGAACACAGATCCGGATCCACCACATCAGGATCATCATAATATATGGCAAAAAATTCGGGTCGCCACCCGGGCAATTTATATCTCTTTGAAAATTCCTCCAATTCATCCCATGCCTTTTGAACTTCATCAGATCCATATTTCCCTGTTACATGGATGTAACAAACTTTTTTATCGGGCAATGTGATGATTTTGGGTTTTAATTGGACGATGATCTTCCTGTCGCTGTTCATCCGGTAGTCTATATGTGTATTCAACACAAGCGACTGATCATTTCTGCATTCGGTGGGAGAAATGCCAAATTCTTTGCTGAAAGCTTTTGAAAAGGAAGAAAGATCTGCGTATCCGATATTATCTGCTATAGAAGTCAAAGGCTCGCTGCTGTATTTTAATAAACTGACGGCAGTTTCAAGGCGAACCCTGTTGATATATTCACCCAAAGGTTCATCCAGGAAAGCCCGCATGATCCTGTGAAAATGATAAAAGGAAATATGAAACCGTTCAGCCAGATATCTGATATTTAAATCTGAACCGATGTTATTGTTGATATATTGCAGGACTTCGCTGGCTTTCTGGTGATAGTAACTGATGGTTTTATCCTGTATCATTCTTTTAGCGCTTTGTATCGCCGACCCCAAAATTTAAACTTAGTTAATGAAGTGTAAACCATTAACCGTTCAAATATTCGAAATCTGAGCAGAAAATGTATGAATCTGTACCAAAGCGCCAAAATAACTAAAAAAAGAGCCGATTCAACCAAAAAATGGGAAAAAGAATGCTCTATCTTAAAGAAAGCCAATTCAAAAAAGTTGAAGAATAAACCTGACAAAACCATTGAAAAAAGAATGCTGTAGGCAAGGATAAATCCATGTCCCGTTTCGATGGCTTTTCTCGGACAATGACTCATGCATTTCATACAACTTTCGCAGTTAAAAGTCCAGTAAGGTCTGTTATCTATTTTAATGATCGCTTTTACAGGACATGACTTAATGCACACATCACAATGATCACAATCGGCTGATGCATAATAAGTTTTGGAAAAAAGAAAACGACCTGCAAAATAATACATAACTGCGATTGGAAATAAAAACAGATCGTGGATCTCCAGCAATGCTTTAAAATGTGTTTTGCCGGATAAGATTTTTAAGCTGAATTTCCTTACTTTTTCTTTAATTTTTTCATGCATAAATTTTATGGTCCGCTGGTTCAGGCCGGGGTGAACTGATATCCAGTTGGATGGCAGATCAACGGGATAAAATGCTCTTATGTTATAACCTTTGAGCATCAAAAAAAGGGAAGAGATGTAAAATGCAATGCCTGTGATGCCGGGTGTGATCCATCGACCGATCAGCATACCTGCGCGCGTGTTCATCAAAACTACGGGGTTGTTTCCTTTTGGAAAGCGCATGATAAAATGAAGCATGATCGGCGGATAGTTGAATCCATGGATGGGTGATGCAAAAACAATCAGGTTGCCTGGCTTTGGTTTTTCAATTTGAATGCGGTCGATCCGGCTAATGTTGATCATTTGGCAATCTATATTTTTTTCTGTGGCAACCTGTGAAAACCAGGTAGCCACATTTCTGGAATTGCCCGTACCGGAAAAGTAATAAAATTGTACACCCTTGATTTCCATTTTTTTTTACAAAAATAAAGGGATTTAACAGTTCTTTACTTTTCCAAACTTGCTATAATCATTCATTAGGAATGATTTATCATCTGGCTCAGGCCTTACTTTTTGTTGTATCGGGGATTATAATTTTTGAAGAATGGAATCTGCGATCCTAGGTTCTGAAAGCCTTCAATTGTTATTGAATTTTGCGGAGTTGACCCTCAATATAATTTCTTTCACTTAGGTTACTCCATTGTAAATTGACAATCTCTGTGTTGGTTCACCAGGTGCCTGCTACATAGAAAATCTGCTCCGGAAAGTTCATTTAATGATTAACATGTACTTTTTGAAGCAGATTTTGTTTTGTAAATTACAAATGGTTGCTTCAAGTCAGGATCAGAACAACCCGCTGATATTACCTTCGTTATCGATGTCGATGTTCTCGGCAGATGGTATCCTGGGCAATCCGGGCATCCGGCTGATGGTACCTGCGATCGGGATAATAAATCCGGCACCGGCAGCGATCTCAAATTCGCGGATCTTTACGGTAAAATCCCTTGGACGATTCTTTTTGTTGGGATCATCAGATAGTGAATTCTGTGTTTTGGCAATGCATACAGGCAATTTTCCAAAACCGTTCATGTCAAAAATCTCCATTTGCTTCCTTGCCTCAATCGTATACTCCACATTTTTGGCGCCATACAATTTGGTTGCGATGATCCGGATCTTCTCTTCAATACTGGAATCAAAATCATAGAGTGGCTCGAAACAACTGTCACATTTTTCAGCCTCATGGCGAACCAGTTGCGCGAGTTCAACTGCACCTTCCGAACCTTTTTCCCAGGCCTCAGAAACCGCCACCTTTACGCCCAGTTCAGCGCATCTTTCCCTTACGATTTCAATTTCTTCCTGCGTGTCGCTGACAAATTTGTTGATCGCAACTACAGGACTCAGACTGAAAAAACGGATATTCTCAATGTGTTTTTCAAGATTTTGAAGACCGGTTCTGACAGCTTCTGCATTGGGTTCTTTTAAATTGGACAATTTGATCCCGCCATGGTATTTCAAAGCCCTGATCGTAGCCACGATGACTGCCGCATTTGGGGTCAGACCACCATACTGACATTTGATGTCCAGAAATTTCTCAGCGCCCAGTTCAGAAGCAAAACCTGCTTCGGTCACTACGTAATCTGACAGGGTCAATCCCATTTTGGTAGCGATCAGGGTATTGGTTCCCTGCGCAATATTCGCAAAAGGACCTCCGTGGATGATCGCCGGATTTCCTTCGACCGTCTGAACCAGGTTCGGCATGATGGCATACTTAAGCAAAGCTGCCATAGCGCCCTGAGCATTAAAATCCCGGGCAAAAACAGGCTTTTGATCATAAGTATATCCAATCAGGATATTACCCAGTTTGACTTTAAGATCATCGATGCTTGTAGCAAGGCACAAGGCTGCCATCACTTCCGAAGCAGCCGTGATGTCAAAACCCGACTGTCGGGGCACACCCTGTTTTGTACCGCCTAAGCCGATGACCATTTCCCGCAATGACCGGTCATTCATATCCATGACCCTTTTCCACACGATCTTCCTGGGATCGATATTGAGCGTATTATTTTTGCTTTGTAAATGGTTATCAATCAATGCACTCAGTAAATTATGCGCCTTTTCTACCGCAGAAAGATCACCCGTAAAATGCAGGTTGATATCTTCCATGGGAAGCACCTGCGCTCTTCCGCCACCTGCTGCTCCACCTTTGATACCGAAAACGGGTCCAAGAGAAGGTTCACGCAGGACGACCACTGTTTTTACCCCGATCCGGTTAAGGCCTTCTGACAATCCGATGGACATGGTGGTTTTTCCTTCACCGGAAGGAGTCGGGGTCAGCGCTGTGACCAAAATCAGTTTTTTGTCCTTTATTTTCTGATCATCTATCAGCTTAAGCGGTAGCTTACTGATATAATTTCCGTAAAGCAATAGATCTTCCCGGGCAATGCCCAGTTGGTCGCTGATCTCCCAGATCACTTTCATTTGGGTGGCTTTGGCTATTTCAAGATCTGACATCATATTTTATATTTTTTGCAAAAATACTGCAGTTGTGGGTAAGATGAGCCAAAATGATGCAATTCATGGGCTAAAATCATCATTCATCTTGTTTCTGATATAGGTTATTTGCCTTTATTTATATTAAATGTTTCTCGCAAAGGCGCAGAGGCACAAAGGTATTTGAGCTGAAAGATTTGAAAATTCGGGAATTTGAAAATTTGAAAATTGGGGTATGGGTTGCATTTTTTGGGCAAAAAATCTGGTTTTTTGTGTCAATCTGTGGAAAAAGATTTTGAAATAGCATTGGATGTATAACATCATTCGTGGTAGCTTCCTGATCGAACACACATCGATCCATGTCACTGTCTTCCCAACAATACAGATGGCAACGCGGATGACACGGATGCTGCGCAGCGCGGATCTACTTTTTAGTATGGGTGATTTGGAATGAGAAATAGTAATATGAAGTATTGTTTCTCGCAAAGGCGCAGAGGCGCAAAGGTATTTGAGCTGAAAGATTTGAAAATTCGGGAATTTGAAAATTTGAAAATTGGGGTATGGTGTGCATTTTTTGGGCAAAAAAAACTGATTCTTTGTGTCAATCTGTGCGAAATCTGAGAAAATCTGTGGAGAAAGATTTTGAAATACCTTCAAATTTATAAAATCGTTCGTGGTGGCTTCCTGGTTGAACACAAAACGATCCATTAAATTTTCTTTCCAACAATACAGATGGCAACGCGAATGACACGGATGCTGCGCAGCGCGGATCTACTTTTTAGTATGGGTGATTTGGAATGAGAAATAGAAATATGAAGTATTGTTTCTCGCAAAGGCGCAGAGGCGCAAAGTATTTGAGCTAAAAGATTTGAAAATTCGGGAATTTGAAAATTTGAAAATTGGGGTATGGTGTGCATTTTTTGGGCAAAAAAAAACTGATTCTTTGTGTCAATCTGTGCGAAATCTGAGAAAATCTGTGGAAAAAGAATTTGAAATACCTTCAAATCTATAAAATCGTTCGTGGTGGCTTCCTGGTTGAACACAAAACGATCCATTTAATTTTCTTTCCAACAATACAGATGGGAACGCGGATGACGCGGATGCTGCGCAGCGCGGATCTACTTTTTAGTATGGGTGATTTGGAATGAGAAATAGAAATATGAAGTATAGTTTCTCGCAAAGGCGTAGAGGCGCAAAGGCATTTGAGCTGAAAGATTTGAAAATTTGGGAATTTGAAAATTTGAAAATTGGGGTATGGTGTGCATTTTTTGGGCAAAAAATCTGGTTTTTTGTGTCAATCTGAGTGAAATCTGAGAAAATCTGTGGAAAAAGATTTTGAAATACCTTCAAATCTATAAAATCGTTCGTGGTAGCTTCCTGGTTGAACACAAAACGATCCATTAAATTTTCTTTCCAACAATACAGATGGCAACGCGGATGACACGGATGCTGCGCAGCGCGGATCTACTTTTTAGTATGGTTGATTTGGAATGAGAAATAGTAATATGAAGTATTGTTTCTCGCAAAGGCGTAGAGGCGCAAAGTATTTGAGCTAAAAGATTTGAAGATTTGAAGATTTGAAAATTTGAAAATTGGGGTATGGTGTACATTTTTTGGGCAAAAAATCTGGTTTTTTGTGTCAATCTGTGGAAAAAGATTTTGAAATAGCATTGGATGTATAACATCATTCGTGGCAGTTCTCTGATTGAACACACATCGATCCATGTCACTGTTTTCCCAACAATACAGATGGGAACGCGGATGACGCGGATGCTGCGCAACGCGGATCTACTTTTTAGTATGGGTGATTTGGAATGAGAAATAGAAATATGAAGTATTGTTTCTCGCAAAGGCGCAGAGGCGCAAAGTATTTGAGCTAAAAGATTTGAAAATTTGGGAATTTGAAGATTTGAAAATTGGGGTATGGGTTGCATTTTTTGGGCAAAAAAACTGGTTTTTTGTGTCAATCTGTGGAAAAAGATTTTGATATACCTTCGAATCTATAAAATCATTCGTGGTAGCTTCCTGCCAGAACAAACAACAATATACTTAATCCGGGTTCCAAAAATACAGATGGGAACGCGGATGACGCGGATGCTGCGCAGCGCGGATCTACTTTTTAGTATGGGTGATTTGGAATGAGAAATAGTAATATGAAGTATTGTTTCTCGCAAAGGCGCAGAGGCGCAAAGTATTTGAGCTAAAAAATTTGAAGATTTGAAAATTTGAAAATTGGGGTATGGTGTGCATTTTTTGGGTAAAAAAAACTGATTCTTTGTGTCAATCTGTGCGAAATCTGAGGAAATCTGTGGAAAAAGATTTTGAAATACCTTCAAATCTGTAAAATCATTCGTGGTAGCTTCCTGATCGAACACACATCGATCCATGTCACTGTTTTCCCAACAATACAGATGGGAACGCGGATGACGCGGATGCTGCGCAGCGCGGATCTACTTTTTAGTATGGGTGATTTGGAATGAGAAATAGTAATATGAAGTATTGTTTCTCGCAAAGGCGCAGAGGCGCAAAGGTATTTGAGCTAAAAGATTTGAAAATTCGGGAATTTGAAAATTTGAAAATTGGGGTATGGTGTGCATTTTTTGGGCAAAAAAACTGATTCTTTGTGTCAATCTGTGCGAAATCTGAGGAAATCTGTGGAGAAAGAATTTGAAATGGCATTGGATGTATAAAATCATTTGTGGCTACTACCTTTTAAACACACAATAACCCAATGACTTCCTCGCAAAGAAGAACCTGAATGTATCATTAACAAAACCACCATTTTTATTGAATAAATTTTTATTTTTACTAATCAGTAATAAAAATTCAAAAATGGAAAAGGAAATCAAGGCTACATTGGAACGGGACGAAAAGATGCGTTTTCTACTGGAAAAACACGGCATTCCCCAATCCGGTCAGATCCATGATGTCTATCCTTACCTCGTAGAATCCATCATCTATCAACAACTATCCATCAAAGCAGCTGCAAAAATATTTGAGCGTTTTGTGCAATTGACCGGTCATTTCCCTGATCCGGCAGAATTGCTGGAATTAACCCCGGAACAAATGAGATCTGCAGGCATCAGCGGACAAAAAGCCGGCTATTTACACCACATTGCCAGACATTTTTCTGAGGATGCAGTCCGGTCCATCCAATGGGATCAACTGGAAGATGATGAGATCACCCGCCAACTGACCGGCATCAAAGGCGTCGGTAAATGGACAGCCAAAATGGTACTGATATTTGGTCTCAACCGACCCGATGTTTTCCCTTTTGAAGACCTCGGAATTCAGATCGGAATGAAGAAAATTTATGATATTCAGGAGGAAGGAAAAGACTTCACCGCAAAAATATGTAATATTGCTGAAGCGTGGAGACCTTACCGGTCTGCCGGATCCAGACTGATCTGGGCGCATAAAGATGCCAAAACAGAATAAAATACTGGTTTTCAATGATATTTATCCGTTTGGCAGTCGTTAAAACTTGTAATTAAATAGATAATTAGCTTATTAGGATTTTAGTTTTAAGGATTTGATGGAGCTTTGAGCAAAAAAAAATTAAATTGCTGAATAAATTGATGTGTTGGCAGCAGGTTTTCATCATGTGCTAAAAGGCTAAAGGCTAAATGGCTATCAAACTGAACAATTACTATAACCAATTGTATGATCAATAAAAGAATCATTGGCAGATATACAGGTGACCGGAGAGGTCCGCTGCTGGTCATTTTTGGAGCGATGCACGGAAATGAAACCGCAGGCGTTCACGCGCTGGATCTGTTGTTTAAAATGCTGGAAGTCGAACCGATCACCAATCCAAAATTTTCCTTTAAAGGCAGAGTTATAGGCCTGACCGGCAATATGGCCGCATTTAAAGCCGGACAAAGGTTCATCGATCAGGACCTCAACAGATGCTGGACAACCGAATGTATCGATAAAGCATTCCACGCCAATAAAAATAGTGAAGTAAGCGAATTCAGCGAGATCAGATCAGTTATCCGGATCATTCGCCGCGAGATCGAGGACTACAAACCCAAAAAAATAGCCTTCCTGGATTTGCATACCTTTTCTACCACCGGCGGCGTTTTTGTTCTGACTCCTGAAGATCATGAAAGCATACTTGCAGGTATAGAATTGGGAATTCCTGTCATCACAGGCTTCACAAAAGGGCTTCATGGAACTTCTGTAGAGTACTTTAATGAGGAAAATCTGGGACTTCCGACGGTCAGTCTTTCCTTTGAATGTGGCCAGCATGCAGACCCGCTTTCCATCAACCGGGCCATTGCCGCGATGATCAATTGCATGAAAGTGGTCGGTTGCATCGGAGAAGAACACATCGAAAATCAACACAATGATCTGTTGGTGGAACATTCCAAAAATGCCCCGAAATTATCGAGATTGTTGATGAAACACCTGATCCAGCCCGGTGATGGTTTTGTGATGGAACCGGGATTTACCAATTTTCAGCCGGTGGCCAAAGGCACTTTGCTCGCTAAAGATATCCACGGACCTATATACGCTCCTTTCGACGGAATGATACTCATGCCGTTGTACCAGGCCTTGGGTGAAGAAGGCTTTTTTATTGTTGAACCTTATGAAATCAACTCATGATAACCGAAGAAATCATCGACCAAAGCATCGAACGTATCCAGCAAATGGATTTTGATGATGCATTCAAACAATTCAGCCAAAAACATCCCTTACTTGTTTCCTATCTGGGCGGAGAACAGTTAGGAGTACTGGAAGAAACAGAGTACCAAATCCTGCTCTTTGAAGCCATGATCATTGCAGAATGCTTCCCTGACGTGGATTTCGGAAATGATGATACTACCGCTGAGTTGCTTGAAGAATGTGAGTCTGCCAACTGGGCTGCATTTGACAATGATGATCAGGGATCTTTCCACGACAGACTGGACATTTTTTTTGAAGATACAGATGAAGAAGACCTGCTCGCTTTTATCGAGGACAGCCTGGTGGATGACGAAGAAAGCGAACCTATTCACGCAGCTTCCAAAGAGATCATTTTCATCACGCTGAAATCTTTGGTAGACTTTTTTGGACAGGTAAAATAACTCAGCGACAGATGCCTAAAAACTTAATTTCTTTGCCGGTTTGGTACTTCACAGGAAAGAAATAGATTAATCCGATTGAATCAGATACTGTTCCCGATTTATAAGCCCGGATCCGTGCTGCACTGCATCCGCATTACATCTCGTTTAAGTTTTCTAATTCAGCATTAATGCCTGATGCACAGGATTTTTTTAGTGATCACTCCTTCATCGTATTTCACTTCCAGGAAATATAAACCATCGACCAAAAAGTGTATTTTCAATTTATCGTCCGGCTTGATGAATTCCTTGATCTTTTGGCCGGAATGATTGAAAATGGTGATCTTTTCTATACGTTTTCCGGAATTGTTGATCACATTCATATCTCCACGGGTAGGATTCGGATATAAAACCAGATGGTGGATCAAAGATTCAGAGATCCCTGATGCGATCACATAAAAACAATCAGACGTTGCCTCACACCCGTTTGAATGTGTAATCCTTACACCAAAGTTGCCGGACCAGGCAGGAAAGAAAGTATTTGTCACAGCCATTGGAATATCCAGCCCAGAATCACAATCAAACCATTGATAAAGATAATCATTATCCTGTTTAGCGGTTAGGTAATGACTGAATTGGGTGATTTCTGTATTGATTTCGAAAATACTCAGATTCAGTTCAGTTATTTTCAGACAACCATTGGACAAGGTTGTTTTTATCAGGTGCTTACCGGGAGTATTGAATTCCAGATCTCCAAACTGATAATTCTCACCCTTACAGATTACGACATCCAGATATTCCATTTGGGGCGAACAAATTTGGTTCTCATAAAACTCAAGCGTATAAGTTACAGAATCTAAATGGGGAATGAATATATCAAAATCTCCGTCTGTATCAATATCTTTGATGGTCACGAATAAATATGAATCCTCAACTGAAGCCGGAATCGGAATTCCAAATGGGTAAATAACAGGATTTTCGAATCTTGGTTTCGCATTTTTTCCTCCTTTGTTTTCATAGTATCTGAGGAAAGCGCCATCATCTTCAGATTGCACGAGTCCCAGCACATCCATATCACCATCCAAATCCAGATCGGCCACCGAAAGCCAAGTCATTCCATCACCGGGTTTCAGTCCGTAGGGATCATCATACCAACCCAAAAACTCGGGGTTGGTATTAGTACCAATGTTTTTGGCATATACGATCTTTGGAAACTGTTCACCCGTATTATAATTGTAGCAAAAATACCCTGACATCAATATGTCAAAATCACCATCATTGTCCAGATCAGCGATTTCTGGTACCATCATACTAAATGGCGGAAATGGATCGAGATTCCAATCTGTTGAAATTGTTCTTTCAAATGAATGATCCGGTTTTTGGAAGTAGAATAAGAGATATTGAAATTTAAGGGAATCCACATAGCTGGAGACTACAAAATCCATTAACCCGTCATTGTTCAGATCTTTTATAGCAGGCAACCAAAAACTCTCGCCTTTTTCCCACTCGAATGATTCAAACACTGCTTCCCTGGCCTTAAAATCCGGCTGAACGAGCGTTCCAATATTTACCTGAAATTCCATAAAATACCTGATATTGCCTATCGGGTTAGGATGTTGAATAATTGATGTGTCTGATTCCAGCATGCCTGCGATAATCACATCTTTGGTTTTGTCTCCGTCAATATCTTCAAAAAAATATTTCATGCCTACACAACACGATTGTTCAATATTCACCATCTGAATATTGAATGGATTGGGCTTTGCCACGAAGTTCTGCCCGTCAGCTATGGTATAAAACAGGCAATTGATGAATAGAATGGATATTATTGCTCTCATAACTCACTGTTATTTAATAAGTAAATCGTTTTTTGCATAGATCCTGTGTTGTATATAAATCGCATATTCTCATTTTTCGTGGAGTATTTACCAGATGGGTCCTCAATATGAAAGGTTACAACCATATTGTCCCTTTTATCCACATATTTCATATATTCAGTTGTCCCGCTTATTTCACCATTTTCATCAGTAAAATATTGGTATGTATCTGCATAACTAAGTGATTCTATTGAAAAATGACCAAAACAATTTTCTGGTTCATAATATTCATCACATTTCTTTTTTATCAGTTTCATTGGTATCCAAGAAACGCCAACCCGAATACCTGCGACTGGGAGAGAATTTGTTTTGTCCAGTATTATTAATTTAAAATTATTTTGTTTATTGATTTCCACAGGAAGTAAATCACATAAATAATACCCAAGGTCTTTGTAATTCTTTAATAAATATTGACAAGATGGTTCAAAATTGTCCGAACTGGAAATAGCAAAAAGGATAAATACAGTAGAAACAGCTACAGAAATTCCATGTTTAAATATTTTTTTCATCTATTCTAATTTTGAAAATGAAACTTAAAGGTAATGTTGCACCTGAAATAATAAATATCAAATCTTTCCAATCAAAAACGCCGGGAACCAGGGACATGTGCTGAAGTATTTCAAATCCGATCCCTGACAAAAAACAAACTGCCAGCCAAAACTTGCTCTGCCTGTGCAGTTTAAAATCCCAGATCACACATATAGCCAATGTAAATGAAAACATCCAAAGGCAATCCGGGAGATTGTATATTATCCAATCAGGTGTATTTGTTGACAGATTGCGCGCCAGTGATAATTCCCTGATGGCAGTCATATAATTTTTGGGTATGAAAGCCTGAAAAACTGCAGGAGGCTTCCTTAAGAAAAGATAAATAAATCCACCTGAGATTAAGGATAGTATTGATAGTAAAATGATATATGTTTTTTGGAATCCCAATTGGACAGAACTTTAACGTCAAAAAACTCAGGAGCGATTTTTTATGCTTGAATGGAAAATAGTCAATGTAAACTCCTGAAAATTGAATTATGCAAATATTAATATTATTTTAGGTATAAATCAAGTAAAAACCGATTTTCTCTGATAAATTTATATTCATTTAACCGTGCACAGATAGCCCAGTTTTTTCAGCTCTTAATCAGTCAAAATGCATCCAATGCAAAAAATAATTTTCTTCAACCCATCATGACTCCCGATTTATAAACCCGGATCCGCGCTGCACTGCATCCGTACCTTCTGCTATCCATTTCACACTGATTCCTTTCTCCAATGATATTCATAAAACATTCACAAGATCCCGGGCAGGTACACATACCTGAACATGGTCAGATAATCCTCCAAACACTAGCCCATGCTGATTTATATCAAAAGATCTTCCCCCCGGATGCACATCCTTATATTTTCAATATACAAAACTATATTTGGATTTATTCAACATTTTTTTCTGATGGGTTACAAAATATGGTCGTCATACTACATTTTAATATAAAATACTCCTTATTCTGATAGCAAATCCTTACTTTTGGAGGCTAAAACGATCCATATTATGACAAATAATGCCTGCTTCGACGCTTTTGCTCCAAGACATAATGGAGTCAACCAGCAAAATATCCAACAAATGCTCAGCGATTTGGGAATCGAATCGATGGAACGGCTGATCTATGAGACTGTTCCGGATGATATCCGCATCAAAACGCCTCTTAATTTACCCAAAGCATTAACGGAGTTTGAATGGCTGCAATACATCAAAAAAATTGCACAAAAAAATAAGATATTCAAATCATTCATCGGACAGGGTTATTATGAAACCATTACACCTTCCGTCATTCTCAGAAACGTTTTTGAAAATCCGGGTTGGTATACGCAATATACGCCTTATCAGGCAGAAATATCACAGGGCCGGCTGGAAGCGTTGCTCAACTTTCAAACCATGGTCGCTGACCTGACGGGAATGGAACTGGCCAACGCATCACTGCTCGATGAAGGAACCGCCGCCGCTGAAGCTATGGCACTGATGTATGATATTCATAATAAAAAACGGAAAGTCAATAAAGCCAACAAACTGTTTGTGGATCAACACGTTTTCCGTCAAACCAAAGATGTGCTGGAAACCAGGGCTTATGTTTTGGGCATTGAGATCGTTTATGGAGATTGGAAAGCATTTGAAGCAAATGATGATACTTTCGGGTTCGTGGTACAGTATCCCAACAGCCAGGGCAGCGTTTGCGCCTATCGCGAAATACAGGAAAAAGCCGCGGCTAAAAACATTTTGGGTACTTACATCGCCGATCTGATGAGCCTTACCTTGCTGGTTCCTCCGGGAGAATGGGGCGCAGACATCGTAGTGGGCAGCACACAAAGATTCGGTGTGCCCATGGGATTCGGAGGCCCTCATGCAGCTTACTTCGCATCAAAAGATGAATACAAACGCCAATTCCCCGGACGTATCATCGGCGTTTCTGTAGATGCCGATGGCAATCCGGCACTCAGAATGGCACTGCAAACCCGGGAACAACATATCAAACGGGAAAAAGCCACTTCGAATATTTGCACAGCTCAGGCATTGCTCGCGATCATGGCAGGAATGTACGGGGTGTATCATGGCAAATCAGGTCTGATCAAAATCGCGCAAAACATCCACGGCCTTACCCAAAAACTTTATTCAGGTTTGAAGGCTATGGGATTGAACATAGCCAATGATTCCTTCTTTGACACCTTGACCATCATGTTGGATCAGGCATCTGCCAAAAAAGTTCAAAAACTGGCGCTCCAACACGAATTCAACTTCGCTTACCCTCAGGATGGTATCTGCATAAATATTGGAGAAACCGTCTGCGAAACAGAAATTGAAAGCATCCTGAAAATATTCAGTGAAGCGCTCCAACTGGCTCTTCCTCATGTTTCAGACAACCAAAAAAATTATTTTTTTGACGAAAAACTGCTCAGACAATCTGATTTTCTGACGCATCCTGTTTTTGAACAATACAAAACCGAAACTGCCCTGATGAGGTATATCAAATACCTGGAAAACAAGGATATGTCCCTTGTCTATTCCATGATCCCGCTCGGTTCATGTACCATGAAACTCAATGCCGCAAGCGAGATGATTCCGGTCAGCTGGCCGGAATTTGGCAATATGCACCCTTTTGCCCCGGGTGATCAAACAGAAGGATATCAGTTGATTTTCAAGGAACTGGAAGAATTGCTCTGTGAAATTACAGGTTTTGTCGCTTGCAGCTTCCAGCCCAATTCCGGCGCTCAGGGAGAATACGCCGGCCTGATGGCCATCCGCAGGTACCACGAAAGCAGAAATGAGCTCCAAAGGAATGTCATTTTAATACCTTCTTCTGCCCACGGAACCAACCCGGCAAGCGCTGTAATGGCTGGCATGAACGTGGAGATCGTGATCTGCGATGAGCATGGAAACATCTCTGTGGAACATCTCAAGGAAATGCTCGAAAAAACCAAAGGCAATCTTGCAGGCGTGATGATCACCTACCCTTCAACTCACGGTGTTTTTGAAAAACCCATCGTTGAAATGTGCGAACTCGTGCATCAGTACGGTGGTTTGGTATATATGGACGGCGCCAATATGAACGCTCAGATAGGTTTTACCAATCCGGGAACCATCGGCGCAGATGTCTGCCACCTCAATTTGCACAAGACATTCGCCATACCTCACGGCGGTGGCGGACCTGGCGTTGGCCCTATTCTGGTCAATGATAAACTGGCTCCCTTCCTGCCGGGTCACTGGTATTTTGGTAAGGAAGGTAAAACTTCAGCAGTCTCTTCTGCCCCCTGGGGAAGCGCAGGTGTCCTGATGATCTCATTGGCATATATCAGAATGATGGGTAGTGTGGGTTTGACCCAGGCAACTGAAATCGCGATGCTGAATGCCAACTATCTCGCTAAAAAACTTTCCGATGCCTACAAAATTCTCTACAGGGGCGAACTTGGACGTGTAGCACATGAATTTATCCTCGATCTGAATCCATTCAAAAACGCAGGCATTACGGCAGAAGACGTGGCTAAAAGGCTGATGGACTACGGTTTTCATGCACCCACAGTTGCATTCCCCGTTGTGGGAACACTCATGATCGAACCTACTGAAAGCGAAGACATCCGGGAACTGGACAGGTTTGTGGAAGCTCTGCTGAGCATCAGGGAAGAAATTGAAGAAATTGTTACGGGCAAAGCTGATCCGGTTAACAACCTGCTCAAAAACGCGCCTCATACAGTTCAGATGGTCACTGCAGATACCTGGGAATTCCCGTATTCAAGGGAAAGGGCTGCATTCCCTGTCGCAGGGCTGAAAACCGACAAAAAAGCATGGCCGACGGTCAGGAGAATAGACAATGCGTACGGAGACCGTAATTTGTTCTGCTCCTGTGTGCCTGTTGAGGAGTATATTAAGTAAAGTAATTGTTTAGCTCTTTAGTCTTTTAGTCTTAAGTCTATTAGCTTATGATTTATACCAAGGGTTAAAACCTCTGATTCCAGGATAACTTTGGTGCCTTTTGCTCAAAGTACAAGCTCAATTCAAAAAGACGAACAGGTTAACAGACTTATTAGCTAACCATCTGAATAACTACGAAGTAAATAGAATGAAAGCGTTGCTGATTTTCAGATATCACATTAATAATCAGCATTGCAACAGAGGGACAAAATGGGTTATCAAGCCTGCTTTGTCCCTTTATCGTTTTAGAAGGAAATGATCAAAATCTGTTAATTTCTTTTCAGCACAGCCCGCTGGTAGCTATAAACGGTATAGCTTTCTACAGGAGGAATATCTTCGGACTGTCCTCCGCTGGACATGCTCGGGCTGAGTCTGAAGCTGGTAAATTCCACCGTCATCTGATCCTGTTCAATACGATAGCTGTTGACTATGGTTGCATCCTGAACAGTGAACACCCCGGTCAGTTGATTCCCGTAAAGAAACTGTTCCAGCAATATACCATTCTTTTCATCGATCATCCACTTACCTTTGGATTTGTCAACTGCTTGCAGCACATAAGCCCTCCTGGCATCATAATTTCCCGCATACACCATTTCCCAGTGAAACTGATCCGTACTGTCCTGTACAGGCGCAATGATGATCTCCATGGCAACCGATTGAGGCGTTTTGGCGCCGGGCGTATACCATGAAAGTTCTCCTTTCCAGGTACCGTTCCATGCATCCGGGAATTCATTCTGTGCTTGCAGTGACAAGGTGAACAACATACATAAAAATATCAAATATCGCATAAGCTTAAAATTTTGATGAAGTTATAATTATCCTGAGAATTATACCAAATCATCATCATTCAAAATGATTATTTTTGGATAAGGTTACATTTGTACAGGCAAAAAAAGATATTTATGGAGAATCATAAATTTAGATTTATACCATTGAAAATAAGAATTCATCATTTTATTTAAATACCTGGGCTAATTTTATATCCCATGCGGATTGGGACAAACCTCAGGATATTTTAAACACATTCGGAAGTGCTGATATTTTGGGTAACAAAAGTGAAAGAGTTGTATTTAATATCGGGGGTAATAAATTTAGAATGATCTGTTCTTACTACTTTGGTCAAAAAAACGTACATCTATACATAAACTGGATAGGTACACGCTCCCAATACGATAAAATATGTAATGAAAACCTGCAGTATAAAATTGATAAATATTAGTTAAATGTTATGGAATATAAAATAATCAAATCATCATCTCAATACGAAGCATACTGCAACAAACTTCATGAACTGGTAAAAGATCCATTGACCAGAGAAAGCGATGAAGTTGAATTGCTAACGTTATTGGTAGAAAAGTGGGAATCTGAAAATATAAGACTTTCCGTACTGAACCCGATTGAAACGATCAAGGCATTAATGAAAGAACATAAATTAAATGCTTCGGAATTAAGTGAAATTCTTAACTTGTCCAAAGGAACCATTTCAAAAATGCTCAATTACAGCAAAGGCCTGTCAAAAGAAACCATTAGAAATCTGGCTTCCTACTTTAAACTTAATCAGGAAGTATTTAATCAACCTTATAAGTTAGAAAACGAAATAAACCGGAAATTCAAGGATGCATCATTGATGAACACAAAAAAAACGATCAGCAATATAAACCAACCGGTATAATAAACCAAAGTAATTATCTTTGTCAGGAAGCTACAAAAACTATGGCTCAAATATTTCAACTGCCATTTTAATTTATCACAATATCCAATAGAAAATCAAAAATATGATCCCAGACTATCAATCTATCATGCTCCCTTTACTTGAATTCATTTCAGACGGTATGGAACACAAAATGCGAAAAGTTACAGACGAATTAGCCATTAAATTGGGTGTCACAGAAGAGGAGCAAAAAGAACTACTTCCAAGTGGAGCAGCACCTGTGTTTTATAACAGAACAGCATGGGCAAAAACATATTTAAAAAAAGCAGGATTAATTGAAAGTCCTAAACAAGGAATTATTCTTATATCCAAACAAGGGCTTAAAGTTCTAAAGAAAAAACCAGACTCCATCAATGTAAAATTCTTAAAACAATTTTCTGAATTCGTAGAATTTCAAACAACAAAACGAGAAGATGAAAACGATTCAGAAAACACAGAAGAGCAATCCAAACAGACACCGGAAGAGTTGTTGGAAACAGCATATCAAAAAATCAGAAAATCCCTTGCTTCTGAACTTATAAATAAAGTTTTTGAATTATCTCCTGCTTTTTTTGAAAAACTTGTTGTTGAACTTTTGGTGAAAATGGGTTATGGCGGCTCTATCAAAGATGCAGGAAAGGCAATGGGTAAAAGCGGGGATGAAGGAATCGACGGAACAATTAAGGAAGATAAACTTGGACTTGATATTATCTACATTCAAGCAAAGCGATGGAAACCAGGTACAGTTGTTGGCAGACCGGAACTTCAAAAGTTTGTAGGTGCATTAGCTGGACAAGGAGCAAAAAAAGGAATTTTCATTACAACTTCAAACTTTACAAAAGAGGCCATTGAATACACACCTAGAAATGAAACTAAGATTGTGTTAATTAACGGTCATCAATTAGCTCAATTTATGATTGACTATAATCTTGGTTGTACCTCTCAGCACACCTACGAGGTAAAAAAAATAGATAGCGACTATTTCGGAGAAGAGTAAAAATCAATCATAATGGCCAATCGTTGGGGCATACCGAAAGAAGTCGAAGAATTTGTAAAGAAAAGAGACTTGAGTTGCGTTTACTGCGGGATTCCTTTTTCCCATCAGGTTATGACTCCTAAAACACGACCAACATGGGAACACATCATAAACGACATTCATATCAATGGATCTGAAAATATTGCACTCTGCTGTGGCTCCTGTAATGCAAGCAAAGGATCAAAACTTTTAAAAGAATGGTTGAAAAGTAAATATTGCCTTTCCAAAGGAATTACAAAAGATAATGTTGCGCCTGCAGTTAAAAAACATCTGTAAAGGAATTACCATTTTACTGAAAGCTATGATCGTGTTCTATTGTGCTGAAATTCAATAGGAAAATCTTTTTTGAGTACAATTTTGTAAATGGAAAAAACTCAAAGTTGTGTGTGAAAAAACACCATCAACGAAAAAGATGAGACCAGTAATATGAACCAACCGGTATAATAAACCAAAGTAATTTTCTTGAACCATTGAGGCCGTCTTTGATTTTTTCTTTTTTGTGCTTACACAAAATATTTTATACTTTTCTCCCAGCCATCATTTGAGATGGGAACGCGGATGACGCGGATATTCTAACGCGGATTCGAACTGATCTTTGCATGTTTGATCAGGAAGCAGCCATTATTCCATGATTGATTATCAAACAATCAATGGTATATCTTGCATTACTTCCTCGAATGACACAAATGAAATTCCCGCTGATCTCGTAGATTTTCGTTGATCTTTTTTATTGATAATCAAGTGAATGTCTGTGTTGATTTGTTAAATTTGCGGGAACCTTCAGACCTGGCATTTTTAAAGTAACATTTTCTTTTTATTATATAAACCTTATAAACCTTATAAACTTCATAAACTTCATAAACTTCATAAACCTTATAAACTTCATAAACCTTATAAACTTCATAAACCGCATAAACCTTATAAACTTTATAAACTTTCTACTGCCCCCCATTGTCAGAGAGATGTGGAATAAAAGCGAGTTCGTTTATTTTTTTATCAGCCACGAATGATTTTACAGATTCAATGCTATTTCAAAATCTTTCTCCACAGATTTTCTCAAATTTCCCACAGATTGACACAAAGAATCAGTTTTTTTGCCCAAAAAATGCACACCATACCCCAATTTTCAAATTTTCAAATTTTCAAATCTTCAAATCTTTTAGCTCAAATTCTTTGCGCCTCTGCGCCTTTGCGAGAAAGAATATTACTATTTCTCATTCCACAAATCACTCGGATTTTCCAACACAGATCCGCGCTGCGCAGCATCCGTGTCATCCGCGTTGCCATCTTTATTTTTGGAAAGAAAATTAAGTGGATCGTTGTTTGTTCTGGCAGGAAGCTTCCATGAATGATTTTACAGATTTGAAG
>Ga0209573_1001135_pt1 | contig 43758 bp, 36 predicted proteins | sample TNRBio252014_DNA_FD_185870 | JGI IMG/M metagenome (GOLD analysis project Ga0209573, IMG submission 185870) | Wastewater treatment Type I Accumulibacter community from EBPR Bioreactor in Madison, WI, USA - TNR Reactor_6/25/2014_ DNA (SPAdes)... | ecosystem: Engineered > Bioreactor > EBPR >...
AATTATTGAAAAAAATAGAATTAAGCTTTTTTGGAGTTTTTCTTCTAGTTTCGAAGAACAAAACGCAGAAATATGATCTGTAATATGATTCTTTTGGCCTAGTGCTAACCATGGTAATTGCACTAAAATGGGTGTATATGATACCCTAATTATGAGGTGGCAAAACACCGTTTTGGCAAGTGTTTAGAAATTGCAGCATAGTGTTTTGTTTTAAATTTTTAGTCGACATCTGTTAGCGAATCTCTGGTTTTCACCCTCTTGTGAAAATTTTTTCAGGAAGATTATTCTAGACAATCTACTCTTTTTTTGCGAGCAAAAACCGCCATATCATTAACTTTTATTCTCCGTGATAAAACTCTTCTTCCTCCGTGAAAATGTTTTTCAGATTTATGCATGGTTTGCGCTTCTTTTCTAATTTCTCGCTGCTGAGAACCGCTAGCATGACTACAATGCTCTTAGTACAGCAAATTTTAGGTTCATTTGGCAATAGAGTGTTTAAAAAAACACTAAACACTCGTTAGCAGGTGAATACCTTTTGGTTGATAACTTAACATTTTCTGCAAATTTAAATAATCACAAGCAATATAAATGATCGACGCCCACATTTCAGTGCCTTTTAAACTAGGGGTTTCTTTTGGCGTAAAACCAAAACCTTTTTTCGGCACATAGTTAGACAACATGACTTCTAAAATATTTGCCATAAAAGCACAAATTTCGTCTTTTCGATGATTTGTTTGTTTGCTGCATAACCAAAGTGGGTGAACCACATCTAAAATATTGCAAGCCGTTATATTTTTGCCTTGTAAAAATTCAAAATTTTGAATATGGTTCAAAATGGTGTTAATCGCTTGAACAGGGTATGGCAAAGGTTTTTTAAACTGAGCATAAGAGCCTCTTGTTAATCGGTAAAAACCATTTATCGGTTGCAACCAACCTTGTTCAATGGTATCGCTACCCCATAAACCGGTGTGAGGTTTTGCTTTTTGATTCAACCAATCAAATAAATAATCGCAATCATACTTTTCATCGAAATACTGATTTTGGAAATAACAAAGCGTTAGAAAACCATCAACTCCGCTGCCGGCATTCCAAGCTTTTGTCGCCCATGGGTAGCCTTCAAATCGGCTTATGACTTTTTCTTTACTACACACTTTTAAAAAGCTCACAGGGTTTAAAGGTTTGGCTTGTAAGCATTCTAAGGCGTAAAAAGAGGCCATCGATGGGTAAAAATCTTTTTCCATATATTGAAATAAGTCTTCACATTTATCTTTGGATGAAACACACAAACCAGATTCTGGGTCCTGCATTTTCTGAAGCTTCCCAACTAAATTTTCCTTTACTTCATTAGGGGGTAAACCATTAAAAGAAGTCGCAATCTCAACAGCATCACATAGGGCTCGCTTGTTAACTTGTTCTTTCGTAGCTTCAAAATAAACCCATTGATTATTATATTCCAAGCGATTATTCGTAATGATTTCTTGCCATTCATTGGTATAAGCCGTATTAAAATTATTAATCTTGTTTTGCAAGTTATCAGATACTTGATCTCGCATTTTTATGATTTTAGCAGGGTTGCCGCCAAGCACGCAATAAGGCGGAAATGATTTTGTAACTACCGCCCCAGCGCCAATTATGGAATGTGCGCCAATTGTAACGCCATCGAGTATAACAACATTTGCGCCGATCCATACATCATCATTAATAGTGATTCCTTTAGAAGTGTGAGGTTGTTTATGTATAGGAATATGTGGGTTTGAGTGGCCATGGTTAAAACCCATGATGCTAACAAAAGAAGCAATCCGAACGCCTTCGCCAATTGCTATATTTCCAGCTATATTCGTATAGGCATTAACGGAGCAATTGCTGCCTAGGCGAATCTTGCCGCGCATCATGCTAAAAGAAGCAATATAAGAATTGGAACCAATTTTTAGTTCGTTTGTGTCAATATGGGCTTCGGGGCTAACAAAGCTATTTTCACCAAACTCTACTTTGTTTTTCGCAATAAATTCATGATCAGAAAGCGCTCCGCTGTCTGATTTATTACGCTTCCAAGGGTAAATTTGATCAATGCTCATATATTTTCCTTAAAATAATATGAATAATACAGACTTTTATTACAATAAAATGGCATTTTTAGTCAATTTTAATGGATTTTTAGGACATTTATGGACCCCCTGCTGATAAGAACCTTTGGTTTTGTTAACCGTGACCCCTTGCATTCTACACCTGGCACGCGAATAAATGACTTCATGTTAAATGTTTTTTTGGAAGGCAAAGGTTATTATAAAAATCACAAAATAAATTGTGAAATAACCGCTGGTTCGGTTGCCTTATTCTTCCCTGATGACCCAGGTGTCTTATATTCCGACAAACAAGACCCTTATTCCCATTATTATTGCCGTTTTAATGGCAGTTTTGCTAGAGAGTTTTCAGAGCGCTTGGTTGAGTCTTGGGGAAAACAAATTGTTATATCTGAAAAAATTGCCGACCTCGTTTTAATTTTAAAAAAGATGAAACCAGAATTCAGGCAAAACATAGGTCAGAATATGCGCTTACAGGATGGCCATTTAATGCAAATGCTTTTATTGTTACTTGATCCTTCCAATAATGATAAACCAAATCGTCATATTAGCTTTATACAATATATTGAAAGCCGAATATCACAAAACATAGATATTGAAGAAATGGCAGGGTCCTTTTATATGTCTGTTAGACATCTCAATCGCATTTTTAAAGACAAATTTAAAATGAGCGTTCATCAATATCATGAAAAATCTCGTATTGAATTAAGTAAAACGCTTTTAAAGAATACAGACTTATCTGTTCAGGAAATTTCGTTAAGAGTAGGTTATCAAGATGCGTTATATTTTTCTAGAATGTTTAAAAAAAACTGTCAGTTTTCGCCTTTATTTTGGCGAAAAAATGAATTTAAGAATGTTTAATTGTAGAAATTAATATTTATTCGGGGTCTGATTGACGAGCTTTTTCAATTAAGCTTAAAATGGCAGGAGGTTTAACTTCAGAATTTTCTTCTTCGTCTGCTATTAAAATAAATTGTAATTCAGGCACACTTTTGATTTGCAAAGAGCTACCTATTTTTTTTCTGAGATAACCTTTGGCATGACTAATAGCTCTTGTCGTAGTGCGCTTATCTGCATCTGAACCTAAGACTGAATAGTAAATTTTTGCAAGTTTTAAATCAGGCGTAACATCAACTTCGGTGATAGTGATAAAACCGATTCTAGGGTCATTAAGCTCACGCATGAGAATAGCGGCTTCTTTACGAATAAATTGTGCAACTTTCTGTTGCCTTCTCTCGGTTGCCAATTAACGACCTCTAAGTTTTAGTTATCTGATGATTCTGATGCTTCTGGAACTTTTTTCTTGCCAATTGCATCGCGATCTAATTTTCGTTTCACTTGTTCAAAGAAATAACTTTCAATGATGTCGCCTTCTTTAATATTGTCATAATTCGCAACAACCACACCACATTCAAATTTTTCTCGAACTTCTTTCGCATCATCATTAAATCGTTTTAACGATGCCAATTTACCGTCAAAAACCATTACGCCATCACGCATAATTCGAATGCTGTTTGACCGCTGAATTTTTCCGTCTAAAACATAACAACCAGCAATATTACCAATTTTAGAAGATTTAAATACATTTCTAATTTCAGTATGGCCAGTGATAACCTCACGAGAATCAAAGCCCAATGCCCCTTCTAAAGCATCAAGGATATCATCTTTTAAGTGATAAATTACATTATAAATTCTTAGATCAACACCAAACTGCTCAGCAACTGCTTTTATTTTAGGGTCAGCCATAACATGAAAGCCAATCACAATTGCGTCAGAACCAGCAGCAAGCTTAATATCATTTTCGGTAATCGCCCCTACTGCTTTATGAACCACTAAGACCTTCACTTCATCAGTTTGGCAACCCTGCAATAATTTGTCAATAACTTCTAGAGAACCAGCAACATCTGTTTTCAACACAACTTTAATTTGACTAACCTTACCGGCTTCAATTTTTTGAAATAAGTTATGCAATGATGTCTTGTCTTGAATATGCATTTGTTCGCGTTGAACGGCATTTCGCTTTTCAGCAATATCTTTTGCCTTAGCTAAGCTATCCATAACATAAAAAGTATCGCCTGCTTCAGGAACTTCCGACAAACCAGAAACTTCTACTGGCAAAGAAGCCGTTGCAGATTCAATAGGTTGCCCTTGATGGTCATATAAGAAACGAGCACGACCATAACCATGGCTACACAAAATCACATCACCTTTTTTTAATCGACCTTCTTGTACGATTATCGAGCAAAGTATCCCCCGACCCGCATCAACTTTAGCTTCTAATACAATACCGTGAGCGGTACAATTCGAGTCGGCTTTAAGCTCTAACATTTCACCTTCTAACGCTAGCATTTCTAACAATTCGTTAACACCAGCCCCAGTAATCGCGGATACTGGCACGCATACGGTCTTACCACCCCAATCTTCAGGTACTAGTTCTAAATTGGCTAGCTGTGCTTTTACTTTTTCTATATTTGCCCCAGGCAAATCCATTTTGTTAATCGCCACTATAATTGGCACATTAGCAGCTTTAGCATGGTTTACAGCTTCAACTGTTTGTGGCATAATTCCATCATCTGCTGCCACAACTAATACGACTAAATCCGTAACATTTGCACCGCGGGCACGCATGTGTGTAAAGGCCTCGTGACCAGGAGTATCTAAAAAAGTAATCGGCCCATGGGAAGTTTCAACTTGGTAGGCGGCAATATGTTGAGTAATACCGCCTGCTTCTGAACCAGCTTTCTTGGAAGTTCTTATCTTATCTAATAAAGTTGTCTTACCATGGTCGACATGCCCCATAAAAGTTATTACAGGAGGTCGTGGCAATAAATTTTTCACCGAAACTTTATTTTCAAGCATTTCTTTTAAATCGTCTTCAATATCAGCTTCTTCTTTAATATCTAAAATGACCCCGTAATCAAATGCGATTTCTATTGCGAGATCCTTGCTTAAAGATGCATTTTGATTTAACATTTTTCCTTTTTTTAGCAAACCAGAAATAATATCGCTCAGTTTTACCCCGATACCCGCAGATAGTGTTTTTAAAGTTATTGGCATTCTCAATGTCTGTTCGCGTGGCTCTAATGTAGCAGGCTCAGCGTTTTCTTCAGGCTGTGATGATGCATTTTTAGCTTGATCTTCAGCTATGGTGTTACCGCCACTTGCATTCTTTTGTTTATTCTTTTTGCCTTTATCTTTTGATACGCTTCTATCAAAAGTAAAAATTTCTTTCTTCTTCGCCTTACCCTTAACGCCATCAGCATTAACGAAATGATCTTCATCTTTATAAATTTTGCGAAATTGTTCGACTAATTCTTCTGAAGTCAAACGCACATCGGAACCAGCTTTATCGATTTCTTTCTCTTTCTTTTTATCTTCTTTTTTCTTAACTTTTTCCTGCTTAATATCCTTACGGCGCCTTGCAGTAGCCTCAATTTGCAGTAGCATTTCTTCTTTGCTTAATTGCTCATCTTTATGAGGCGTCAAAATCTTTTTGGCTGTATCATGTCGCGCTTTGATAGTTTCTAATTGATTCTTAGTCAATAACGAAAAATGATTGGTAAGCTTCACACCCCAATCGGCGGCATAACGAATCAGCTCTTTTGTAGGCACCTCAAGTTCGCATGCTAATTGATATAATCGAATAGGCAAATCTATATCCCCAATAAAAAATTATGCAATTCTATGTTTAAATAGAATTCCCTTTATCACTGTCATTTTCATCATCATCGTCATCATCTTGTGGCAAATTAAAAACAAGCTCTTTGGAAGTTTGTGCTTTAATTTTCTTTTCAATTGCAGCCATATCGTCTGTAGTTAAATCATCAATTTCACCGTCTAACACCTGACGACAATACCCAAGTATTTTGATCGCTTTTTCATTGTCGATAAACTTAAACTTCATCAAGCCTTCAATATCTTTGTCATAAGCTTCTTCTATCGTCTCAATACCTGAGATTATCATGCTATCAAGTTCTTGTTCTGTAAGAAATGGAATCTTCATAAATTGAAGCTTTTTCACCATTTCTTCTTTTAATAAAGCCGATGAACTTATTACATCTAAATGACATTTTGTTAGTTGCGATGCCAATCGTATGTTTTGACCTTTTTTACCAATGGCCAAAGAATATTGCTCATCAGGAACAACAACTCTTGCCCGAAGATTTGCTTTGTCTAACTCAATTTGGCTTACCGACGCAGGGCTCATAACATTTACAATGTAAATCTCTAAAGCATTATCCCACTTAACAATATCAACTTTCTCACCATTTAATTCATTGATAATTCCCTTAATTCTTGACCCTCTAACACCTACACAAGAACCTACACAGTCAACTCTTTCATCATTGGAATGAAGGGCTATTTTTGTTCTACGGCCTGCATCGCGAGCGATACCTTTAATTTCGATTGTGCGATCTGCAATTTCAGGAACATCCGTCATAAACAAATTGCGTACAAAATCTGGGTGAGAACGAGACACTTTTATGTTTACTTTTGGCCCCTTCTTTTCAACCCCTAAAACTAGCACTCTAATTCTCTCACCTATCTTATAGCGCTCATTAAATACTTGTTCTTTCGTTGGCAAAATACCTTCTGCTTTACCTAGATTTACTATAATAAAACCCAACTCTTTTCTTAAAACTGTACCCATCACAATGCTGTTTTTCTTAGCCATAAACTCAGCATATACAACATCTCGTTCTGCTAATTTAAGCATACCGCTAAAATTCAATCTTGTACCGTGTGCCGCAATGCGACCTAAACTTTTTGGGTCTAAAATTTTACCATCTATCGTAGCCGATAATTCACCCGTTTGACGACCAATTGATACTTGAATATCGTCTGCTTCACGAAACTTATTGCGTAACGCATTTTCTAAAGCATCCTGAATTGACTCAAAAATTATCTCTTTGTCAATCGACTTGTCGCGATGAATGCTATCTACTAGCCTTAATAATTCACTTTCCATTTAAAAATACTACCTTTTAATGGGGAAAATAGCCCTAAATGCATCTTGGGATGCAGGAACAAATTAGGCTACCTTAAACTTGAAAGGGCGAAATTTTCGTTTAAATCAGCATTTTGTCAAGGTCATTATCATATATTATGAAAGACCATGAGCCTCTAGAACTTATTTAAAAATGCCCTGTAATTTTCAAATAGAAAATTGACATCTTAGCACTAAAAATGTCATGTTTTATTTTCTAGGTAACAACGGCACCTTGGCAGCTAGAGCCAGCCCCTGCAGTACAACCATAGCAATGTTGGTGAACAGCGATGGAGCGTTGATTTAACTTAGTTAAATTGAACTCTGAAATATGTTGCCCTGTGTTTTTGTCTAATTTCATCCCTAGCATCTGATTAAAATCGCAATCATAAAGATAACCGTCCCAGCCAACCGAAATTGTATTACGACACATAACGCCATTTAAAGCAGAAGGGTTAAATGCTCTTACTAGCAAACTCATATAATCTTCAAAATTATCTGTGTTCACCAGATGTTCTAAAAATCGGCTGATTGGTAAATTTGTAATACACAATAAAGAGTTAAATTTAATTTTAAAGAGTTCAAACAATTCTCTCTTAAAATCTTTCTCTAAAGTTTTTTGATCACTAGGCAAAAATGCTCCGCTCGGGTTATAAACTAAATCTAACACCAAACCCGACTCTTCAACCCCATACCCAACCTCATTCAGCATCACCAACGCCTTTAAAGATTTATCAAAAACTCCTTCGCCTCTTTGTCTATCTGTTCGATCAGCCTTATAAAACGGCAATGAACTAACAACACGAATATTATTTTCTTTAAAAAACAAAGGTAATTCATGATATTTTTGATTCGCTAATATAATTGTCAAATTACAACGAACGATGATTTCTTTTGCCCCTCTTTTTTTTAATTCTGAAACAAACCAATAAAACTCAGGGTTCATTTCAGGTGCGCCGCCTGTTAAATCTATCGTAGGAAATTTGTATTTTTCATAAACTTCCAAACAAGATTCCATCGTAGCTTTTGTCATTATTTCTTTTCGATCTGGGCCAGCATCAACATGGCAGTGCTTACAGGTTTGATTGCACATATACCCAATATTAATTTGAAATACTTGAATTCCAGTTGGGGTCAGCGGGTAGTAATTATGTGCAATTAATTTTTCTCGAAAAGTGGGCAGTTTACCTGTATGAAACAACTCACCGCCCAAAACTTTTAATTGTTCCGCAGGGCTCGAAAGTGCATGATCACGCGACTTTAATGACATTTACATACTCAACTTTTTTGTTTTATTCATCATTTGCACACCATGCACCAAAGAAGCACCTCCGCGAATAGCTGCGGCCACATGAACGGCTTCCATCATTTGGGCTTCACTACAACCTTTTGTGATTGTATCTTCCGTATATGCGTCAATGCAATAGGGGCATTGTACCGCATGCGAAACCGCTAGCGCAATTAAAGATTTTTCACGAGCAGTTAAAGCGCCTTCCTTAAAAACTTCCCCGTAATAATCAAAAAATTTACTCGCCAAATTTGGCTGAAACTCAGAAATGCTGGCGAATTTCTTTAAATCTTCTTGATTATAATATGATTTTTCCATTTTGCCCCCCTTTATTAAAATTTATTAACCTGACTAACAGAATCATACTCATTACTTTCATACATTTTATTACAGTAAGACAATAACTCAAAACAACAACCTTTTTTAGGGTTTTTGGGCGATGAATAGTAGACGGGGCGACAATTCTGTTAAGTGTGAAGAATCAAAATCACCAAAGCACTCCATTTTTTCAAAGCCAATTTTAGTGAATATATTTTTTAACTCTTCCAAAGTATACATCCGCACTGATTCCTTATATTTTTTTTGCAAAAGCCCTTCCTGATAGATTTCAACCTCTTTTTCAACCCGTAAACCATCTTTAGTAATATTTCTTTTTTCTGAGATCAAAAATTTGTTTATCGTTTTTTCAGAAGATTCTACCAATTGATTCAAAACATAATCTTTATTCATAATTTCCATAAACACTTTACCTTTTGGGACTAACGCATTAAATATATTATGAATCACTTCTTCATTTTCAATTTCTGATTCAAAATACCCAAAACTATTAAAAAAACTCAATATAAAGTCAAAAGAGGATTTATATTGCAAACATCTCATATCGCCTTTTTGCCAAAAAATATTAGGATGCTTTTTTTGCAAATTCTCTTTAGAGCTAACGCATAAAAGTTCCGAACTCAAATCATAACCAACAACAATGTTAACAAGTGGCGCTAAAGCAAATGTATGACGACCAGCACCACAGCATAAATCCAAAACCGTATGATGGGGTTTAAAACCAAAATGCCGATCTACAAATGCAACCTCGTATTGAGCTTGCTTATCATTTCGATGAGCATACACATCTAAATAGGTTTGCGAAAATGCTTGTTCAAACCAACTCATTTTTTTATCTTTCTGCCTAGGGCGCACACTATATCAAATTCTAATTGCGTCACAGGCTGAACTGATAAACGAGAACCTTTTCGCGTTACCACCATATTTTCTAAGCCAGGCGTTTTTTTCAAAGTTTCAAGAGAAACAACACTTTCAAAGCATTCTACAAATTTGACATCCACCATAAACCAACGCGGATTTTCTTTTGAAGAGCTAGGGTCAAAATGCACATGTTCTTTGTCAAAGGCAGTGAAATCAGGGTAACCTTCCTTGCAGATTTCTGCTAATCCCGCAACTCCAATCACTTCCGCATTTGAATGATAAAACAAAACACAATCACCCAACTTCATTTCATCGCGAATATAATTTCTCGCTTGATAATTACGCACACCATCCCAATGCTCCCGTTTCTTTTTTTGCAAATCATGAATAGAAAAAATATCCGGCTCAGATTTCATTAACCAACATTTCATTCTTCTGTTTCCTTTCCATTAAAGTCATATACGATTAATGGTACAAACATTTCATTTTCAGAGCACCCCCCATGACGACCGTCGTAAAAATGCTCTTCTTCTGTCAACAAGAAATCTTTTAGAATATAATTTTCTTTCATTAACAAAATATAATCACCAATTCTATCTAAAAGCAAATCATGACTATGCCCCGTGCCAAACAAACCAGCTTTCCATAATTCTTCCGAAGAGTGCAGCTCCATAAAATCGCTTAAGTTATTTTGAATATAGGTTTCAAATTTTTCTTTTTTGCTACTTTTCACATAACAATAGGCTGCTCGCGATTCACCACATAATGGCAAGGTAAGGCAAGAAACTAGCTCTGGGTGATTTTTTAATTCAATGGTAAACTCCTTTGCCGTATTGGTAAAGCCATGATCGGCTGTAATGATTACCATACTGGAAGTATCCTTTAATTGAAGCATCAACGATTTTAGATACCCTTGGATCTGTTCTATGTGAAAAATTGCAGCCGAACTATCAAAACCATTACTGTGAGCAATGCTGTCGTATTGATTCCAATAAGCATAGATATACTTTTTTCGATTGTTTTCCTTAACCGATTTCGCAATTGATTGAAACAATTCCCCTAACCCATTAATTGCTATTTTTTTGCTATTTCCGGTATGCGCCAAAGTATATGCGGAATTTGAAATTTTTTTAGGGGTTATATAAAAACTTTGACTTTTAATCTGTTCAAAAACAGATGGGTGCTTAAAAATCTTTTTTGCCACATCAAAAGGCGAAGATAACGAAACGCCCATGCGTGATGTAAACGGTAATATTGTTGAAATGACTCCTAATTCTTTCAGCCACATATTCCAACCCGTAATACCATGCTGTTGTGGGGCTGTGCCAGTCAAAAAGGTGGTAATCGCTGTTGCCGTTGTAGAAGGAAAAACAGAACTGATTTTACCTCGCACACCCCCATGCAATAAACTACCAGCAAAACCCTTATTTAAAAACTCATAACCAAGACCGTCAACAACAATCAGAATAACATTTTTCTTAGGGATTAATTCTTTGCTTTTTAAAATCGACAGCTCAGGGTAATCTGCTTGGCAACCAAATGAATTCAAGATAGAACTCATAAGGTTGACAATGCTGTTACTATAATCTGGGAAAATCATTTCAAGATATCGGCCCACGCGGTATATAACGCGGGTGTTTAGAAGACATATCTACCGTGTAGGTTTCATCGCCAAAACTTCCTGTGTTATTATGCAAAACATATTCTCTTAGAAACTTGGCTATCCATTTTTCAATTTTAAGCACGACCATTTTTTTTCGCAAACGACCTTGCATATCTCTATTTAAAATTGTAGGCATTGTATTAGTTGTTACAATTTCATCAATCGTGCGAGAATTCATGTTTTCTCGCATTTCTGCTGAAGCATAAAAATGAGTCACTACAAAAATTATTTTTCGTGGTCGCCCTCTTCGTAATACGCGACTTGCCTCAAGTATCGTTGAGCCAGTTCTAACCATGTCATCAAAAATTATAATATCTTTACCTTCGATATCCCCTAATTGAACTGGTGACTTGGTTGATATTTGAATATTAACTTTTCGTTCACCTTCACGACTTTTATCCATAACAACAATGGATGCATCCTGTAATTGCAAACTTTTTAACATCCGATTTGTAAAACCAATAGCACCAAAATCAGGTGAACATAATACTAAATTTTTACCGTTATTATCCACATTTACAATTCCGCTTGTTTTTATATAGCGTGCATACAAATCATCAGGAACTAAATTGTAGTAATGTCCATCAAACATTCTTGTAAAAATACGCCCGACAGAACTAGAATGATTATGGACCGTTATGACGCGTTTAACACCTGCAAGCTTTAGAAGTTCAGCATATAATTGAGATGTAAATGGTTGCCCATCAAACTTTTTATAATCTCTTAAACTGCGTTCATAGTCAACTTCACCATGATTGGGTCGTGGGCCACGATCTTGTGCCGAGTAAAACAAATCAGGCTCTACCAAAATAACTTCTTTTGCCCCATTATCTACCGCACTGCGAGCTATAATTAAATTGCGCATCGCCAATTGATTTCGGGTTCGATCCGCATAAGTAGCCGATACAATGACTACGCGCTTGCCACTCATCCCATAGCCAATATTTGTTAAATCATTTTCATCCCGAATAAAGCGAGGGCAAAATTCGGTATTAGCAAAATCTTTTAATGCGATTATGTCCGATATATCTTCTACTTGCCCACTAACACTCGCAACATCTATTGCAAATGGTTCATCAGAGATGTTACCAACAACTAATGTTTCTTCCAAGCTAATCTCCCATAATCTGAAATCAGGATTATACCCTACATTAATCAAAAAAAAACAAAAGACAATCGAACTCAGTAAAGGATTTTTCTTTCTTTTTACAGCCATTTCAAATATCGGCGACCTCCCTTTAACAAGTAGATTTTCAAAACGACAAAAAAGTAGTCATTAAAGACTTAAATCCAATCTATTCAGCGAATACGACCTCTAAAAAATATTGACAATAGTAACGAAAAAAGGGCAATATAAAAAAACAAATTAATTCTTGAAACTGATTCAAACCCTTGTATTTCAATCTTCTCAACTTTATCATTAGCCCAACGCCAATTTTTATCGTTAGGCGAAAAGTAATTTGACAATAAATTCGTCTCATAAAGGTCGAGCGCTTCTTTGCTTAGGATAGGTGGAAAAACACCTTCGCCAATCAATTGTTCACTTCCATCTTCATTTGCACAGTATATTTGATAAACTTCTCCTGTTTTAATTTGACTAATTTTGTGCCAATTCATATTACATAACCAAGTGTGATTGCTGTTTCTGATACAATCTATTTTCAACCCTCCCACTTTTATTTGAACTGCAGAAAATGGCTCCATTGACTTTAATGTCGAATGCACAACTACTGAATACATTTTTGATGTATTTTCAATTGAAATTTTAGGTGCCTTATTACCTTCATTGACTAACCAAGAATGTAAAATGCTTTGAAATGCTTTCCCTTGTGCACTATAGAACCAAGTGCCCGCCCAAGAATCATATAAACCTGATTGAAAACTTAGAACTTCCCCTAAACCAAAATGTCGGTGAGCTAATAATGGAAACCGATCATTTATATCTAAAAGTGTGCTAGCATTTGGTTTTAATCTGGTTTTTAAAATTATACCATTAAAAGCGCCCTCAAAAGGTTGAATTAAACGGCTTATTGGGTGCCCCTGATTTGCAAAAATTTTAAATTGGCCTTCGTCTGAAAAACCAGAAGCAATTTTTTTTAAGGCATCATTAAAACTATCTTTGATATTCCATAATTTATCCAAAAATACAGGTTCCCAATCTGCACCAAATACCTTTTTGCCCGATTGCACCAATGAGCTATTCACATCTAAATCTGCACCTATAACAATAAAGCTTATAGGCGGTGACGCTTTTTGAAAATTTTGCAATATTTCTTCAAAATCTCTCTCTTGTGTTTCGCCATCTGAGATCAACACACCTATACGCAACAATCGTTCACTGCTTGATATTTTTTCATATATAGTTTGAAGCGCTGGTAAAATAAAAGTACCGCCAATCGGTTTTGGTAAAATCTTTAATTTGTCATTCAAAACAGCCTCAAAATCTTTTGCTAAAGTTAATGGTATCCATAAATCTTGTTTTATTTTTTTATCGTTATACAAATGAACCCCTAATTCGTCATTTGGCTCTAAACTTTTTGAAATATCGAGCAAAGAATTTACGGCAATATCAATTTTTCTAACTCCATTCACATTGCTCTCCATACTGCCAGAAATATCAATTGCAACTAACAAACTTACCAATCCACTAGGGTTGATTTTAACTGGTAATAATTTCTCTAACTCAGTACCAATATAATCACCGAAACCAAATGAATTTCGACCACCAAGAACAAACAGCTTGCCACCACGATTTACATATTCTTTTAATGCCGTCATTTTTCCTGCATCTAACAGCTTTTTCCAATGTATATCATCTAAAATTACGGCACTATATCCCAGATATGAAACAACATCGCGTGGAAGTTCAATAGGCGAAATAATCTTATGGTTTTTAGCAATCGAAGTTATGGTTGGCGCAATTGACTCGCTGACTATCAACACTTTATTAATTTCAGTTGTCTTAGCTTGTATCGTTAATTGATTATTTTCTGGAAAACTATCCTTTTCTAAGATTTTGGCCGAAACTTCAAAAATACCATTCTCTGCAACGGTTGAGGAAAAAAGGAAATTATTTTTTCCTTTCTTTAAACTAACTTCCTGCAGTATTTTTTCATTATTGCCAATAGAAATTTGTAAAGTTGCCTTTGGAATTGATTTGGTTGCAAACAAAACCGTTTCAATTGTAAAAGCTTGGTTGACTACAATGTTTTCAGGCAAAACAATCTCTTTAACATAAACATCTTCAGGTGTTTCTAATATTGGTACTATTGTAAGTACTCCGCCTTGTTGTTGCATAAACTCTCTTAAGTTAATAAGACTACCGGAGTTTTCCTTGGCATCCGTTACCAATATAATATGAACAAGCCCTTTTTCTGCCCATTTTTCAAATGCACTTCGTGTTGCAAACTCTAAATTTGTTATTTCTGTATCTAAAAAAGGAATAAATGAAACCGAACCTTTTAGCCACTCTTCTATCATCGCTTTTTTATCGAGATTATTTATGGGCTTAATTTCCTCATCCAAGAATAAAGATTTATCGGCAAAATAGCCTCTGACAAAGGCATCATTAGAAGAAAAAGTTTTTTCAAATTTCGCAAAGAGGTTTCCAGCATCGTCAGAACCAATCTTGACCGACTGCGAAACATCCAGCATAATTGCATGAATCACCTGTTTTTCTTGTTTAAATAACGATACAGGTAAAGCAATCATAATAATCGCTATTACAAAAAGGAAAGAACAAAAATAAGCTAAAATTCGATACATCATAATTTTATTTTTTTTCCAAACACTTCAACTCTTACCAAATTTTCGCCATCTAATTCTAATTGATGATAATTCTCCGTTATGCCTAAGTTACTTAAGAAGATATGTTTATCTTGCCAAACACACTTTAAAATACAAGACTTTCTCCATGGTGCAATTTTCTTGTTTTTAATTGCTTTGCCAAGTGGTTTGCCTTGCCATAAATCTTCCGTTCGACTCGCAAAATGCCAATTTACTTGGTTCAACATTTTTTCCGGTAGATAAAAAACCAATGAATCATTTTTAGTATCTTTTACATTGCCATCGTAATTTATATAAGATAATATGTCTTTTTGCAAAGGATCGACTTCATTTTTAAAACAGACCAAACTTTGCCAACGATAAATATGAATAAAATTCGGCAATTCAATATGATTCGAGTTTTGTAAAAAAAAATCAGATAATCTTTTCATATGCTTTTGAGATGGACCCGAAGGCAATTTAAAATAATGATAAATCTTTTCAATCATATATCTAAATTCAAAATTTGACAGATTTGTTATTCCTTCAAGGCTAAACTCTAGGCCATTATACACTTTTATACCATTTGGAATTTGAAATGAGGCATGCAAATGATTTGCAAATACACTTAGCTTCAATAAGCTTTTTTTAGTGTGATTTTTAAGTAGTGGCAATGTGTTGATTCTAATTTTGTTTCTAAAATACTCTAAAGATAGATTGGTATGATCATCACACCATGGCAAATTATTTTCAACCAAATATTGTGTGATCTGATGCCTTTCGACTGTTAATAAAGGACGGTAAACAGAAATCCCAAAAATTTCTTGCATATATACAATTCCTTTAATTCCTGCTAAACCAGCCCCCCTATGAATTTTCATTAATATGGTTTCCAAATGATCATCCAATGAATGCCCACAAAACAATAGAGATTCCTTCTTCACCATTTTTTCTTTAAACCAATGATACCGAGCTTGGCGCGCAACATTTTCTAAACCACCATTGCTTGGAAAAGCTTCAATCGTCACCCTTTCTGAAATACATGCAATACTATTTCTTTTGGCCAAATTTTCAACGAATGCTTGATCCTGATCAGAAAATATGCCGCGTAAACCATGATTTAAATGCAAGACAACCAATTGATGTGCAGGAATTACCTGCTTTAATAAATGAAACAGAAAAACGGAATCCCTTCCTCCACTTACACCGACATAGTATGACTTAAAGGGATAAGTCGCAAGCCTATCCTTTAGCGTTGTAATTAATCGATCAAACCAAGTTTGCATATTGGAATTTATGGGTAAAACAAAATGTGAGAAACATTATAATTATATAAAGATGAAAGTCATTTACCTATTAAGCTGTTTTCGTATTTAACAGAATGAATATTAGAATGTAATTCAATAAAAATAAAGGCGAGAATTCTTAGGTTAGTCGATTAGAATATTAAATAAGCACCAAATAAAATGGAGAACTTTAGTGAAAGAACTCCATTCCAAAAAACTTCCTCTGTAGTCGATTTTAATTTCTTTTTGGCTCTAATAATTTTGGATATTTGATTTGTGTAAATTCACTTAGTTTTGCAAAATCAAGAGCCTTTAAGATAAAATAGAAAGGCACATTTTCCGCTGCGTTTAGTTCAACAGGTATTTTTGATCGATCCGTTTTTATGTTTTCTTTCATCTCTTCTAACTTATTTTTAAGGCTATGAAAGGAGCCTAGTTTTTGTCCATTTACAACAACGGTTACGCCAGAAAAACTTCTTAAGTCTAAGTTGGCATTTTTATCAAGTTTTATTTTTATATCAATTTTGTCAACTATCTCAATTTTAGATTCTCCTACACCACCCGTTTTTGGTAAATGGGATTCAATTCTAGATTCCACAGATTTGAAGGGCATTAATATAAAAAAAATCAATAATAAGAAAACAATGTCAATCATAGATGTCATATCACCTGTTTGCGAAGCTAAATCAAGTTTTCTTTTACTCTTCATACAACCCCCAAGACTCAAATAGTGATAAAAGCTTAGCCCTCTATTACGATTATAGCTTAGTTTTGGTTCAAAATTTAGGTGGTATTCCAAAAATCATATAATTAAAAAAGCGAAATGGCAGGCACAAAAATAATGCAGGTAGAATCTGTGTTTGTAAATATAATTGCTTTTAGTGAATTCTACTGAGGGGGGATACAAAAGGGCTGTTTGTACAGCCCATTTTGCACTATTATTCTTTTCGACGATCTTTTTTCTTACCCCAATTCAAAACTGGAGGTGCAGGGTATTTTATAAATGAAAACTCATTTAATTTGGCGTAGTCTAATGCTTTTAGCACAAAATAAAAAGGAACATCTTCATCTGCATTAAGTTCTACTGGCACTTTTGCCGGACTAATTTTTAAACCTGCTCGCATCTCACTTAAACGGTTTCTTAAACCAGAAAAAGTTGGGATTGGCTTTCCGTTAATTCTAACCTTTACACCTTCAAAAGTTGCCAAATCAACTTTATCGTCTCTCGAAATTTTAATATCAATTTTTTCAACAGGCTCTTCTTCGGATTTGGCTTGCGATAACCCAGAGTCTTTTGGTAAATGTGATTCAATTCTCGATTCTGGAGATTTAAATGGCATAAGAATAAAGAAAATCAACAATAGAAATACGATATCAATCATTGATGTCATATCACCTACTTGATCTTCTACATCAAGTTTTTTTCTCTTCCGCATTTTTAAAAACTCCTAATTAGTTTTATCTTTTGGCCCTAAAGCACCAAAAGCTGTTTTATAAAACAAAGTCTCAGCGCAAATCGTCAAAACTTTTTGAACATCTCTAAATTCAGTTAACCCGTCAGCTCTAATTTTTACCAAAACACCCGCCCATCTTTTTCCATCTTTACCTTTTGGTTCAAGCTCATGATTTGGGTCCAAACGATTGTAAGTGTTTATCAAAAATGACTTAAGTTCTTCATCAGAGCGTTTTCTACCCCCTGCTGAAATATCGCCCGTTCTTTCAATGTGTATAATAACCTTTGCGTCTTCTTCACTTAATGCAGATTCCGCATCAGGCAAAGCTAACCGAACATTGTCTTTTTGCTTCAAATCAACAGAAACCATAAAGAAGATGATAAGCAAAAATACACAATCGATCATACTTGTCATGTCCATCTTGCCTTCAGATACATCTAAATTGCGCGCTTTTCTTGCCATTTAATTACCCTTCCAATGATTTTATTCTTGTGTCGCCTTATCTAATAAATCCGCACAGATATTAGCTTGTTCAATAATTAATGAATTCATTTTGTTTTTAAGAATGTTGTAACAAGTAATGGTTGGAATTGCCACAGCCAAACCAATGAATGTAGTTACAAGAGCTTCCATAATACCTTTAGCTAACATTTCAGGGCTTGCTGTACCAGCACTTTTTGAAATTGTATCAAAAGCTGTAATCATCCCTGATACTGTACCGAATAGTCCTAACATAGGTGCAATACCGCCAATCAAAGACAACCAGCTAATTTTTGTCGCCCAGTTATTCGCTTGTTCATCACTCGCTTCAACCATTGCGTCCGACATTTTTTGTGCACCGCCATCATAACGGCTAAACACATGCCCCATAATCTTTGCTAAAGGTATATCTTCTCTGTCGCACGCATCCATAGCACCATCAATATCATCTTCTTCAATACAAGTTTGAATTTCATTGATGAAATAAGCAGGCAATAGTTTTTCTTTTTTAAATTCAAGAAAACACTGTATAGAAACCGTCATTGCAACAACCGACAACAATGTAGTCAAATAACCAATAATTCCACCTTTGGTGTATAATTCAAAAAGACTCGCATTTTGTTGTGGTGCACCCGCATTAGCTGGATCTTGAGCCATCAACATTACCGACCCCGCTAAAACCAACGATAAACTTATACCCAAATATTTAACCCAATTTTTCATTTTTTTCTCTCTCCTTAAGAAATTATTAAAAAAGTTATGCTAGCCAATTATTTCATTTGGTCTAGCATTTTTTGTGCTTTTGAAGACCAAATTACATCACCTGCATTTCTTGATAAATTTAGTTCTTTTCTAGCAAATCCTAGATACTCTGCATTGCCAATTTTATCTTCTAGCCAAAGCTCATAAAATAATTTACCAGCTTTATAACCAGCTTCTGCTTTGACATCTGTAAAATCAATCCTTCCTCTCAAATATTCATAAAATGCTTCTTTATCGCCTTTAGTAACCAGTACATCACCTAACGCGATGCGCATACCGCCTGTTTCTGTACCCGCGCTAACATATTGATTAATCTTTTTTTCTGCTTCACCAAAATTCTTCGTCAATACATCAATTTTTATTTGATATTCATCCAACAAAGTTGTAGTAAGTTTATCATTAGAAGTATTTAATTTCTTTGCTTCAGCAAAAGCTTGTTTTGCATCGGCACCTAAACCATCAGAAACTAATCTTGATACAAGCATAAGACTCAAATCAAACTTAAATAACCCAACAACTTCGGTTCCTTTTAATAATTCACGAATAGCCGGAACTCTATCTTTTTCAGGCAAAGTTTCAATCATTCGTAATTTTGCATCATAAAAATATCTTGAATCGCTTTTTATAGAGAGAAGCCTCTCTTTTGCTTTATCAAGAGCACCTAACCCTATTTGACATAAAGCCCCAAAAAAAATAGCCTCATCTTTTTGCCATTTAGGTAAATTTTTATCATTTAATACTCTTTCAAAAGTATTTAAGGCACTAGTAAAATTTGGGCTATCACCAGAAAAGGCATCGCGTGCTTGTAATAACATAGGCGATTCTTCACCATATTTATGAGAAAGAATTCTTGACCATTCAGTTTTCATTTCTGTACCACCTTGCTGTACCTGATAATACAAGAAATTACTATCTTCTTTCGTTATTTTTACAGGGTTTTCTCTACCATTTGGTTTTAATGCTAATCTATCTGGTAAGTTTTCTTGGGCTGATAAATTGACCACAAAAAACAAACACAGTAAAAACAATATATAATAATTTTTCAGTTTAAAAAAACTCATTTTGGCTCCTCAAATACTTTTGGCAACTGCGGGAAACATGCCTCTAAAATCAATCGGTTTGTGGAAATAGTTTGGGTTGTGCCAGCGGCCTTAGCACCTTGCAAAGCAACATACTCATCTAAGGATTTGATTAAGGCTTCAATGGCTGGGGTTTTTAACGCTGGCTCATCTTTAGGTAACATCTTATACATATTTGGCAAACGAATCACAGTGTTAAAAGCATCCACTAAGTCTCTATCATCGGCATTTTCTTTTAATGGAGCCGCTCCTTCAATTTTCGAATAATATGTTTTAAATAAATCGAAAGTAGAGGATTCTAAATCTCGCATTTCGATATATAAAAAGCTACAGTCTGTTCCGACTTGTTTAAGCCTTCTTAGCTTAATTGTATTTCTATCGGCTTCATCTTTCGCTTCGATGGCTAACCGCTGAGTTTCCAAATCTTTACGCTCATTTGCTTCATTCAACTCTCTAATTTGCTCAGGAGTTAAAGGTTTTAAGTTTTCAGGCAATTGGTTCATGCCTTCTAACATGGCAAATAAGTTTGTATATTGAATATAATTCTCTTGATTTGAATACATAATACTCAATGAATTTATAATATCATCCATGTATTTTTTATCTTCTGTAATTTTGAATAACGACGCTAAACATAACAACCGTTTTTCATTTACCTCAATAAACAATTTCGAGCCTCTATTTTGTTGAGCTCTACTTCTAATTTCTAAATACATTTTCATAGCTTCGTTTATTTGTTCTGTTGCCTTGGTAGCATTTGCCTTATCTTTCATCAAATATCTAGCATATTCAAATCTTAAATCTGCTAACTTTTTGTCTTCTGCTAAAATTCCAGGGTAATTTAATCTTAGCACTTCGGCGAATGTAATAGCCTCTTCAAATTGTTTGTTTTGCAAACTACAAATGTAAAGATCATCAATAATTCCTAGATAAGTCAAAAAGTCGATTAATTTTTTCTTTAATCTAGTAATTTCTGGCGATGCCTTTAGGTCATTCCAAACTCTGTCTCTAGACATCCCTGTCATTATGCTTTTGTACAATTCCTTTTCTGCAGGGTCAGTTATCTTGGCATCTGTAACTTCTCCAGTTAAATATTCCAAATTCCTTTTTAAACGACCATAATCACGCGTGTTTTTCTTAATTTCTTCACCAGCCGTATTCGTCTGTTGAAAGGCATGTACTTCAAAATTTAATCTAAAAAATGAACGGCTTTCATCGCTAATCAATTTAGATTTGACAGGCGTAAAGTCTTCTTGGGTTAAAGGTGAACTCATCCCCTTATCTTCGTATTCTTTTTTTACTTTAGTAAAACTAATATAAGCACTTTCATAGTTTTTTAACTCCAAGAACTTACGAGCAAAAAACAAATCCTTATTTTCAATTTGTCTGCCAGCACTTGCATCGTTAATATAAGCTACGCCTTTTTCTGTTAATTTAGGGTCTTTTAGCGGATTGGCAAACAGCATCATACCTACAACCATTTTGTAATTTTTAATAGAATCTTTTTTGCGTTCATCAGCAGACTTGGCTCCCGATCTAGCTGCAAATGCTTCAACATCTAAACCTGTTAATTCTAAAAGAACCTGATCTGACTTTAAAATCAAATCTTGTTTGGCTTTATCTTCCTTTTCATCATTATAAAGTCTCGAATAACAAGTTAACATCCCTTGTAATACATATAAACGATTGGAGTGCTTCTTCTCTTCATCTGATTTTTTGTATTGTTCATTTATGATAATAAAGGAATTCAGTGCATTTTTGAAATCATCTAAGGCCAAATAGGTAAATGCCGTAAGTTTTTTAGCTTCTTTTTCCCAGATCAATCTTTGCTCTTTTCTAGCTTGTATAATATCTGTCGGGTCACTCTTCATGAAAGCTAAAAGTTCAGCAAATGTCGCAATTGCCTCTTCTGACTTCTTGATAGAAATGTCGTTATGAACATCACCATTACCAGCTTTTGCTTCTTTGGCGTAATTAAACTGAGAAATACCTTTAAAATACAAAGCCTTATCGTAATCTACAGAATCTTTTGATACACCTTCAGCAAGTTTAATGGCATCAATATAATTTCCTGATTCTTGTAAAGCTCCAATTTTAATAAACACTACACCATCAGGCACAAAGACACCTAAAATATCCAAAGATTTCATCATTATGTCTTTATCTTCATCTTTTTTGGTTTCGGCATAGACTTTATTGGCAACATTGTAGTAAAGTTTAGCAGATTTAATGTATGAGTCTTTCAAGGCAGGTAAATTTTTGAACTTAGGGTCAGTATGAGGGAATTCTGCAAAAAATTCTTTCATCGCTTTTACAGATACATCAAACTTATTCAGTCTGAAACCACAAAAGGCTAACGAATAATACATCGCTGGTCTTCTATTCACTCTGTCCAAACCTTGCATTTTAGCCGCTAAGGCCTTTTCATATAAAGGAATCGCCTCTGCAAAATTGTTTTCATTCTTTTTATCATCCGCTAATTGGGCTAAAATAACGGGGTCATTCACTTCCTTTCCCATGATTAATGACGCTGCCGTAATATAAGAATTGAGCTTTTTTCTCCAAAAATTAGGCGAACCAGATCTAGATATTCCGTTCTCAATTAATATTTTTAATTTTTCTATATTTCGTGTAAATTTTTCCTTCTCTTTATCATCCTTGGCTTTCATAAACGCATGAGCATTGATAAGTAAGCCTTGAAGCAAAATTTCAAAGTCATCAATTGCAAGATTACTGGAAGGCATAATTGCATCTCTACCCGTTGCAGTATAACGATCCACTGCTTCAAGCGCAGAATTATAATCTGAGGAACGCATTGCCAACTCTATCATGCCATTTATGGCTTGTGATTTAATTTTTTTAATAAGAATATTATCACGACTATCGTTGGATGTAATTTCCAAAACTTCCTTAAATTTTTCCTGAGCCTTTTCTAAATTTTCTTTTCCATCAGAACCACATTCAGACAAAACCCCATACATTCTAGCTATATAAGTACTGACTGTAGCATTTGGCACTGGTGCTTCAACTGTGTAAAGAAAGGTATCCCCCTCTTCAATTATCTTATCTAACCCAACACAACGCGATGGATCACTCTTAGGAAGTAAACTAACTTTTTCAATCATGCATTCAAAATATCTCATATTGGCAATCACACATGGAGTATATATATTTTCCATTTCTGCCCTACCTTCTCGGCTTTGCAAAAACCTTCTACCATTTTCATCTGTTGCTTTTTCTATAAACTTTTCAAAATTTTCTTTATTTGCCTCGATATAAGCCTTATATTGATTTCTGGCATCGTCAAAATAAGGTATCACCTCATTTGAAATTGCAAGTCGCTGTGCATCCGATAAACCAGGTTCCTTAAGAGCCAATCGGATTAAGTTTGCTAGGGAAAAACTAAAGTCCGCCTTTTCTAATGGTGTTCTATTAATGTTTTTACCGTGTTCAGAAGCATTTTTGATATGAATTGTTCGTGTATTCAAATCAGGGGCCGAGCGTGCTAATTGCAATTCAATTTCACACATTACTTTAGCAACACCTTCTTTGTTTGGGTCATTAATTTTTTTCAAATATTTTTGAGCTAATACTGGGTAACCGTCTTTCGCTAGCTTTAATGCAAACTCTATATTGGTTCCAGCGAAACACCCTAACGAGGAGAGCATCAAAATGGAACTCAAAAAAATTAAACGCTTTAAATTTTTCATCGTTTCATACCACCTTTTTAAATTATAAGTTACTTTCAATTTCTTCTAACAATATGATCTCTGCATTTACTAAAAGAAGAATATTCTTACGATCCATTTCCGTTGTGTCTCTTCGAAACAGTCTGCCAAGCAATGGAATTTTTGAAAGAATAGGAACACCAGAAGTCAGTTTTGTTTTTGCAACTTTTGACAAACCACCAATAACCATAACTCCACGGTCAGGTATCGCAACTGTAGTTTGAACCGCTACTGTGCTTACAGCTGGTTGCTGTGCCTGTAAATCCAAACCTGCGTTCGCCGCCGAAACTAAAGGCAATGGTTGCAAAGAATCTAAGTCGCGAATAGTCGGCGACAATTGCAAAGTAATATATTTTCTATTAGAACTAATCGTCGGTCTTACTTCCAAAACTATACCTGCAAAAAACGATGCAATAGTCGGGTCAAATATACCATCAGAAACATTGAAATCTGAAATATAAGATTGTTGTTCAATAACGGCAATAAATGCTAACTGATTATTATAAACTAACAATCGAGGTGCCGTTAAGGTGTTGATTACAGAAGTAGATTCTAACGCCGCTAATACCGCTTCGTATTGAGTGTTGCCCAAAATTGCAAATTGGCCTAACAAGCCATTGCCACCTGTGGCATTACTTTGTGGTGTGCCAGTAAACACCCCAGCTCGCATATCTACACTATCAAGTTTTGTAACATCAGACAAAAACCCTGCCCCACCACTTAGGTTTCCACGATTGTCAGAAACTTCTGCTTGATCTAAACCTTGCCAATTCACACCAATATTTTCAAATTGATTCGAATTCGAACGAATAACACGCACATTTACGGCAACTTGAGTCGCTCGCGTTCTGCGAAGTCTGGTTAAAAAGTCTTCAATCATTAAATGCATTTCGTATGTCTGTGTAACTAATAACTGACCATCATTGGTAACTATAGATGTTCCTCTTTCTCCATCCCAAGTAGCTTTATTTAATTTATTTTTAATAAGCTCTGCAATCTGTTCTGCTGTTACTGGTTGCGAAGAAGGCTCGGTTGGCATCACAATACCTGGCTCTGCACCAATACCAGTTGAGTTTGCAAGCGATACATCTGGCCCAGGGAAATCATTAATGGTAACAGTAAGGTCGCGAACATCGTATCTTTCTAATGTCAATTCACCTTGTACTCCGCTCTCATTTGCAATCACAAGAGCTTGATCCACTAAACCATACGACAAATTAAAATTCGCTAACAATAATCTTAAAATGTTTTTTAATGGTAAATCTCTCACTTTTAAATCAACTGGATCCTGATCTGTTACTCCTGCTCTATCCAAAGCTGATTTTTGTAAAATTATTTGTAAATCTGGGAACAAAGCTCTAATGTCATTTATCACATCGGCTAGTGGTTGTTGCTCCCAATCAAAACTTGCCTTTTGATCTAAAATTCCTCGATATCTGGTTTGCCAAGCAGCTTCTCGAACTTTTGAGTTCTTTACGGCTGAACGCTGTGAAATCCAATCCCAATCTTCGCTATAAGTAATGTAATTGTTCCATGGAATCATATCAAGAGTGTTTTTTTCAATCCATCTCTTATGCTCTTCTTCATAGTTTTGAGTAATATATTTTTTGTTTTTAGATTGCATTTTTGAACGAGCTTTTGAGCGCAATCGAATAGCTTCTTTGTTTGTAGGGTCAATCTTTGTGATTTGACGACAAATTTTTTCGCATTGCTGATAACTACCTCTATCAAAGGCATCATTAGCAGATGCAATCAAGCTCTGTAGTCTTTCTTTTTCTAACTTGGCATCTAAATTAGTTTGTCTTTGTTCGTATTCAATCGCTAATCGCTTCTTTTCTTCATCTAAATTAGAAGAAATGCTAACCTTTGTAATATCGATATTTCGCATTTCTTTTTTGACAAGTGCTGTAAAATCTTTTAAAGTTTCTTCGCTAACATCAACCCATTGCAACATTTCTAATGTTTTACGGTATTGCTCTAATGCTTGATTCAAAAGTTTTATCATCTGATCAAGCTTCTCTTCCCTTGACAAATCCCCTCTTTGTTGTTTTCCTAATATAGCAGATTCTTCTTGATACCCTTTTGCCTTCTCAATACTATTTCGAATTTCCGCAAGTCGCTCTCCTTTACGAACTGCATCCATATCCTTTAAAGTTTCGGCTTCTACACCTATCTTGTTGACTCTAGTTCCAATATTAGCTTCCGCACGACTTAAAAAGCTTTTTGACTCTTTATGATCAGGGTCGACTCTTAAAGCATTTTGAAAATATTGAATGGATTGCTCGTACATTCCTCGATCAAACAATCGTTTGCCCTGTTCAAAATTAGACTCAACAATTTTTTGCTCTTCGGCTTTTTTAACTTTTTCGCGATCGGCTACATTTTGTAGCAAATCACGCGCTTTAGCTTCTTGTGGATCAACTTCCTTCTTTGGCTTTTCTGCTTCTGTAGCAGGAACATCATTCGGAGTTGTAGGGTCACTCGCCGGCGTTGTTTCCTGTGCAAATAAGCCTGATAGAGAGATTAGAGAAAAAACACTTGTAATAATTAGTCGTTTCATAGGGTATCCTGTTTTACAGTTCGTTTTCAATTTCTTCAAAAATTACGATTCGACCTGACATCGAAATGATCAAGTTGTCCTTAGATTGTCCTGAGCTTTTGTTCTTAAATAGTCTACCTAAAAATGGAATATTAGACAAAAGTGGAACACCTGTTTGAACATCTCCTTTTAACGACCTCATTAACCCACCTAACAATACGACGCTTCTATCAGGAAGGTTCACTGTCGTTCTTAATCGTTCATAACGAATATTCGGAACTTGGATCGTTAATGCCAAAGAAGTTAATATAATGGGAGCATTTGCATTACCATTATTTGGACCTGGGTTCCCACCTGCTACACCAATAGCACCTAGTGCATTAAAAGTAAAGTTTGATAATTGAAGTAAAGTGGCAATTGTTGGTTTTACTTCCATTGTAATGTATTTTCTATCTGATGATACTGTCGGCTTAACTTCCAACACAACCCCTTGGAAAAACTGATCAATCGTAGGGTCATAGTTCCCATCAACTACTTGATAATCACGAACATAATTCGTAGAAACAGCAACATCTATGTGTGCCGTTGTATTATTAAATACGGTTACAGAAGGTGCTTGTAACTCAATACCTTCCCCGCTATTTTCAACAGCGTGAAATACAGCTTGTGCTTGGATATTTCCTAATATCGCAAATTGACCTAGTAAACCTGCCCCACTAGTCGATGGAACTTGTGTGCTAAAAGTTCTAGTAAATTGATCCGCATTTGATGGGTTACTTATTACGCCTCTGGCGTCATAATCATCTAATCGTCTAACATCACTTAAATAACCAGCTCCCTGAGTACCTAAACTACCAATATCTGTCACCCCTGCTTGGTCTAACCCACGCCAATCAACACCTATTTCTTCTAATGTGCCTTCTTTTACATCAATAAATCGAGTCTGAATTACAACTTGTAAAGTCTGAGCTTCTCTTAATTCCGTTAAAAAATTGGCAATTTGCTCTTGGGTTTCTTCATTATGAACTATGATCAATTTACCTTGAAATATTTCTATCGAGGTACCTCTTGCATCGTCCCAAGTGTCTTTTGCAATTTTCTCCATAATTAATTCTTTAATATTATTTTCATCTAATCTTGTTTCATCTTCCGGCGTATCTAGAGGGTCTGTTATTGAGGCTGTTTGACCTGGTTGAATATCTGGACCATAAAAACTTTTAGGAGGGGTTATCAAGTCAAGAATCGAATAAGTTTGCATGATAGTATCGCCAGTAACAGAACCTCGTGGCGTAATGTAAACAGCTTGTTGATAAAGCGAATACTCAGCGTTAACATTTGCTAAGATCCATTTCAAGGCATTTTTGAAGGACATTCCATTTGCAACCATTTGAATAGGAGCATCAGGGTCAACACCGCCATCCGTAAAAAGTCTTCTATTAAAAACAATGGTAATATTTGCTAATTCACCTAATTCATTTAAGCCATCTCTAAACCCCGTATTTGTAAAATCAAAAAATACTGGTTGTTCCATTTTTTGCAACATAGCAATTTTCCAGGGTGCTTTAACAATGTCAGAGGCACCGTCTGGTTTTCTCAACATAATAAAGTCTTCCCATTCAGCAGGATAAACAACGATGTCTTGAAAAGGAATTTCATACTCATTTATTTGCTGATTGCCTTCTTTGATATTATCTTCTAAGATTTTCGGAACAACTTTATCAAAATTCTTATGGCGTTTACTTCTGGCTCGTTTTTTAATACTTAATGCTTTAGAATTGTTTGGGTCTTCTCGCAATACATCCCGTGCAATTCTCTCAGCGGCATCATAATTCTTCATATTCAATTGATGTTCCGCAGATATTAATTGCTCTCTAATTTTGTCTTCAAAATATTTTTTATTGCGATCATTCTCTTCTTTTGCTTTGTCAATAGCTAGCTGTTGATCAATCTTTTTTCTGCGAATTTGCAATTGATCTAGTAAGTTTGAGACATCCTTTTTGCCACCTTCTGCTTTTTCTTGATATGACCTAGCATCAAAACCAGGGAAGTTTCTTCTTAATGCCAATTGCTCTAACAGATTTTGATAAATCTTCCACGCTGCAACCAAACTCTTTTCGGCTTCAGCAAGAGCTGCAAGTTGATCATCTTTAGCGGCACCGTCTACCAAATTCATAGAATCATTAATTAATGCTCTTGCCTTAGCTAATTGATTATCTGCCTCTGCACGATAAGTTTGAACTCTAACGCTTTCTAAATCTCTTGCGTTTTGAATATTGACATGACGATTATCAGCCGTTTTGCCACCTTCGGTCTGCACTTTAATCAACCATTCTGCAGCTTCTTTGTTTTCAGGATGAGCTTCCAATGCTTTTTTGAAAAAGCTCTCAGAGGATTCATACTCTAAATCTTGATATTTTTTTTTGCCTAACTCCACCAAGCTTTTCGATTTTATACGCTGCTCTTGCTCTTTGATACTAAGCTTTTGAGCAACTTCAGCCAGTCGCTTTTCTGCTATCGATTCATTTGTATCACCGACAACCTCGGTTGGGCTCGTTGTAGAACTAGCCCCATTTCCTGAGTCAGCCTCTTTTACGGCTGGCTCTTTAACTTCAGCGTCTTGTGCAAATGTAGATAAATGCAATGCACCACTGATTAAAACTGTTGCAAATGATAATTTTTTATACCGCATAGGAAAAATACTCCAATTTTTTATTTTTCATCTTCTATTGTTTTTACGCCATTTGATTCTAGGTCTTCGCCAATTTCCTTGTTGTCAAAATTGTAGATCTTAGTTTGCACCTTCGTTAAAACATTTTCAACCACCACAAATTTTTTATCTGCTTCAATTTCTTTATATTTTTGCTCTAATATCTCTACACCTTTTTCATCGTATTTTCCTGTTTTGCGAGGCGGACCATCTTTTACTAAAATCTTTATTTTTTCTTCACCAATATCTTTAATTACATTTCCTGTAAAATAAGATAGCTCTATTTCTACCCTATCAGTTCTAGCTCTTAAAGAACCTGGGTACAAAGCGTTCCATTTTTTCCATTCTTCATCATTTAGCTCAGTACCTTTAAAAGCAACTCTTGTACTTGGGTTAATAATTGTCGTTTTAATCACCCTGTCTTCCCTGCCTGCTTTTCTGATAAACGAACCAATTTCATCGCCAATTTTTAACTCTCTAAAATCTTTTTTGTAAAATAGATTTTGGCCTTTGATGTACTGATAGATTCTGAATTCTGCATTTAATACTGGCTTGCCATCTTTTAATACGGGTTGTTTTTCTTCATTCAATACTGGCACAACTCTTGTCAGATAAAAAATATTTTCTGCCCCAGTTGCAATATCTACTGGCCTACTGAACCTCCACTCTAATAAATCCTTTTGAGTATGAGACTTACCTTTAAAAGTTTCAATTAAAACATAACGGTATTTCTTTAGAGGCTCAAAACTAGTATCTTCAAAATTATAAAATACTTTTTCATCATGCATCAAATGCGGTTTGAACTCATTTGTATCCGTTTTTACTTCTTCTTTTTTATCGGTTGTTTGATTGCCTGTGTTACCCCCAAACAAATCAATCATAGGTGGTGTTTCTTTTTTAGGGTCTACTGGCGTTTCTCTTTCCTTCACAGGTGCTTTGTAAAAAGTAGTTCCTCCAACATTTTCACCAACTAACTCCAAGATATCATTGCCCTTTTTAAACAATGTCGCTTTAGATTCTACTACAAAATTTCTCATGTCGATTTGATAAGAAGGCTTGTCAACCATATCCATTAAAACTTTTTGATTATTTTCAGTAATTTCAATTCGATAAACATTTGCTCTGCGATCTTTAAATACACTGCGGTCCGTTTCAATGTCGTCTTCCCAGATAATTCTGATTTTTTGCCTATCCATATAGGGGTTAGAAACCAAACCTTTTCTAATGTCTGCTCGAATGGTGCTTAAATCAGTTAATTTTGGCGGCAAAGTTTTATATTCGCGCTCGCCTTTTGAACCACAAATTAAACAAATATTTTCACCTTTTACTTTACAGTAAAATTTCTCACAATTTATACCAGGCACACCACCCGCTGAAGCATGGCCTAGCACTATGTCTTTTACCTTTTCATAAGGGTCCGTCTTGGCTTCTTCTGAAAATAATCGTGCCAAAATCAATTTTTGAAAAGCTTCAAAACCTTCACGCTTTTCAAATTCTTTTTGAAAATCAACTACTACTTTTTCATGTAAATTGATAGGTTCCGATTTACCCTTTTTTAAAATATCAATGGTTTCATTATTTAATGCTATTATTTTCTGCTCCTCATTACTTGCCCCTAATAAACCAGACAAACTTATTGATAAGGAATATAAACAAAACAACGCAACCACACCAAACAACACTTTTTCCCAATGAGCATCAAAAAACTCTACAAACTTTTTCATTGCGCCCCTGCCTTCTTAATGTTTATCACTAAAAAACTCAGATTTAATATAACAGTAACATTAGGGAACTCTGAATACTCTTTAGCATTTAATTTCTTTAAAACTTCCTGACTTTCCACTTTTATTTGAATCTTGGACTTTTCTAATTGATTGATAACCAAATTTATATAGGAATAAGGGCAATCGAGTCTTACCACTACATTTGATTTTTTAACAAGCGGGTTAGTCGCATCTCGTTGCATCCAACTATCAAAACCTACTTTTTGAAGCACTGGATATACATTTTTTTGATCTTTAAAGACCTTTGATAAAGCCTCAATCAACACCGTGAAAAAAGCCAATTGCTGCTGAACTTCCATCAACTCTGCTTCACTTGGTTGCTCAGTACCCCAATTTTTAAACCCAATTTTTTCCTTAGCACGGTGAATATCCTGTTCTGTTAACTCTGTTTTTCCTTCTAACTCAAAAACAAACCCACTGCCTTTTAGCATATCCATCAACTCATCTCGTTTGTTGTAATACCATGTATTGTATTGAATGGTTTGCTCTGGAATGTATTTCCAATCTTTATCACCTTTTATGTAATGAAAATCCTTCTGTATATCTATTAAGTAATCTTCAATTTCCTTTAACTTTTGCTTAACAATCGATTCGCCTTTTTCAATTGTTTTTCGCTCTTCATCGGAAGCCAATTGGCTACTGATAGCCTGACTCTTGGCATTTTCTAGGTCCTTCACTGCTTTGTTTTTAGAAGTCTCTTCGCGCACAACTTCATCGCGCAAATTAGAAACAAAAATTACATACACAACAATAACAACTAAAAACAACGACCCAATAATTATCCAAAATTGATTTTTTTTCATGTTCTACCTGTTTAGTTGTTAATTGTTTTCTTTGGGTACTTCTATTTTTTCTTCTTTTGGTTTTTCCACTACTTTTGCTGGCAATTTAAGCATTTCAAAATCAATGTAAAAGAATGTTTTAAACTTATAAAAATTTGTTTTCACATCCTGAATTTCACTGATTCTTTGCAAAGTTTCTTTATAGCGCTCCCAACCTATTGGGTCAATTTTTTGGTCTAAATCTTCTCGTTTTAAGAAAACAGATGGTTTTGCTATTGCCGTAATCGTAGGCGGAGTATCACTATAATAAGGTATCTGAACTACAAAAGGCAGAATGGGTCTATCGTTGAAAGTGTAGTTAAACAAATTTTGGTTATATTTTATTAAATAGTCAGACCCCTTAAGTTCGATATTTTGAGTCACACCTTCTAGCTCTACTTTCAATAATTTCTTGCGACTATCACGAACAATCGGGTTTAGCTCGAATCTATTTACTTTCATTTGGTTATAAACATCATTTCGCTCTTCCCAAGTAGTTTTTAACTTAGACAGCCAAACACTTTTTTCTAAATCACCAATGCTACCTGTTATTAATTGATTCATAATTTGAAAATTAAACTCATTTGTTTGCAAATATTTTGAAGTGTCTTTCAATTGATTTTCTAAACCCTGCAGACGAGCTTTTCGATCTTCATATTCGCTCTGATTTGAATCATATACGCGCGTAAAATTGTTCGCACTATTACGAATTTTTGTAAACCTCGCTTTACGATCTTTTGCATCAAACCAGCCAACAAATGCTGTAATGGCTAATAATACCAAAGCTGCAATAATAAAAATTTTCTTTTTCTTCAATTTTTGACGAAGAATTATCTCTTTCGGAACAAAATTGACATTTACAAAACCCAGACCAACACCCTGTGCAGCCAAACCAATCGCAATGGCAAAACTACCATACTCTGATGTTAAAAATGCCTCACCATCACTCTCGGCTATTTCTATTTTAGTGGGCTTATCAATGTATTGAGCATCCTTACTCATACCTGTCCCGATGTAGGTATCCAAACCAGGTATGCGAAGTGCATTGCCAGTTAAGTAAATCTTATCAATATTTAACTCTTTTCGTTGAGAACGGTAAAAACCAATGGAACGCTGAAACTCACCCAATAACTCCTTCATCGAAGGCTCTAAAACCTTAAAAATACGGTCCGACTGCCCTGATTCCTTCAAGTTAATTTTTAGCTTTTCTGCTTCGTCATAAGGAATTTGAAATTTACTTTGTAAAGCGCGCGTAAATGTCATACCATTAATTGGTAAAGATCGTGGCCAAAAATTAGCCGCATCGCATATCACTAAATCGATATTTTTAGAGCCCCCTTCTAACATGACGAGTGGCTTATCTAAACCATGTTCTACCACCCCAAAATTTAAAATAGAAAAGGCAGAACTCTGAATAATAGTCACATTCAATTTTAATTCATTGGCTACTTTTAAAATGCCATCAATAACATCCTTCTTAACAGCAAAAATGGCAACATCTGTTTCAAAGGTCTCTTGATTAACCCCGAACACATGATAATCCCAGACCACTTCTTCCAGTGGATGCGGAATTTGCATTTTTGCTTCGAGTGGTATTAATTCGTGAACATTTTCAACCGGAGGCAAATTAAAGTAGCGTGGTAACACATTTCTACCGGATATAGAAATACCAACTGGCACACCCTCTAATCCTTTATCCTCTATCAGTATCTTTAACGCATCCCTGGCAGCTTCCATGCTCCAAGTTTGCTGTTCCGCCTCATCCGTAGATGAGTTAATAGGAACAACCATACAGTCTAACAGTAAAAGTTTACCGTTTACAGCCTCAGCCTTGACAGCCTTGACTGAAGAATAACCAATATCAATACTCCAGAATATTTTCGGCATAACTTTAAAAACCCTTACTATGATGAAAGATCATTTATCAGCTAAATTTTACCACAAATTACCAGCAAATAGTTTGCTGATAATTAAAAAAATGTGCGGAGATATTAAGCAGTGAATAAGTAAAATCAATTGAATAATAAATAAAAATATTACAATTTGTAGGTTCCTAATGACCTAAAATAAGGAGCTAAAAAATTCAAATTTTTCAATCATTCTATCGAATTTCTACTATTTCATCGATTGTAGTAAGATCTACCTTTTCTCAAGTTTACCCCTATGTGCTACTGGCATTTTTTGGGCTTTTGATTTGGTTTTCACCGGATTGTGCTCTATTTGCTTTCGGGGACGAATTGCGTTTAGCGACTGAAACTTGTTTTTCCACCGTACTTTTAGGTGGTTTGACCTTGAGTCTTTTAGCCAGTTGCAGTTCAACCCAAGAAGAAATTGAGAGTAAAACCCTTTTAACTTTATTGTCAAAGCCTCTCCAAAGGTTTGAATTTGTTATTGGTAAGTACCTAGGGTCATTTTTCATCGCTTTCATTGCAACCCTAATTTTAGTTGGTATTTTTTGTCTAATGGCGCAAACCAGAACTTTAGAAACACCACTTGCCAGAATGTTACGCATTGAGCTAACTACCCATCAAGGTCTAGGTGTTATCCTATTATTCATGGAGTCTTCTGTGATTTTAGCCTTTTCTATCATGATAGCCCCATTTGTTAGTTTACAGATAAACCTCTGTTTATCCCTTGCTTTTATGGTTTTAGGCAACATTAGTCATTTAGTTGAAAATGCCTTTTCTTCTGGCGATGGAATTTTAAATTACCTTTTAATGGCCTTATTTTATTTTATTCCCGATTTTACTATATATAATCTCGGCGATTTACTAGCAACAGGGTACGCGGTTCCAAATTTGCATTCATACACATTAACAGCTCTATTATATACATTATGTTTTCTCTCTGCGATTTTGAGTATTGCCATATTAATTTTTAGACGGAAAGAAATATAAAGCTGTGAAATACGGGATCATATCAGACATTCATGGAAATTTACCAGCTCTAGAAAAAGTTTTAGACAAACTAAAATCTCTAGGCGCTGAAAAATATGCCTGTGGAGGTGACATTGTTGGGTATGGCGCAGAACCAGCGAAATGCATTGAAATCATTCGAGATCTTGATTGCGTTACAATCGCGGGAAACCACGATTGGGCTGTAGTAAATCTAATAAACCCAGAACTATTTAATGTCTATGCACGCTCTGCTGTAATATGGACACAACAAAAACTAAAACCATCGGATTTGAATTATTTAAAACAATTGCCACTCAGAGCTTTTTTTGAAGATTTCGAAATATCCCATGGCACAGTTAATGAACCTCAAAATTTTGACTATATTCAATCGCTTGAAGATGCACAAATGTCGTTTTTAGAAATGCAAAAACCATTATGCTTTCTTGGGCATTCGCATGTTCCCATTGCCTTTTTTGAGATTGGAGACTCTGTCTCTTATAGCTTAGAGACAAACATTACCCACGATCTTAACATCAAAACAATCATAAATGTGGGCTCGGTAGGCCAACCAAGAGATGAAAACCCAAAAGCATCCTGTGCCTTGTATGATACCATTACCAAAGAAATACAAATTCATAGAGTCGAATACGATATTGATGTAACCGCAAAATCAATTATTGATGCTGGTTTACCGAAAATACTTGCTTATCGACTATATGAAGGTAAATAGTAATTTTACTCGAATGTCGAGAGTTTGTCTAGTTTTATGCTTTTTTATTCTAGCTAATTTTTACCCGATATACTACTTTCCTGTTTTTTAAAAAAATTTACAAAAATTAATAGATGTTTTGAAGGAAATTAAGGATTCTATATTATAATCACCTATCCTCAGAATGATTTACGAATTGAAGGAACTGTTTTTAGGTTTGAATTATATGGGTTTAAACATTGGCGCAAAAGTACTTGTAGGTCTTGATATTGGCTCAAGTATGGTCAAAGCGATTGAACTAACGAAGGTTAGAAAAAAAATTCAAATAACAGGTTTTGGAATCGCGCCTATCAAAAGAAATGTTAATGAATCCATTATTGAAGCTTTTAGCTCAGGTGGCATCGACTCTCGAAGAGTAGCCACTGCCATTTCAGGCCGCTCAGAAACCGTCGTCAAATACATCACTTTGCCAAATGTGCAAAACGAAGAACTTAAAAGTATTATGCAAGGAGAGCTAGATAAGTATATACCTTGGGATATTAATGAGTGCGTGTTCGATTGTCAAAAAATGACTGCCACTGAAGATGAGAAAAAAGCAAACAAGATGAAAGTGTTAATGGTTGCATCAAAGAAAAATGTCATCATGAGCCATTATCAACTTCTAACTACAGCTGGTTTAAAATCAAAAGTGATTGACATTGAAGCCTTAGCCCTTGGCAATGCGTATGAGTTAGGTTTTAAACAAAGAGAAACGATTGCAGAAGATGTTACCGCAATCATTGAGATTGGCGCAACCAAGGTAAATATTAACATTATGTCTGGCACCGAATCCTATTTCACGCGTGAAATTTATACGGCTGGCGATGAAATGACTGGCGCTATTGCTAAAAAATTTGGTGCAACAGTTGAAGATATTGAAAAAATGAAAAGGGATCCAAAAGAAGCGGTTGAACCCATTCTAGAAATCATTGACCCAATGCTTGATTCTATCACTAGCGATATCACTTTATCTTTTGATTACTTTGAAAATCAGTTTGATCAAAAAGTCAGAAAAGTATTATTGTGCGGTGGTACCGTTAGATTTCCGCGCTTGCAAGATGTTTTATCACAAAAACTAGGCATTCCTTGTAGCATCTGGGACCCAACAGAAGACATCGAAATTGATGCGGCTAAAGTCGACATCAAGAAACTTAAAAATAACTCTATGATACTTGGCATTTGTTTAGGTTTAGCCGCTAGAGTGTAATTTATTTAAACAAGGTTTTGCTTACTATGATCGAAATTAATCTACTACCAGAGTCACTAAGAGAAGTGGAGCATACCCCACTACCGAGGATGATCACCATCTTAGTTTCTTTAATTCTTTTTTTAACAACATCTTATTTCGTTTATATCGAATACTTAACTGTTATCACAGACCTAAAAAGTCAAATTTCCCAAATTGAAGAATTTAAAAATAGCTCTTCAACCAAAGACAGCTTACATAGAGTTAAAAGATTAAAAGAAGATATCGAAGAAAAGACTAAAAGAGAAGAAATTTTAATTCTAATAGTTAGCTCAAAAATTATGTGGAGCAAAAAATTAGATGAGTTTAACCAGCTAGTTAGTGAAAAGTTTCCTAACACATTGTGGTTTGACAACATTGCCATCTCCGCCATCAACAAGATTGATTTCTCAAAAAGCAATACTCCAATCGTCATGCGAATGATTACTAAAGGGCATTTATTACTTTCGAATGAGGAGTCTGCGCCAGCCAAAATGAGCGAACTACAAACTCATTTGAAAGACCCAAACAATGCATTTAGTGCAAACATCGATTTAAGCCATGGTAAATTCAAAATAGCATCAAGCACTGTTGTTCACAATAAGGATATTGATAAAAAAATAGTCGATTTCCCTTTGGAAATTACATTTCTTCCAAAGACTTTTTTATCAACTTCACCAAATCCACCAGCTAATAAAAAGTAGAGATAGAGGTTAAATTGCAATGATTAATTTTAAAAACATGTCTGAGAAACAAGCGCTCATTTATACTGTCGCCGGTGCCTTTGTTTTGATTCTCATTCCATTAGTAGGCTTGATGTTTTTACAACACGAAAGTGGTCGCGGTATTTTTGCAGGCTTAATAGATAACCCTGAAAATTTAACCTCCAAATTAGAAGCACTTCAAAAAGAAAAGGATAGTATTCTTGCTGTCATCAATCAAGAAAAAAAACTTATTGAAAAATTAGACAACTTAACAAGATCCTACTCGAGATATAGTAAAGCTTTACCGGAAGCAGATAACCTAGAAGAAATTTACAAATTAATTGACGATGTTTTAAAAGGCACAAAATTAAAAGTTCGTGAATTCAAACCTTTTTTATACGAGTTTAAGAAAAAACCTAAACCAGCGGCTCCGGCTCCTGCGGCTAACCCAAACGCACCAGCAGCGCCGGCTCCTGCGGCATCTGCCCCACCAAAAGAATTCCCAGTGAATTATCTAGAGACAAAATGGGATTTAGAAGGTGATTATCAAGAAATTCTAAGTTTCTTGCATAAAGTAGAAGATGTGGATTTTGCTCGATTTGTAATGATTACTGACTTACGATTAACACCAAAGACTGACCCAACAAATGAAAACAATCTAGAGTATATGGCGTGTGAAGTTACATTTGTAAGCTTTTATTATGTTAAAGAAACACCCGCCAAAGGAGGAGCCAAATGAAAACCAAGTTTGCTTTAATCATTTTTAGCACGGCTCTTTTAGGCGCCGGAACTTTACTTGCATCCCCAAATGAACCCGCTAAAACAGGCAAAGATGACATTAAACCAGTGGCTCCAGCTAAAAAAGAAGATGCGAAAAAAGAACCTGTAAAAGAAGAAATGACTTATCAAGAGAAACAGCTTTCCGATTTCAAATCTGGCACCGCTTATAATCGCGAATTAGTCAAAAGACTACCTAGCCCCTTTCGTAACTTGATTGTTCTAGAAAAAAATAGAATCAAAAGAGAACAAGCGGAGAAAGCAAGATTAGCCGAGCTTGAAAAACTAAATGGCACTGAAAATACTGGTGAAATAAAAGACCCGACTATTCCTGTTGATACTAACGCATTAAAGTTTAAATTGGTAGATGATGCTCGAAAAGGCATGGATGTCGTGAACAAATTAGTAGATCTTAGAAAATATGAAGATGCAGAAGCCAAATTAGCCTTAATGGATACCATTCTTTTTAAAAACAATATCACCGACTACCGCGACACAATAAGCAAAAAAAGAGAAGAAGTAATTGCCGAACACAAAGAATGGGATGAAATTAATAAAATCTTGACGGGCCTAACGGTTGATGCCATGTTTGTTGCTGAAAATAAAAAAAAGGTCGCCTTAATTAATGATATTGCTGTGGAAGAAGGTGACGATTTAAATGACTTATTAGGCTTAAGCAAAGATTCACCCATTGTGCTTACCTTTGTAAGTAGCAATTCACTAAAAATAAAATTTAAGAAATTTACAGTACAAAAAGAACTTGTTGATAACGACTTATAAAATAAACATAACTAGGTATTTGGAGCTAAGAATGATCTCTTTTAGAATGACAAAAAAAATATTCAGCCTATTCATTGTGGCTTTATTTTTATCTGCAACTTCGATGGTTTCAGCAAATGAAACAAGAGGTTTAAGCACTACATTAAACTTTAGTTTCAAGGAAAAAAAATTGTATGAAATCCTACAAGTTTTCTCGGATTCTAGTGGGGTTAACATTCTGCCAGACGAAGACATCAAAGAAATTAAGGTAACATTAAAGCTTGAAAATGTTACTCTGGAAAAGGCATTACAAGAGCTTGGCAGACAATATGATTTGCTTGTTACTGATAGCCTAGACAATGTAATTCATGTATCAAAATTAATTAAAATCAACATTAACATTAAAAACCCGATTACACTTGATAATATCTTAAAGCTTTTTGAACGCGCTTCTGATAAAGATATTATACCAAGTCTAGAAGTATTAAATGATAAAAGAAAATTGCGACTTAGCATACGAAACGCTCCCTTTAAAGATGCATTAACGACTATCGTAAAATCATTTGATTATGTTTGGTTTCAAGACTCAAATGGTTTTATTATTGTAGCCCCTCCTGCTCGCATGAAAGAAGAAATGATCACTCGCGTTTTAAAACTAAATTATCGTGGCGTTTCTGATATCGCAAAAGAAGAAGGCGATAAAGAAGAGGCTGGGCTTGCCGCTCTAGACTCAAAAGGTGGTGGGGCAGAAAAAGGCTCTTCACAAGCTATCATTATTGAAATTTTACAAACTACCATTAAATCTGAATTTGGCAAAATCGTTTACGATAAAGATACAAACTCAATTATCATAACTGATTTACCAGAAAAAATTAGAGAAATGCAAAAACTTCTTGATCAACTAGATGTAAGACCCACTCAACTATTGATCTCTGCTAAATTTGTTAGTATTGATGTTGATAACGCTACAAATTTCGGTTTGGATTGGGTAAATGGGATTTCAATCGGCGCCAATGGCGCAGATATTAGAAACGGCATCGTATTCCCTTTTACCGCTGGCCGAGGTGGTTTTGAAGAAAATATTGCGGTGGCTGCTGGCCCTAATGGTGGCGCAGCCGCGACCGATATTTACTCACTTGGTAGCTTATCATTTAGCCAAACTCAGCTTTCTTTAAAGCTTCTAAAAGAGTATGCAAACGGTGAAGTATTGCAAGAGCCATCTATTACTACTCTCGATAATAAACAAGCAACAATTGGTGTTACTAAAGAAATTTATTATGTGGAAGGCAGCACGGTAGTAACCCAAGCCTCTACAAATATTCAAAATGAAGTGAAGTCAAAAGAAAGTGGTATCACTTTGACTATTGTTGCACACGCAACTGGCCGAGGCGAAGATGTGGTTGTAAATGCAAGACCTAGCGCTAAAACATTTATTAAATTTACAGACTTAAGCGGTACTTTAGTTCCTGAAATTGAAAACCGTACAGTTGAAACTAATATGATTATAAAAGATGGTATGACAGGCGTCATGGGCGGTTTAAAATTCAAGTCTAACAATGATATTCGTCGTCAATTGCCAGTGTTAGGCCAAATACCAGGTTTAGGTTGGTTATTTAAGAAAAAGGTTAACTCTCGTTCAGATAAAGAATTATTGATTTATATTACTCCAAAAATCGTTTTGGATAAAAACACAGATCTTTTAGTGAAAGAAATTAATAACCTTTCTGATGAAATTAGTCAAAATGGGCTTTTCCCAGACAATTTTGCGGATAAAGTCGAAGAAATGCCAAAAAGTAAATTTAAAGACTTGAAAAAAGAAGACCTTCCAAAAGACTAATTTTCAATAAGAAAATAATTGTTTTTCGTTTGCCTTTTTCTGAAATCAAAGAAAAAGGCAAAATTTTTACCTAAAAACACAAAATCTAGCAACTTAAACAATAACTCTTGAATTGAACTTCTTATTTGTTACAATTCTCGCCCCTAAAAAATTGGGAACTAAAAGGAGAATTCAAGATGTACGCAGTAATAAATGACTCAGGAACACAAATAAAAGTAAGCGAAGGCGATGTAATTCGTGTAGACTTGCGCGAAAGCAAAGCTGGTGATACTGTCGAATTTAAATCTTTGGCATTAGTAAGCAAAGACGATTCTTTGTTAACCTCTGCCTCAGAGCTAAAAAACTCTAAAGTAGTAGGCAAAGTAATCAAAGAAGTTAAAACCGACAAAACCATTACAAACCATTTCAAAAGAAAAAATCACTCTAGAATGGTTAGAAAAGGTCACAGACAAAGATATTTAGAAGTTAAAATTGAATCTATAGTAGCTTAAGCTCTATAGCTCAAAAAAAGAATTAGAGTAAAAAGAATTCATTAGGAGCATCAAATGGCACACAAAGTTGGTCAGGGTTCAGCATCAAATTCAGGCGATAGCAAACCGAAATACAGAGGCATTAAAAAAAATCATGGGGAACCCATTATTTCTGGCAACATAATTGTTCGTCAAGTGGGAACAAAATTCAAACCAGGCACAAATGTGGGCATGGGTAAAGACTATACCATTTTTGCAGTTGCAGATGGCCATGTTCAATTTAAAAACGGCTTTGTAAGCGTTATTGCCTAAAACTTATAAAATAGAGGGGTTATATTAATCCACCCCTCTAATCTTCAACATCCATGAAAATCTTTCTATTTCTAATCTTATTTCTCGCCAGCCTCATTGGTTTAGTCTTTTTTATAAATAGCCAACCTGCGATACAGCTACTAACCATTAAAGGCAATAAACTCTATTGCGAAATAGCTGATACACACGAAAAAAGAAGTAATGGCTTAATGCGCAGAGATGCAATGCCTCAAGATAAAGGCATGGTGTTCGTTTATCAAAATGAAGAAATTCGCACTTTCCACATGGCAAATGTAAGAATCCCTCTTTCCATAGCCTTTGCAGATCAAAATGGCATTATTGTTCATTTGGCAGAAATGATAATGGATAACACAACAACCTACTCATCCGAAAAACCTGCAATGTATGCTGTAGAGGCTAACAAAGGCTGGTTTTCTGAACGACAAATTAAAGTCGGCGATAAAATCGAAGGTTTAAACTTTCACAAGTAATATGTCATTAAACCACAACTACACTTCACTCTGGCCAGAAAATATCAATAATACCGATTTGCTTCCTATTCTAAACGATCGCGACTCTTGGTTAACTAGAGAAAGCGTGAGAGAATATAGTAACGCGCTCGCCGAAACTCCAAATATTCAAACAAACCATTTTGAAATTAAAAATGGCTGGGTAGAAATTGGCAAACCAGAAGAAATAACCACCAACGAAAAAGAAAAGCTAATTCATTTTTTAGATCTAATGTCCCCTTGGCGCAAAGGTCCTTTTCGTTTATTTGGAATCGAGCTAGATGCGGAATGGCGGAGTGACTGGAAATGGGAGCGTTTAAGCGATAAAATTGATGACCTATCTAATAAAAAAGTCTTAGATATCGGTTGCAATAATGGTTATTATATGTTTCAAATGCTTTCGAAAAACCCGAGCTTTTTGTTAGGTATCGACCCCATTCCAAAATTATATTTCCAATTTCAAGTGTTCAGAAAATACTTAAAACACCCTCAAATTTACTTTGAATACTTAGGCGTCGAACATTTAACACTGTTTAAAAAACTATTTGATGTTGTTTTTTGTATGGGAATCCTATACCACCGTAAAAACCCACTCGAAACATTGATTCAAATGAGAGAAGCCATGGCCCCCAATGGCCAAATTATAATTGAATCAGCCGGCATACCTGGTGAGGAACCCGTAGCCCTATGCCCAGAACCATCCTATGGCAAAGCAAAAAACATTTATTTTATGCCAACGGTATCGTGTATGAAAAACTGGCTATTAAAATCAGGCTTTAAAAAAGTAGAAGTAATTTACAGAGGCTCTCTCACATTCGAAGAACAACGCAAAACAAAATGGTGCCAATACCAAACACTAGAAGATTTTTCTGACAGCAATGACCCCACCAAAACAGTCGAAGGCTACCCCAGCCCAATTCGCATGATTTTAACAGCGCGTACTGCACCTGAAACCCAAAACCCAAATCAAATCCAATAATTTATTTTTTAAACCTACAATCGTTGTCAAACCGCAGTTATAATTGACCCACTTATCAGCGTGAATAAATGACCCACCCCCATCTTTAATTTATTTGCAAAATGAAAACTAAACTGTATTTCTTTATTATTTTTTTAATAAGGAAATCACTATTGATAGGATTGGATCAAAAAATGGATGTAATAAGTTTGTATAAAGAACATAAGTCATTTCGAAAGGTCTGTGAAATTACAGGGTTAAGTCGAAATACAGTAAAGCGAATCATAAAATCACGCATTGAAAACAGCAAGCCTGATAGAATTATTATTGCAACCGACAACATATACGATCGAATCAAAAATCTAAAGCCAAACAAAATTTTTCTGGCTCTTGATAACGACCACGCTGGTCATAGTGCAATGAAAATACTTGCTCAAAAATTATCGCCCATCACTACAACTACACATGTTGTTTATCACGCAAAAGACCCTAATGATCTATTACTTAAAATCAACCAACCAAAATCATCATAGCCATGCGATACTTTTGATAATCAAAATCAAAAACACAAATCTATAAATTTTAACAAAAAATAAATGACTAATTTTTACAAAAATAACTACAAATCCAAAATCATAACAATATCAATTCTTGTAACCAAACTCATCTTAGCTGGACTCAGCATCTCGGCAAACCGCTACGATGCGTTTGCACAGCGGACTATATCAATTAAATAATAAATATGACATCAAATAAAACGGGAACACTGCTAAAAGAAGGTTCTCAATATCGAATCGCTAACCACGAAGGTCTTATCATTCATGAAAATAAATGGTTCAGACATTCTCTAAATATTGGTGGCAACCCCATTGATCTAATCATGCATCTTGAAAATCTTCCGTTTCGGCAAGCTGTTGAAGAAATTTTAGGCAACCAAATCA
>Ga0209573_1001136_pt1 | contig 43670 bp, 32 predicted proteins | sample TNRBio252014_DNA_FD_185870 | JGI IMG/M metagenome (GOLD analysis project Ga0209573, IMG submission 185870) | Wastewater treatment Type I Accumulibacter community from EBPR Bioreactor in Madison, WI, USA - TNR Reactor_6/25/2014_ DNA (SPAdes)... | ecosystem: Engineered > Bioreactor > EBPR >...
CACGCCGTTTCAGAGCCTTTCGCGTGATGGTTGTACCCGCTCGCACAGCATGTTCGTTATTCAGTATTTAAAAAAACACGTCATTGCTCGCGCGGATTTGCAATCCGTCGCGTCCTGTCTGCCGCTCTCCTGAGCGGCGTTTCCCAAACCTGCAAAAATGTTTAGATGATCAGCCACCCGTTGTCGTTGTGTCACTAAACACGATCAGGCAACTTGCCCAGCTTGGAAAAAACAAAATTGAGGTTCACCTGTTTAAATATTCAGTAGCCAACACGGGGTGAAAGAAATTCGACACGCTATCGCTCTAAATTTGTATGTTTGTAAAAAACTCAAGCTATGGTTTTGGAAAGAACCGCAAATGAAGTAATCATTAGGCTTCCTGCCAACATCAACTGGGAAGATTTAGAACTGATGATTCGATTCATCAAGTATAAAGAAAACGTGTCGAAGAGCCAGGCAACCCAGGAAGAAATAGACGAATTGGCTCGCGATGTCAATAAACAGTGGTGGGAAGAAAATAAACACAGATTCCTGAAACATCCATGAAAATTGTTGTTGATACTAATATCATCTTCAGCGCGATGTTGAACCCCTCTGCTACGATTGGACAAATCATTATTTACGGGCAGAGACAACAACAATTCGAGTTTTTTGCCCCTCACCTGCTTAAGGAAGAAATAAAAAGGCATCGGAATAAGATTATTGAAATATCTAAATCTATTGATGAGGTAACGTTTGAGGATATTCGCGATGAGGTATTCAGATGCGTTAATTTCATTTCGGAAGAACAAATACCTTACAATTTTTGGTATGATGCTATCCCAATGGTTCGAGACACGGATATGGATGATATTGCTTTTATCGTATTGGCAGAATATTTAGATGCAAGACTTTGGACTGGAGATAAAAAGCTCCTGGCTGGGCTCGAAAATTACGGATACAAACGAATCATAACAACTGAAGAACTTTTAACCATGAAATTTTACGGCCAATAGCAAATTATGCCCCGCTGCCCCAAAGTGTTCGCTATTCAAAATTTAATAAAACACGCTCTTCCTCGCGCGCCTCTACAATCCGCACATCTTGTCTGCCGCTCCCAGAGCGTGTCCGTCCCCACCCAAGCCACACCCCTAATCCCAAAACCACACCCACCAAGAAAATTTTCAGAATAAGTGCAAAAAATACACTAATCTTGTAGACCTGTTCATCAAAAATCAACTTAGTATGTTTGCTGCACTTAAAAACCTGTCCAAAACAGCCATTTTGCTGTTTTCACTCCTCCTTGCCGGATCCATATCGGCCCAGGACGGAACAATCTACCCACTCGATGCCCCGGCAGAACCAAACGCCATACCGCTTGGCACAGGTGGCGTTGAGAACCAACCAGCCTCCGAGACCTGGTTCCGGCAGTGGGGCGACCCGATGGCCCGCAACATCACCACGGCAACCCTGACCCCCTTCTTACCAAAACCGGGCAAGGCGAACGGCGCCACCGTCATTGTAGCGCCCGGAGGCGGTTTCAGATGGCTCTCGATGGGCAACGAAGGCTGGGAAGTCGCTCAGGCACTCGCTGATCAGGGAATCACCGCTTTTGTACTCAAATACCGCCTCCATCCAACGGCTGTGTCGCTCGATGAGTTCTCGGATTGGATGAAAAATCCCAGATTCCCGCCACCGCCTAAATCCTCCGATTCTACTCAGGCAGCAACACCTCCAAGCCGACCGCAAATGGACCTGACCAATCAGTTGGAGGACGCGGAGGCCGCATACGCCATGATTGTAAAAAGGGCGAAGGAGTGGGGCGTTGACACGAGCAGAATAGGCATGATTGGCTTTTCAGCCGGCGCCGGCCTCACCATGCACGCGACGCTGAACTCCAAAACCATGAACTTAGCCTTTATCGGCCCGATCTATGGCGGGATGGGCCCGGTAGAAGTGCCAAAAGACGCTCCGCCCATGTTCAACGTCATTGCCACCGATGATTTTTTGTTCAGAGGTCAGTTTGGCGTCGTTGATTCCTGGTACAAAGCAGGGATCCCTGTTGAGTTTCACCTTTACCAAAATGGCGGACATGGTTTCGGACTGGGGAATCCCAACCGAACCAGCAATCGCTGGTTTGATGCCTTTGTGCACTGGTTAGATGTGAATGGCTTTCTTAAGGCTAAGGCTGGAAAGTGAAGCAGATAGTCCACTTCCGGAAAAGCCAAAAATCCGATTGAAAACTTTGAGTTTTGATAAAAAGGATGCTTGTAAATCCTTTCATTTCCAAACTTTGCAATATAAGAAACAAGTGTTACCTTGCTACTCATAAAGCGAATCCTGATATTCATCCACTAAAAAAATTGAATTATGAAAGCACGGTTTCACTTGTTTCTTGCCTTGATGGTCATGCTTCCCTTTGGCTTGCTGGCCCAAAGCCCCGTTGGTACCTGGAAAATGTCCGTTCCCGATGAAAGTGGGAATATGATTCCTCTGAAAGTGGCCATCTCCGAGGATGGTACTTACACCTTAGATTTCGGCGCCGATGGCAACATTGATGCCAAAGGAAAATATACCGTTGAAGCCGGAAAAATGACCATTCAGGATACGGAAGGCAGCGAATGCACCGCACAAGGAGTGTACACCTTTAAGATCGAAGGCGATACCCTGACCTTGACCCGCGTGAGCGACAACTGCGCAGGCCGTGGAGGTCCCAACGGGGTCATGACGATGCAGCGGGGTTGAGGTTGAATTGCAATTGACATGCGAAAATGACACCCAACAATATCACATTAACTACAACAGAAAAAGATGATTTAAACGCATTTTTTCAATTTCAACTTGACAAAGAAGCAATACACAGAAATTGAGGAATACATTTATAAGCTTTCAGACTGAATACCGCCTTCCCTCTTTTCAGACCCGGAAGCGTAATAATCACGAAAAAAAAAGCGTTAATGCCCAGAGTTTAGAGCTTGTTTGGGAATTCATCAACGGGCTACGAGTGGCAAATTTTATTTTATACTGCGTTGGATTTTTTCAAGATAGCTGCCGGCTATCTCTGCAAAATCCGCCTTGTCTAAAACAAAATTTCCTCACTCTCGCTCCGTCATGAAATCCCGAACAAGCTCTTAGAAATTCACTCCAATCCACACCGACATTAAATTTATACTCGTGATGCGAACAAGTTATGCTTTCTTTGGTCTCATGATCAGCCTGTTATTCATTTCTACCCCCACTTTTTCTCAAACCGTAAACTTTGACCAAACCTGGAAGGAATTTTTGGAAAACGACAAAATTTCCAACATGAGCGAATTGGTCAAGCCAAATAAAATATACGACGAACCGGATTATGCCAAATATTTGTTGATGAACACCAATACCTGTTTCTGCCAAAGCGAGATCAGCAATGCAGAAAATTTGATGGCGGAAATCCAGACGATAGACGCAGCGGTGCATCAATCCATTCCGGGATTTGTCGTAAAAAAGGAAGATCTGGAATCAAAAATCAAAGCCTATCATAGCCTGGATGCGATTTGGAAACAATTTTTGCAAACCAAAGAAGTCAGCCTGGAAGAATTGGAAGCCGTCACCGCAGCTAAAACAAGCTGTGAGAAAAAAACGCTGGCGAAGTATTCCTACATGACGGCTTATGCTCATTTCTGCGAGGGGAATGTCCCGAAATCAAAGGATGTTTTTGAAAATCGCACCCTCCGGTTAACGGAAAAAACCACGTTACGGGTAAAGGATGTTGAAGGATTAGCGCCAGAGGTCGCTAAAATGAAATCCATGTTTCAGGACTTGGACAAATTGGAAGTTGCCTGGAAGAGCTTTATCAAAACCGGCGTTTCTCCCGGCTTTCCGACTGAATTACCGCTTTTTCCCTGCAATCCTACGCCAAAGATGAAGGAACTGGTGTTGAGGGGATCCGTGGATGTATGTAATTTAGCGCCGGTCATGTTAGACAAAATCAAAAAATTGCAAGCCGAAAGCAGCGTCGTACTCAATGCAGAAGTAGAGAAAAAAATAAAGGAAATGGAGGCGGCCATTGAACAAAATGAAAAAAGTCTTTCTACTTTGAATGAGGCGTGGGAAGCCTTTATTCCCAACAATAAGGTGACTCCACCGACCAAATACGGTTATCAATACTGTAGTAAAGAGCCATTGATCCGGGCCTATATAATGGATGGTTTTGCTTTTACCTGTGACCTTGCGGAGGAAATGCTTCAGAAAATTGATTCCCTCCAACGGATAGAGCGTACCCCGTTGGAAGAAATTACCATGATCAAAATCAATGAACTGTCTGCGATAAACGAACAATATAAATCCGATGGAATCAAAATCGAAAAGCTTTGGAACAAATTTATCGCACAAGGCGAAAAACAGTTAAAGAACTACCAATCGGCTGATTCTTATTGTGATAATATCCACCAGGCCAAAGACTGGACGATGAGAGGACTTGCAGGCACCTGTGAGGAAGCCCCTCAGTACCTGGAGCAAATTGAATCGTTTCAGCGAACTTTTGAGTTTCAGTTTACCAAAGACCTGGAATGTCAGGTTCAAAATTTAAGAATTAAAATATGGGATTGCCGCTATCAGGCTCTGCAGAAGCTGGCTAAAGTAGAAGTGTCGCCCACCGATTCTTATGAAGCAAAACTGAAAGAATTAATGAAAGAATATGAAATGGACGAGCGGCCAGAGGCTTGTTCCTCAAATAATTAGCGAACCTTACTGCCTCTTCCTTGCCATAGCCTGCAAGCGCGCAAAATCGGCCTGGGTTTCCGGAGAACCATATTCGCGGATGCCATCCTCTGCTTGCTCCATATAGAAGGCGCAGCTTTTCCCGTTGGGGGTTTTAAAATCGGGGCGGGCGCCTTTTTCGATCGGGGCTGCACAAATTTTCCACTTGTCAAATTGCGCGGCCCGGATCAGGGGCATGATGGGGCCGTCTTCGTCGTCGAAAATGGCTGTGGCGTTGGGGTCGGCGCCAAATTCGAGGAAGGTTTGCACCACCTTTCTATTATCCTCCCAATCTTCTCACCGGAACTCCTTATCTTTGCCCCGCTAAAAAAACAGGAACCATTAGAAGCAGATGCTTCTTTATATAAGGATACGAACTCAATATGATGGAACAGCCCACATTGTCTACGCGCTACAATCCAAACGAAACCGAAGCCGGGTGGTATGCCCACTGGATCGCCTGCAATTATTTCCACTCCGAGCCCGACAGCCGGGAGCCATTCACCATTGTCATCCCGCCGCCAAACGTGACGGGGGTGCTGCACATGGGGCACATGCTCAACAACACCATTCAGGACATCCTCATCCGGAAAGCACGCCTGGAAGGCAAAAACGCCTGCTGGGTGCCCGGAACCGACCACGCCTCCATTGCCACTGAGGCCAAAGTGGTGCAGTTGCTGCGCAAACAGGGCATTCGAAAAGTTGATATTTCCCGGGAAGAATTCCTGAAACACGCCTGGGAATGGAAAGAAAAATACGGCGGCATCATCCTCGAACAGCTCCAAAAATTAGGCGCTTCCTGCGACTGGCAGCGTACGCGCTTCACGATGGAAGAGCCGCTGAGCCGGGCCGTGAACCATATTTTTGTGGATTTGCACCAAAAAGGCCGGATCTACCGCGCCCTTCGCATGACCAATTGGGATCCGGAAGCCCTAACCGCCCTGTCGAACGAGGAAGTTATTTATAAGGAAGAACCTTCGCAACTCTTCCATTTGCGCTACTTCGTGGAAGGTTCGACCGAAGAAGCGATTGTAATTGCCACCCAACGCCCGGAGACCATCATGGCCGACAGCGCCGTGGCCGTTCACCCGGATGACGAGCGCTACCGCCACCTGATTGGCAAAAAGGTACTCATCCCATTGATCAACAAAGCAATCCCCGTGATTGCCGATGGCTATGTAGATATTGCTTTTGGAACCGGTGCGCTGAAAGTGACCCCGGCCCACGACCAAAACGACTACGACATCGGGCAACGCCACAAATTGGAAGTCCTGGACATCCTGAACGAAGACGGTACGCTGAACGCCCATGCACAGATTTTGGTGGGTGAAGACCGCTTCACGGCCCGCAAAAAGATCAAAAAATTGCTGGATGAAGGCGGTTATTTGGTTAAATTAGAAGACTACATCACCAAAATAGGTCGCTCAGAGCGCACCAATTCCGTTGTGGAGCCTCGCCTGACCCTTCAGTGGTTTCTGAGTATGAAGGAGTTTGCCCGCACGGCGCTGGAAGCTGTGCGTAGTGGCGACGTGCGCTTTTTCCCGGAGAACATGTGGAACATGTACAACAGTTGGCTGAACGAAGAAAATGTACGCGACTGGTGCATTTCCCGGCAGTTGTGGTGGGGACAGCGCATTCCGGCCTGGTACTACAACGAACATATTTTTGTGGCGAAAACCGCGGAAGCTGCTCTGGAACAGGCGCATCAAAAAACCGGTAATACTTCGCTGACCCTGAATGACCTGCGGCAGGACGAAGACGTGGTAGACACCTGGTTTTCATCCTGGCTGTGGCCCATGTCGGTTTTTGACGGCTTTGACAAGCCCGAAGAATTGCGCTACTACTACCCCACCAATACCTTAGTTACGGGCTGGGACATCATGTTTTTCTGGGTCGCGCGGATGATCATGGCAGGCTACGAATGGGCGCCGGAATTACTCGGCGAAGCCGCGACTAAAGAAAAAGGCGCCCAGCCTTTCCGCGATGTCTATTTCACAGGGATGGTGCGCGACAATAAGCGCAGGAAAATGAGCAAGTCGCTCGGAAATTCCCCTGACGCGCTGCAATTAATCGAAACTTACGGCGCCGATGGCGTGCGTTTTGGTTTGCTGAGCTGTGCCGCAGCAGGCAACGACATCATTTTTGACGCGCCGATAGACCCCAAAACGGGCGAGGTCATCAACGAAAGCAAACTGTGCGAGCAGGGTCGCAACTTCTGCAACAAACTCTGGAACGCCCTGCGCCTGATTAAAGGCTGGGAGGTTTCGGATACGCCAACGCCGGCTGTGAACCTGCTGGCGGCTCAGTGGATGGAACATAAACTGAGTCAGACCATCGAAAAAGCAGACGCCCTGATGCGGGAATACCGCTTATCGGAAGCCCTGATTTTGTTGTACAAATTCATCTGGGATGATTTTTGCTCCTGGTACTTAGAGATGATCAAACCGGCTTATGGCACGCCTGTCGTTGATTCGGCGACCATGGAAAAAACCATCGGCCTGTTTGAGCAGTTGATGACGCTGTTGCATCCTTATATGCCTTTTGTAACCGAGGAGATCTGGCACCAATTGCGCGACCGGCTGGAAGGTGAGGATTGCGTAGTCAGCGCATGGCCGACAGCGGAAGCTTACGATTCAGCATTCATAGACCAGGTAGAGCGCGCCAAAACCATCGTGACCGGTATCCGGGAAGTACGCAGCAGTAAAGGCATCAAAATGCAGGAATTGCTGACCGTTTTTGCGCAGGAAACACCCGCTACCAACGCGCTTTTGCATACCCCCGGTATCCGCGACATGGCCATCAAAATGGCCAATTTAGAAAGCCTGACGCTGACCGCTGCCCTGGAAATTTCGAGCAGCGTTTCTTTCCTCGCCGGGCCGGATAAATACTATGTTGTGCTGCAACAAACGATTGATGTGGAAGAAGAACGGCAACGCATGACCAAAGAATTGGAATACAACCGCGGCTTTGCCGCTTCTACCGCCAAAAAGCTGAACAACGAACGTTTTGTGAGCAGCGCGCCGGAACAGGTCGTGGCGATGGAACGCAAAAAATTAGCCGACGCGGAAGCCAAGATTAAAAGTTTGGAAGAGGCGCTCGCGCAGTTGGGGTAGGTTTATCGAGTTTTTTGTCATCTGGGATGGTCATACCTTATCATCCTACAATAATTGATGAATGATGATTGATGAATGATGATTGATGAATGATGAATGATGATTGATGATTGATGATGTAGAATCCCGTATCATTCAATGTTTTCGGGTCGTGTACATGATCAATCATCATTCATGTAATCGTCAATCATCAATTAAAAATAAAACCTATACCTTTTCAAAGAATGAATCAATCCGAGCCGATGGGCCTCCATACCGTCCGTAAGTCCAGGATACGCCCCATCCGATAACCGTCCCCAGCAACGCCCCGCAAATCACATCCAAAGGATAATGAACGCCCACATACACCTGTCCGTAGGCAATGGAGGCAGCCCAAAGCAGCAGTGGCAACCGGATGCGCCGGTAGAGCCGCCCCAAAGTAAAGCAAAGAAAAACTGCCACGGCAAAATGGTTGGCCGCGTGTGAGGAGGTAAAGCTATACCCGCCGCCGCAATGAATCAGTAAATTAACCTGCTCCTTAATTTCCGGTTCGTTGCAGGGGCGCAGACGTTCCACATTTTCTTTGATGAGCCGGCTGCTGGTCACATCTGCCAGACTGGCGGCAACAATGACCGCTAAGATGAAAAACGCGCCTTTCGCTGTACCAAATTTCCAGACGACAAAGCTTGCAAGCGCCACATAAAGCGGGATCCAAAAAAAGCGATCGCGCCAAAATGGCATCAAAGCGTCCAACCAGGCGGTGTGTCCGGTGTCATTGATGAGAAAAAAAAGCGCCCGGTCGAATTGAAGCAGTTCGGTCATGATTTTATACAAGAATGTAGCAGCGCAAATATATGTCCCGCACAGGCAGAATTCCTGTTTCAAATCTTAATTTTGCATCGTAATTTTTGAAACCTTGAGAACCGAAGAACGTAACGATCAAGAATAACGATAGCTCGTGGCATTAATCAAATCTATTTCCGGCATTCGGGGCACCATCGGGGGCCCGGCAGGCGACAACCTCACCCCACAGGATATTGTGGACTGTACCGCCGGGTTTGGCGAATTGATCCTGCAAAGTGGCGCTCCTGCTTTGGTCGTTGTCGGGCGCGATGCCCGTATTTCAGGGGAAATGGTGAGCCATTTAGTCGTTCAAACCCTGATTGCCCAGGGCATCTCCGTTTTAGACCTGGGACTTTCTACTACCCCAACGGTGGAAATGGCGGTGACCCATCTTGGCGCCGGCGCCGGCATCATCATCACTGCGAGCCACAACCCGGCCCATTGGAACGCGCTGAAATTTTTAAACCAAAAAGGCGAATTCATCTCTGCGGAAGAGGGTCGGCAACTCTTAGCATTTATACAAGCCGGAAACATCCGCTACGCCGAAGTAGAAAACCTGGGACAATATCGCCAGGTGACCGGCATGATCGCTTACCACATCGAACAAATTCTGGCCTTGCCTTTGGTGCAATCAGAAAAAATCAGGCCTCGCAAGTTTAAAGTCGTCGTGGATTGTATCAATTCCACCGGCGCTATCTCGGTGCCTCCATTGCTGGAAGCGCTGGACTGCGAATTTATTTTGCTGAATGGGGAAGTAAATGGCCGTTTTGCACACAACCCGGAACCCTTGCCGGCACATTTGGAAGAATTGTGCAGCCGGGTAGTTGCCGAAAAAGCAGACTTCGGTATTGCGGTAGATCCGGATGTGGACCGATTGGCTTTGGTTTGTGAGGATGGCAGCTTGTTTGGAGAAGAATATACCTTAGTAGCTGTGGCTGATTACATCCTCCAAAAGCGGCCGGGCAATACGGTATCGAACCTTTCTTCGTCCAGAGCGTTGCGCGATGTTACCCAAAAACACGGCGGTCAGTACTATGCCGCAGCAGTGGGCGAAGTGAACGTCGTTGCAAAAATGAAAGCAACGGGCGCTGTAATTGGCGGCGAAGGAAACGGCGGCGTAATTCTGCCCGAACTGCACTACGGACGCGACGCTTTGGTCGGTATCGCACTCCTGTTGAGCCAGTTGGCGGAATCCGGGCAATCCCTGCTCGCGCTAAGAAAAACTTATCCCGACTATCAAATGATCAAAGATAAAATTTCGCTGCCTCCCGGTACAGACATGGAACGCCTGTTGTCGAAACTGCACGAAAAATATGCCGCCGAAAATTGTGACACCACGGACGGGTTAAAAATTGATTTTCAGGAGAGCTGGGTTCACTTGAGGCAATCCAATACCGAGCCAATCATCCGGGTATATGCAGAAGCCCGGGAAGCTGCTGTGGCTCAGGAATTAGCCGACCAAATTAAAAACGATGCAAAAACACGCTTATGACCAGGAACAGTTGATTTACTAACAAATTCAATCATAGCATCCATGAAAAAAGTCATCCTATCCCTTATCCTTTTACACACCCTTGCTTTTCAATGTGATCCCGGCACCGGCATCTACGACACCAATGCCCGCGATTTGGAAATCATCACCGGCATACAAGTTCGCGCCGCGAATGGCACGGAATTGCAAAAATTCGGGAATCCAAACCGAAAAAATGGAGTAATTAAAGCATACCCGAATCCGGTAAATACCAACTTGCAAGGAACAGGTTCGGATATTGTCAGATGGGTTTGGTTTGTGCCCGGCGAACTGTACTACGACTTCCGGGGGGTTGATTTTGATATTTTATACCAAAACCACACCTACTTGCGCTCCAACATTGAAGCGAATCAAGTCAAATTGTACACCCCTAACACGGCTTATTTTAATGTCAATGTGACGACCATTCCCAACGGCTATTACCGGGCCTTTTTTCAGTTAGACAACGGTGAAATTTACTGGGACAACATCTACATTGACCACGACAAGCCTTTCCAGGAAAGCGTTGATCAATTGGCTGCCGATTGGGATTAGCCGGAAAATTTTGCATCGCCTTAACCAAGACACATACAACATGAAAAGAGTTTTTTTAGACAATGCCGCTACCACTACCCTTCACCCCGCTGTGATTGAGGCTATGGTGGAGGCCATGGACGGACGCTATGGCAATCCTTCTTCCATTCATGCGGAAGGCCGCGCCGCCAGAGCCGCGCTGGAGCAGGCCCGCAAAACGGTCGCCCGGTTCATCGGCGCTTCTATCGGGGAAGTTTTTTTTACTTCCGGTGGTACAGAGTCGAATAATATGGCGCTCAAGTGTGCCGTACGCGACCTTGGCGTGGTGCGCATCATCAGTTCGCCAACGGAACACCATTGCGTACTCCACTCTTTGGAAGCCATTGAGCGCAGTGGCAAAGCCCGGATTGACTTTGTCAATATTGATGCAAAAGGGCATATCATGGTGAATCATCTGGAAGAACTCTTGCAGCAAGACGCCGGCAAAACATTAGTTTCGCTCATGCATTCCAACAATGAGATCGGCTCGATGATTGATCTGGACGAAATAGCAGCGTTATGCAGGCGATATAATGCCTTGTTCCATACCGACACGGTGCAAACAATGGGCTATTTCCCCATCAATGTTTCGGAAACGCCCATCAGTTTTCTCAGCGGTTCGGCCCACAAATTTCACGGGCCGAAAGGCATCGGCTTTATTTACATCAACAGGGAAAATATTGTACGCCCGTTTGTAGATGGCGGTTCTCAGGAACGGAACATGCGCGGGGGTACGGAAAATTTCTACGGGATCATCGGCCTTGCTAAAGCGCTGCAAATTGCCTGCGACAATATGGAAGCCAACCGCCGGCAAATTACGGAGGTTCGCAACTACTTTGCAGATCAACTCCGGCTATACATCGAAGATGTGCAGTTCAATGGCGATCCTTTTGAGCGGGCACATTACAAGGTGCTCAGCGCGAGTTTTCCGGCTTCGGCAAAATCTGATTTGCTGCTGCTCAATCTGGACGTGGAGGGCATCAGTGCGTCTGGCGGCAGTGCCTGCAGTTCGGGTGCTGATGCAGGCAGCCATGTTATCGCTGCGCTGGGGGGCGATGCAACCCGAACGACCGTCCGGTTTTCTTTTTCTGATTTGAATACGCGGGAGGAAGTTGATTTTGTCATCGAAAAACTGCGCAAGCTATTGCCTGCTGCGAAGCAAATGGCATTTTTTTGATCAAAAAGGGCTTTTTTTTTGCCACTTACCCTCAAAAAAAGCACATTTTTTTGAGTCAAAAAAAATAAAAAAATCACAATTTTGATATAAAATCAAAATTAAGCCATTGGTTGTTAATAAATTAACATAAAGACAAGGCATCCAAATCATTTCACAACGACTCTTTTTTGTCTTTGTTCTACGCGAAATGCTGTTGCATATTTGTATCGTGAAAGGGAAAAAAGAGGGCTGGAAAGCAAGCCAATCAAAAGTCAGATTGGCAAAAAAAATTGACAATGTTCATGGGATTATAAAATTGGCCGGTGCAGATCGTTCCGACTCCAACACTTCGGGACGATCGGCACACTTTTATACGGCTACACAAAACGATTCGCGCCAACAAAAAAAGAAGGCGAACGCTCTAACGTCCGCCTCCGAATTAGGTCACATTCATGGGATTATGTCGTCGTTTCGACGAGAGATTACAATTTTGTTCGATATTAGGTTAAAAGTAATTCCTATGATTATGGTGCGAATTTATGCCAAGTAATTGTCATATTCAAAAAAATGGCAAATATTTTTGGCAGAAAGTTTCAGATGATTTGGATATGTTCATGGGATTATAATGGAAAGGGCCGTACAATCAATGTGCGGCTTTTTTTTTGCCTCTTTTTTCCAGACGCTATTATTGAGAAAAGTCACACCTCGTCAAAAAGCTCTTTTACGTAAAAAACTTCGCAGGAACTGTGTCCGGTGCATCCCATTGCACCGTCAATTTTCCGGAACCCCATCCGCTGATACAACGAGTTTGCCTGCTCCATGCGCCCGACCGTTTCGAGGTAACAATAGCGATAGCCCATTTCAGCAGCTTTTTGCAAACAGACAGAGACCATCTGTTTGCCCAGCCCCAGGCCGCGAACAGCCGGATAGAAATACATTTTTTTCAACTCGCAGGTATCAGCAGCTCCGCCCGCCAACTCTGCCACACCGCCACAGCCAAAAATTTCATCGCCCCTGGCAATCACATAAAAGGCCGCACCCGGCGCCTGGTATACTTCATACATCCGGTCTACTTCCGGATCGAGAATAGAATACCCCTCTCCTACTGCTCCGAATTCGGTCATCACAGACCGGATCAGGCGGGCAACTTGTTCTTCATCGCCTTTCTGAATCGGCCTGAGTTCGTATGCGGCGGGGATGCTATTGTGTGTCAATGCCTTGCAAAATTAGTTAAGCAAATCAATTACCGGAGTGCAAAATAATACTTTGCAGCACATCCTCAAACTGCCTCTGACAAATAGCCATAGAAAATCACCCCTAAAAAAGAATATACGTTATTTTGCTTGTTGAATCCACTGGAAAACAGTTTATTCGCAGATGAATTCCTTCACAAAAATCAGTTAATATGGAAGACCAAACTTTAATGGACAACTCCTTTGGAGACATGCGCATCACAGATCGCATGAAAAGTATGATTGCCGAAATCGCCAAATGGGCCAAACTACTTTCGATTATTGGATTTATCGGGATCGGGTTGATGGTCATTGCAGGCCTTTTTGCCGGATCTATGCTGGCTTCAATGAGCAGCATGGGCGGCGGACCAGCGATAGGCGGCGGCTTTTTCACGGTGATTTACCTGCTTGTGGCGGCGCTTTATTTTTTCCCTGTTCTTTACCTGTACCAATTTGCAACCGGCGCACAAAAAGCACTCGCATCCGGAAGTGATTCGGACATCGAAATGGCTTTTGAATCGCTGCGCAAACACTATCGTTTCCTCGGAATCCTGATGATCGTGATCTTGTCTATTTACGCCCTGATGTTTGTCATCGGCCTCATCGGCATGGCAGCGATGTAAGGGATGAAACGCATAGGCCTGCTCTCCGACACCCACAGCGATTTGGACGAAAGTATTTTTCAATACTTTTCACAATGCGATGAAGTGTGGCATGCAGGCGATATTGGGAGCCTTCAGGTGACAGATCGCCTGGAGGCTTTCAAATTGTTGCGTGCTGTGCATGGTAACATTGATGACAACGCCATCCGGTTGCGCTACCCCGAAGACCTCCGTTTCAACTGTGAAGGGATGGATGTCTGGATCACGCACATCGGCGGCTACCCAGGCCGCTACTCCAAGCGCATAGCCGACCAGTTAAAAGTTAATCCGCCGGATCTGTTCATCTGCGGGCATTCGCATATTCTCAAAATCATGCCCGATAAAAAGCACAACCTCCTCCACATCAATCCAGGCGCTTGTGGCCATCATGGGTTTCACGTGATGAGAACCATCGTCCGGTTTACGATTGATGCGGGGAAGATCCGGGACATGGAGGTGATAGAATTGGGAAAACGGGGCGCGCTTTAATACCCTCCCGCATCGTCATCCGGATTCCGAAAATCCCCTACCCCGTGCAGCCGGCCATCCGGCAGTTTCAAAATGGCTTTGATGACCGCAATCCGGTCTACTTCCTGAAAATGGTGTCCCATGCTTTCCAGCGCCTGACGGGTGGCGGGATTGAAGGCGCCACGCTCCGTCATAATGAGGTCGGGCAGCCATTGATGGTGGAAACGGCCTGCATTGACCGCTTTTTCGAGGTCCATGCCAAATTCGGCCACATTGAGGAAGACCTGAAAAACGGTGGTGATGATGGTGGAACCGCCCGGTGTGCCGAGCACCATAAAAAGCTGGCCTTCTTTTTCAACAATGGTGGGCGTCATCGAGCTGAGCATGCGCTTGTGGGGCTGGATGGCATTGGCTTCGGCGCCGACTAACCCAAACTGGTTGGGAACGCCGGGTTTGACGCTGAAATCATCCATTTCGTTGTTGAGAAAAAAACCGGCTCCGTCCACCCATACCTTGCAGCCGTAGTTGGAATTGAGCGTGGTGGTTACCGACACTGCGTTGCCTTCCGCATCCACCACCGAGGTGTGTTCCGTTTCAAAACTTTCCAAGGATACCTTAAAATTGCCGGCGCCAACAGTTGCACTGTTCGAGGCTTTAGAAGCCTTAAAATCAGCCATCCGTTTCAACAAATAGCGGTCATTGAGCAGGGAATCAATCGGAATGGGGTAAAAATCGCTGTCGCCGAGATATTGGGAGCGATCCGCATACACGCGCCGCGAGGCTTCGGCCATTACGTGTACGGCTTCTTTTGACTGAAAACCCCACTGTTGCAAGGGATAAGGTTCCACCATTTTCAGCAGTTGGAGCAAGGCAACGCCGCCGCTCGATGAAGGCGGCATGGAGATCACTTTATAGTCTTTGTATTTGCCAATCAGGGGTTTGCGCCACTTTGCTTCGTAATTTTTGAGGTCGTCATGCGAAACAATGCCGCCGCCGCTCTGCATTTCTGCCACAATTTCGTCTGCGGTTTCTCCTGCATAGAATCCGATCAACCCTTTATCCCGGATCAGCCGGAGCGTTCGGGCCAATTCCTTTTGCACCAGCACATCCCCGGCTTTCCAGTTCTCTTTGAGAAAAGGGTTGGGTTGCGCGTTGAATTTTCGAAAAGCGGGTTGAAAACTGTTCAAACGGTCGGCTTCAGCGCCACTGATGGGAAAGCCTGCTTCGGCAAGCCGGATCGCCGGTTCTAAGAGTTTTTTAAAATCTAATTTTCCATATTTCTGATGCGCTGCGATTAATCCCGCCACCGTGCCCGGTGTGCCTGCAGCAAGGTGCCCGTCGGTGCTGAGCCCCTTGATCACATTGCCGAGGCTGTCTAAATACATATCGCGGTGGGCGCGCGCGGGCGCTTTTTCGCGGTAGTCCAACGCATTGGTGTCTCCATTTTTCAAGCGGATGACCATAAAGCCACCGCCGCCGAGGTTTCCGGCGCGGGGAAAAACGACCGCCATCGCAAAATGGACGGCAATGGTGGCATCCACCGCATTCCCTCCTTGTTTCATTACATCAAGCCCGGCCCGGGTGGCTAAAGCGTGTGGCGTTACGACCATTAAATTTGCGGCAACGGCGCTTTTTTGTGGAACGTACTGGTTCGTAACCCCGGGTAAAGCGCGCTGACAGGCATAAGCTATTCCTAAAACAGCCCATAGACCTAAAAAACTTTTGGTGAAGTTCATTTTTGGTATGATAGTTGATTTCATAAAGCAGATGATTGAGGGAAGTGACTTCCCGTGTGCAAGTTTGCAGCAATTTAGCAATCTGAGTTCAGACTATCTACATAATAAATCAAGGAGTGCGGCGCCTTAACAATGAACGAAGGGGCAGGCAGTGAGAAAATGGGGACCTCGTTATAAAACTTTGCTTTGGCCGCACTCTTTTTATTCCTTTTTTTCAACACTTCATCCGGTTCTACCTGCGCTTCGGTACAACTTATTTGCATTCCAGTTCCTGCTTCCCCATCTTGTGGCCATATCATAACAATGCCATAAATGAGCCGAACATTCACCCTTCTATTCATCTTGTTTTCCATCCGGTTGATGTCGCAATCCGTGACGCTTTCAGGTTCAGTAAAAGGCACGGACGGAACACCCGTTATCGGTGCGAACGTTTTTCTTAAAGATACTTATGACGGCGCTTCCACAGATGGCGACGGCAATTTTTTGTTCACGACCGACGCAATGGGCGCGCAAATACTGAGTATTTCCTGTATTGGATACGAAAACCATGAACAACCGGTTAACGTGACCAATGAAAATCCGCCCCTTCACATCCGGATAAACTCCGCTGCCACCGAACTCGACGCAGTTGTCATCACTGCGGGCGCTTTTGAAGCCAGCGATGAGCGCAAAGCTGTCGTATTGAGGCCACTTGATATTGTGATGACTGCCGGCGCGCTTGCGGATATCGCCGGCGCTATGAACACCTTGCCCGGCACCCAAATTGTGGGCGAAGAAGGCAAAATTTTTGTGCGCGGTGGTGCAGCTCACGAAACGCGCACGTTTGTGGATGGCCTGAATGTGCAGAACCCCTACAGTAGCACGGTACCCAGTATTCCGGCACGCGGTCGCTTTTCTCCTTTTCTGTTCAAAGGCACTACGTTTAGTACAGGCGGTTATTCTGCAGAATACGGCCAGGCGTTATCTTCTGCATTGCTGCTTGAAACACAGGATGTTGCGCCCAAAACGGTTACCGGCATTTCTTTGATGACCGTGGGACTTGGGCTTTCGCATACCCAAAATATGGGCAAGGCTTCTTTATCCGTATCGGGAGATTATTCCAATCTGGCGCCTTATACGCTGTTGGTGAAACAAAACGTTGATTGGGTCAAACCTTTTCATGGATTGGGCGGCCAATTGGTATTCCGCTATAAAACCTCGGAAACCGGAATCCTGAAAGTACAGGCCAGCGGCAGTGGCAACGGTTTTGCCATGCAGTATCCCGATGCGAACGATGTCAACCAGCGACACGACCTCACTTTAAACAACGACAACTACTTCGCCAATGCATCCTGGAAAGAAATTGTGGGCGAAAACTGGACTTTTTTTGCTGGTGCGGCGCTGTCTCAAAATACCGACGACATCCGAAGCACTTTTGGGTTGCATTCCCGTGAAACATCCGCCCAGGGCAAAATGACACTCAAATATTCCGGCAAAGACATCGGCATAAAATTTGGTGGCGAATACTGGCGCACCCGTTTTGAAGAACGCTTCCTGGAAGAAACGGGCGCCCTTTATGAAACGAACCTGAATGACAATTACAGCGCTGTTTTTGCAGAATCAGAGGCAAGCATTTCCCCTAAACTTGCGCTGCGAGCCGGGTTACGGCTGGAATACAGCGCCCTGATTCAGGATTGGAGCCTGGCGCCCCGATTGTCGGCAGCGTTCAAGACCGGCGATCACAGCCAGGTTTCGCTGGCGTACGGTACGTTCTATCAGAAGCCGGAAAATACCTTGTTGCGCTACAATACAGGCCTTGCTTTTGAACAGGCGGAGCACTACATCCTCAATTACCAATATATGCACAACCGCCGGACTTTCCGGGTAGAAGGGTATTACAAAAACTACAAAGACTTAGTCCAATACGCTGAAAATCAATTTATTCAAAGCAGCAACAAAGGCTATGGACACGCATGGGGAATGGACGTTTTCTACCGGGATCAGAAAAGCATCCAATACGGCGATTTTTGGGTTTCTTACTCTTTCTTAGACACCAAACGGAAATACCTTGGTTTTCCGGTGGAGGCTACCCCAAATTTTGCTTCCCGACACAATTTTGCGGTGGTGTACAAGCACTGGATTCAGCGACTCACGACCTCGATCGGGCTTACTTATTCCCACTCCAGTCCACGCGCGTATGACGACCCCAACCAGGAGGGGTTTATGACCGGGCGTACCTCCCCCTACAACGACTTAAGTTTCAACGCAAGCTACATCACCAATATCTTCAGCAACTTCACGGTTCTGTATATCGCGGTGAACAACCTGCCTGGCTTCAATAATACGTTCGGGCAGCAGTTTAGCAATACGCCCGACGCGGAAGGTAATTATACCGGTATTGCTGTAAGGCCGCCGGCGAAGCGGTTCTTTTTTGTGGGGTTGTTCATTTCGCTTGGCGAAAAATTCGGAGGAATATAGTATCTGTTTTTAGAGTTCGATAGCTGCGTTATCGAATGGAATCGGGAAAGAGGTGCAGCGCACCATCAACATTTGTAGACCGACAGGAATCAGGGGTAGTAAGGTGCAGCGCACCGCAATCTTTGGATATCGTGACACCCTTACTCCGAAAACCAAAACTCAGACAAAAAACAATTACACAATTCATTTTTAAACAAAATAAACATGAAAAGGAACATCTTGATTGTCGTCAGTTTTTTGTTCACTATTGCGTTATCCGCCCAAAATGAACGCTATACAGCGGCCATGCAAAAAGGAATTGCGACCTTGGACACCGCACGGAGTACGAGTACATTCCTTCAAACAGCCAATCACTTTGAGCGGATTGCCAACGCTGAAAAGCAAGCCTGGCTGCCCGCTTATTACGTTGCTTATTGCAATATGATGGTCGCCACGGGGCTGATGCAGGAGGAAAAAGTGGAACAGTGCGGCGCATACTTAGACAAAGCCCAAACGGCGCTGGATGCTGCAAAAACGCTGGCGCCGGAGGAATCCGAGATTTACGCTTTGCAGGGGTATATCTATCAGGGGCGGATTTGGGAAAACCCGATGGCGCTTGGCGCGAAATACAGCCCGATGTCATACACGGAGTTAGACAAAGCCAGTGCCTTGAACGAGCATAACCCGCGCCCTTATTACCTGAAAGGACAAAGCGTATTGTTCACGCCTGTTTTTTACGGAGGCGGCTCAAAAAATGCATTGCCATTGCTGCAAAAAGCGGCTGAAAAATTTGAGTCTTATCAGCCGCCTTCTCCCCTGCATCCCAACTGGGGCGCCGGTGCGAACAAGTGGATGATTGAGTATGCGGAAAAAAACAACAATTAACGATGACCACAACCGGAAAATGGCTCCCGCTAAGAACTGGTTTGGTCAAAATGGGCACGATCTTCGGCATTACCTTTGCTGTTTCCGTACCTGTCCTGTGGCCCTGGATGGGCCATAACCTTTATGCCCTGTTTGTTAACGCCACCTACAACAGCCTGTTTACGATGCTGTTGTGGGTGGGCAATGAATGGCTCGCCGAGAACATCCGCATTTCCTGGGTAGATTATCCGTTGAAACGACTGGCGGTAAGTGCAGTCCTCACCGTAGTATACACCCTCGCTGTCATCGCTGGCGTGCGCATCGGAATGGCCTGGTTGCTCTATGGCACACTGCCCTCGGAGACGCTGAAAGACATTGGCAGCGACACCGTACTGGTAACCCTCACCCTGACCATGCTCATCAGTACTTTTTTGCACGGGCGGGCTTTTTTATTTCAATGGAAAGAATCCTTACTGGAAGCAGAACAACTCAAGCGCGCGCACCTGACCGCGAAATACGAAAACCTGAAAACCCAGGTCAACCCGCATTTTTTATTCAACAGCCTCAATGTTTTGTCTAACTTGGTTTACAAAGATCAGGATCAGGCGGTGCGCTTCATCAAGCAATTGTCGAATGTATACCGCTATTTATTGGACATGCGCGAACAGGAAGTAGTATCCCTGGAGACCGAACTCGAAGTGCTGAAAGACTACATCGCTTTGTTGCAAATCCGTTTTGGTGAAAGCCTGAACATCAACCTGAAATTAGAACCTGATACAGGCATTGCCATCCCACCGCTCACTTTGCAAATGCTGGTGGAGAATGCGGTGAAACACAACATCGCTTCCAAAAACATGCCTTTGGAAATTGGAATTTACAGGCAAGGCGACCAGATCGTGGTAGAGAACAACCTGCAAAACCGGCTGAATAATCCGGAATCTACCGGCATCGGTTTGATCAATATCCGGGAACGATACCGCCATGTCAGCGACAAAGCGGTGGCAATCGAAACCGGGCCGAATACCTTTCGGGTTATTTTGCCGATACTAAAAATGACGGAAACATGCGTGTCCTCCTGATCGAAGATGAGGCGCTTGCCGCCGAACGCCTGCGCGAACTCATCCTGCGGTATGATCCCGGCATTGAAATTGTAGCGCAATTGGACAGTGTTGCAGATACGGTGCAGTGGTTGGCCTCGCATCCGCCGCCCGACCTGGCTTTTTTTGATATCCGTTTAGCAGATGGCCTGAGTTTTGAAATTTTTGAGCGCAGCGAACTGCGTTGTCCGGTCATTTTCACGACCGCTTACGACGCTTATGCCCTGAAAGCATTCAAGGCCAATGGCATAGACTACCTGCTGAAACCCATTGATGCCGCAGAACTCGAAGGCGCATTTCACCGCTATGAACAGTTGCGCGCCAACTTCTCCTCCCCTGCCCTACCGGAAATTAATGCGCTGCAAAAGGCGATGCAACAACTCCTTGCGCCAGGCTACAAAAGCCGTTTTGTGGTGAAAAACGGGCAATTCCTGCACGCAGTTCCGGTGGAAGAAATCGCTTATTTTTACCACGAAAACAAAATTGTCTGGCTGAAAAAAACCGATCATAAAAAACACGCCATAGACTACACGCTGGAACAAATCGAAGAAATGCTCGATCCTAAGCGCTTTTTTCGCCTTAACCGCAAGTACATTGCTGCTTTCCCGGCTATTCGTGAAGTGGTAGTTTTTTCGGGCAGCCGGTTGAAGGTTTCGCTGGTTGACCCGCCGGACAAAGAAGCAATTCTGATAAGTCGGGAGCGGGTGGAGGCTTTTCGGAAGTGGTTGGATCAATGACATCACAGCAAGTTAATCACCGCCACTCCCGTCACCACCAGCACTCCCCCCACCAACACACTGCCATCTATTTGTTCGTTCAGCAACAGCACCGAAAACAGCACGCCGAAAACTGGCACTAAGTTGTTAAAAATTGCCGTACGCGCCGCGCCAATGGCCCGAATGCCTTCCGCGTACCAGACAAAGCCAAGCACCGTACCTAAAAGCCCCAGAAAAACCAGCGCGCCCCAAACCTGAAGGGGAACTTCCCACACCGGTTGCATGCCTTCCCAAAAGGCCAACGGCAACAGCCCAACTATACCCAACAAACAACTATAAGTGGTGGTCACTAAAGGTTCCTGAGCAAAAGAAATTTTGCGGCTCAGCAGGGTGTAGACCGCCCACGAAGCCGGACAGCCCAAAGCCAGCCACTCCCCGGGACCAAAATGGTCAAAAACATGGCTCAATTCCCCACGGGTGATGACCACGACTGCGCCAAAAAGCGACAACAAGCCACCAAATATTTTCGCAGGTTTCAACGGCTCTCCAAACATAAAAACGGAAGCAAACAAAATAATGGTTGGATTCAACGCCACCAGCAGTGATGCACGGCTGGCCGGAATTAACCGGAGTGCGCTGAAAAAGAAAAAGTTATAGACGATGATGCCCGAAAGCGCCAACAGGATGTTGTAGCGCAGCGTCCGGCGATCCATTTTCGGAAGCTTGGTTTTGGTAACCCACACGACGCTCAACAAACCCAGGGTTGCAAACAAAAACCGCCAGAAAGCGCCTTCAAATGGCCCCATAACCTGGGCTGCTATGCGCGTTGCAATGAAGGTGCCGCCCCATACGCAGGCGACAAGGAGGAGTTTTCCGTAAATCATAATTTTTTCACTATAAGCCTCCCATTTCCTGTACCGATTTGCAACCAATAAATACCCCCCGGCAACAAGCTCAAATCCAGCGTACCCTTTTCCAAACCAGCCGAAAAAACTCGTTCGGCAATCATCACCCCGGAGGCATTATAGACCTGCATATTAACCGACTTTTCCAAGGGCTTTCCAAACTCCAGAAAAACGATGCCGGAGGTTGGGTTTGGGAAAACGCGCCAGGACAAAGTTTCCGGTAGCACGCCCAAACTCGTTACCGGATTGGCTTCAAAAGCGCCAATGGAAGGCGGGATGGCGTATCCGTTCCCCACAAAATCAAACGCCGGGGCGGTGAGCGTCAACCCTGCGCCGGCAGCCGGGCTGTCGGATGGGATAGAAAAATCGGCGTTGGTTGGCGTGGCAAACAAAGGATCGGCATTCAACAGGCCATTCGTTTCAGGAACGGGTAGATTGGGGCCGGCCCAGTTGGCGTCGTCTGCATTGAACCAAAGATTGTTGGAAAACGTAAACGTTTCCGGCGCTGTATTTGGCCCGATATTTACTTCTGAATTGAGGTCTTCTTCCAGCCAAACGATGTTGTTGATAAAGGAGTTATCGCCACAAGGCAGAAACCGGTCGGGATCAACGGTTTCCTGCAGGATGCGAATGACCCAGTTTTCAGGTTGATAAAACGTATTGTTGGCCACAACGACGTTCACCGCCCCAACATAAGCAATGGGTGCTGTGGAGCCGACGAAAATATTGGCGTATACCTGAAGATTGGCAGCTTCAAAAGGAGCCGTATCGGGTCGAAAAAACTCCAGGCCTGTGCTTCCTCCAAGGTTGAGCGTGCGCTGGCCGCCGTCGCGGAAAAAATTGCCTTCGATGCTGATCCATTCGGTGCCCCCTTTCGCTTGAATGGAATTGGAGCCGAGGCTTTCAAATTCATTATGGCGGATTAGTCCATGATGGCATCCCACCATATCAATGCCACTGCCGTTCGCTGCGCCGTTTTCAAAAGTGCAGTTCCGGATTTCGAAGTAGTCAAGCCCCGATAGTTTCAGCAAATCGTTGTTTCCCGATGCCGCCATGTCGCGAAAGATGCAATCTTCAATCACCACGTGGTGCGCCGGTGTGGCGTACGTGCCGCCGTCGTCAATGTTCACGCCATTTCCGGTTTGGTGTTGAAAAGTGAGGCCGCGTATCCACAAATACGCCGGGTCAGAGAGCTGGATGGCGTTGTTGCCGCCTTCAAAAACTACGGTTGCGCCAGGCGCATTTTTTATTGTAATCCATTGGTTGGCATTGCCCTGCACATTCGCAAAAAACAATCCTCCGGGATAGGTGCCGGTGTGGATCAAAATGGTATCGCCGGGGGTAACGGCGGCGATGGCCGGACTTAAGGTTGGATAGGTTTGACCTGGGCCAACGTGGAGGGTGGCGGCGTGGAGCAGTTGTTGTATGCTAAGGAAAAGCAGGATGACTGAGATACGCATGGAAATGTTTTTAGATATGGATTTAAAACAAAACAGCGCCAACGATCTCCCTGATCCCTGGCGCCGTTGCTTCATTTTATGCTGGTTGCTGCTTAACGTTTACTAAACTTTAAAAGTCTACGGTGTGGACACATCTTGGCTCTTATTGATTTTCGATGGTTTGTAAATTGCAATACAAAGATTCAATTATTTGAAAATCAAAATTTTAAAAAAAAAGACTCCGGCTTGTATCCCAACCGTAGAAATAAAGCCCGCGAAACGATCCATGACGGGCGCTATGTTTCGCGGGCTTTAGTCCGCCTAAAAATATGATCTCGGCGGGCTAAAGCCCGCGAAACATAGAAACATAGCACCCTTCGTGGATCATTTTGCCGACTTGTGTCCACACCGTAGACTTTGAAAGTTTAGTAAAGGTGGTCACGTTTATCCTCCCTTCATAATCTCCCTCGAAATCACCAATTTCTGGATTTCAGAAGTTCCTTCTCCGATCGTACACAACTTGGCGTCGCGGTAGTATTTTTCCACCGGGAAATCTTTGGTGTAGCCATAACCGCCAAAGATTTGTACGGCATCGTCTGCGACCCGCACCGCTGTTTCGGAAGCATAATATTTGGCCATTGCCGAAATTTTGGTGCTGCTTTGATGGTTATCCTTTAAATCTCCGGCCTGGCGGGTTAAGAGTTCAGCGGCCTGGATTTTGGTCGCCATATCTGCCAATTTGAACGCAATGCCCTGAAAAGATGCAATGGGTTTGCCGAATTGGTGGCGCTCCTGCGCATATTTCACCGACGCTTCATACGCGCCTTTCGCGATGCCCAGCGACAAGGCGGCAATGGAAATGCGCCCGCCATCCAGAATTTTCATGGATTGAATGAACCCTTCTCCCACTTCGCCCAGCATCTGGCTTTTGTGAATCCTGCAATTGTCGAAAATCATTTCTGCCGTTTCAGACGCGCGCATCCCGAGTTTGTTCTCTTTCTTACCCGCAAAAAAGCCCGGCGTGCCCCGTTCTATCACGAAAGCCGTCATGCCGTGGCTGTCTAACAACTCGCCTGTTCGGACAATCACCACCGCCACATCTCCGGATTTGCCGTGGGTGATGAAGTTTTTCGCGCCGTTGATCACATAATAATCGCCGTCTTTTTGAGCCACGCATTGCATTCTGCCGGCATCGCTTCCGGTATTTGGCTCTGTGAGTCCCCATGCGCCAATCCATTCTCCAGAGGCTAATTTCGGCAGGTAGGTTTCCTTTTGCGATTCGTCGCCAAACATCAAAATATGATTCGTGCACAGCGAATTATGCGCCGCTACGGACAACCCGATGGATCCGCAAACTTTAGCAATTTCTTCAATTACCGTGATGTACTCCCGATAGCCCAGACCGGCGCCGCCATAAATTTCTGGCACCAAAACGCCCATAAAGCCGTATTCGCCCATGCGCCGGAATAAATCAACGGGAAAAAACTGAGCTTCGTCCCATTCCATTACGTTTGGCCGGATATAGCTTTCCGCAAAATCATGAGCGCTTTCTTTGATCAACTGCAGGCTATCCAAAGTCTCTACATTCATGTTGAAGATTATTTTTATGATTGAACGATTTGAGTTCCCAAAATGAATACAAAATTACGCCAAATTGTTCAGCCATACCCGTGGTTCTTTCACAAACGACTTATTTTCCTCCGGATACTTGCTTTGGCAGGGCGGTAAGCTCCCATCCCAGCGCTTCGCGCATCTTGTGATAGATCGCGGTATTTTCGTAAATGCCGGAAAACAATTCAGCGCGCGGGCCAAAAGCATAAACGGGTATCAGGGCTGCAGTATGTCCGTTGGTGTTAAATTTTGGCTTTATGAAATTCATTTTTGAATCGTCATTAATGGACATACCTCCCGCTTCGTGGTCGCCGGTAACGATGACGAGGGTATTGCCGTCTTTTTTGGCAAAATCCAGCACGGCTGCAACTGCCCGATCAAAATCCAGCAATTCGGTGATCAGTAGTTTGCCTTCATTCGCGTGGCCCATCCAGTCAATTTGAGAACCTTCGATCATCAAAAAAAAGCCGTTTTCATTTTTTTGCTTGAGGAAAGTCACGGCCAAAGAACTGGCATAAGACAAATAATTTCGCCCATTCGATACGGAAAGCGGATGGTTGTCGGCAGTAAAATAGACCAGATTGGCATCCGATTTGGCGCGCACCTGGCTGATGTCGTCCTGCGAATAATCGTACACCCAGTAGCCTTTGCGCCGCATCTCCGTAATCAGATCCCGGTCATCCATATTCCGGCGATCAAAGAACTTTTTACCTCCGCCGATCAGCAGGTCTACCTCCGTGTTCATAAAATCGAGCGCAATCGCCTCGTAGTTTTCGCGGTATGCCCGATGTGCCACAAAAGATGCAGGGGTAGCGTGCACGATAGAAGCCGTAGCCACGAGTCCCGTCGCTAACTTGCGCGACTCTGCCTCCTCCAGAATAGTTCGGCAAGGCAGGGTGTCAACAGTCATCCCGATGGCATTGTTGTAGGTTTTAACGCCGCATGAAAATGCCGTGGCGCCCGCTGCAGAATCCGTCACTAAGTTATTGGAAGAGTATGATTTATGAAATCCAATAACCGGAAATTGTTCGAGGCTGAGTCGGTTATTGTTGCTGTACAAGGCCGCCGATATTTGAGAAAGCCCCATACCGTCACCAATCATCAACACGATGTTTTTCGGCGTGTCTGCCATCGCTACTGGCGGTTCTTCCATCAGATTGGGCGCCGCGCAGCCGGTCCAGCCTGCCATTACGGCAATCATACATAAGGTCTTTTTCACACCTGCCTGCTGTTTTTATTGAAATAAGTCGCACATCCTTGTAACAAAAGTGATGTTTCTTCCCGTCTATCAGGCAACTTCTGCAAAGAATGACTGTCGTTTCAGAAGTATTTTACCCGACTGTTTTTTTTAAAAAATCACCATTAAATGTCCACCCGACTGTTACCAAACCTGGCACTTGCGGCCATGTTGTGCATTTGTACGATGTACTCAGGCACAGCCAACAACGCAAATTTACACGCAATTCTGAATGACCGTCCTCTAAAGAGCATTTTTGACGTCTTCGCGCAAAAAGAAATGCTTGAAGTCACACTAACCACTGACCTTGTTCACCTGATTGAGTACCGCAAAAAAGAAATAGACCAACCCGCTACAATCTCTTATAAAAACGACGCAGGCGGGGTCGTTTCGTATGACATCAAAATCACGCCGCGTGGAAAATATCGCCGGCGTATTTGCGACTTCCCGCCGTTGAAACTGAAATTCCCTAAAGCCACCCTGACCGAACAAGGGCTCTCCGCACACAACGACTTGAAATTGGTCACACACTGCATCGAAAATAAAACGATCGGTAATGAACAATTGTTGAAAGAATTTTTGGTTTATCGGCTTTACAACCTGCTGACTGACAAAAGTTACCGGGTGCAATTGGTGCAAATCACCTACGTTGACAGCAATGGTAAACGGAGCAAAGAAAAGCGCTACGGTTTTTTGATTGAAGATACGGACGAAATGGCCGAACGCCTCGGCGGTTTAGAATGCGACCAATGTATGAATCCCAACCCGGCCACATTAGATGCGGGTACTGAGCGGCTGATGTCTATTTTCCAATACATGATTGGCAATACAGACTGGAGCTTGGAAATGGCGCGGAATATTAAAATTGTACAACCGGTAGCGGGCACAGGCACCCTGGTACCTTATGATTTTGATTTTTCAGGCATTGTCAACCCTTCATACGCCCGGGTTAATACCAATATCGGGCTAAAAACGGTGAAAGAACGCCTCTACTTAGGATATCCGGCTACAGATGAAAACCTGTGGACTGCGATCAATTACCTGAGAAGCAAACGGGAAGAATTAGTTCAGGAAATCCGAAGCTTTAAACCATTGAATATCAATGCCCGGATGGAGATGATCGCTTACATAGATGAGTTCTTCGAAATGACGACTCAATTGGAATCAAAGCGCAGTGCCGATCTATATGACCTGTTGAAAAAACCTTCCCGCTTTCTGAACGGCAGCGAGGAGGAAGAAGCGCCGACATCAACGCCCAAAGGCGTTTCGTCCGGAAAATAAGCAACAAAGCAGCATTGTATTTCCGTCGCCGGTTGTACTATATTTCAGATTGTGAGGGGTAAAGGTCAGTTTGTCAGTAATTAAACCGACCTTTATCCCTAAACTATCTACAAACACCTTTTATGCTGCTACGCTTTTGTATTCTTGCCATGGGAAAATTCCCTTTTATCCGTCGGATGTTGATTAAAAAAATGTACGACAGCTTTGCCGGGCGGATACAGGCAGAAGATTGGCGTTTCATGAATTTTGGTTATGCCTACGCCGAAGAAAAAGGCAGCAGCGTTCAATTGGAAGCCCAGGATCAACAAGATCAATATTGTTTTCAACTCTACGAACAATTGCTCCGCCAGGTGGCGATCACCCCTTCAAGCCGGGTACTGGAAGTCGGAAGCGGACGCGGTGGCGGCGCTTTCCTGATGCATAAATATTTTAAACCGAATACAACAACCGGCTTAGATATTTCTGATGAAGCCGTGAAATTGTGCAACCGGATTTATGCTACTCCGGGCCTGAACTATGTACAGGGAGATGCCTGCGCATTGCCTTTCCCCGACGATTCCTTCGATGTGGTTGTTAACATCGAATCTTCGCACGGCTACCCTTGCTTTAAAACTTTTCTTTCCGAAGTAAAAAGGGTGCTGAAACCCGGCGGCCATTTATTGCTTGCCGATTTCCGCGCAAGTGAAGACTGGCAGCGCTGGCAGGAAGAATTGAAAGCAGGCGGATTAGAAAAAATTGAGGCCCGCGACATTTTACCCAATGTGCGGCTTGCCATGGAATTTGAACAGGATCGCAAGGAGCACCTGATTCAATCCCATGTTCCGGCAAGGTACCAAAATTTCGTTCGAAATTTTGCCGGCATGCGCAATTCCCTCGTTTACAATCGCTTCCATAATGGCGAAAAGGTTTACTGGAATTTTGTGATGCAGAAACCAACGTAGTGCCCAGCTTAAGCTGGGAGACTTTTTGTGATTGAATCTTAGAGTCTGCCAGCTAAAGCTGGCGACTACATTTCACCATCCGATCCTTCCCCTGCATATCCTGCCTGAGCGTCACTTCCTGAAAGCCAATCTCTTTCAGTAGTCCAACTACTGCCTGCGCATTAAATTCATTCGTTTCAAAAAACAAAAACCCGCCTTCAGTTAATCGTTGCAGGGCAAATTCGGCAATTCCCCGATAAAAAATCAGCGGGTCTTCGTTTTCCGTAAACAGCGCCAAATGCGGTTCAAACTGCAATACCTGCGGGGGCATCACCGCCGCCTCCTTTCGGGGGATATAAGGCGGGTTGCTGATGATCACCTCAAAGACGCCCTCCGGCCAACCGGAAGGCTGAAGGATGTCTGCACAGCTAAAACTGACCGCAGCGTTGTGGCGCGCTGCATTTTCCGCAGCAATTTCCAATGCGCCTTCGCTGATGTCTATGGCGAATGCCTGCAAATTTGGCCGCTTTACTTTCAAGGTCACCGGAATGCAACCGCTGCCCGCGCCGATATCCAGCACCCGGGCACCCGATTGTTGAGGCAGCATTTCCAATATCCAGTGTACCAATTCTTCCGTCTCCTGGCGGGGAATCAACACCCGCTTGTCTACTTTGAATTTTAATCCATAGAAGTCGGCCTCCCCAAGAATGTATTGTACCGGCTCGTATTGCAACAGCCGTTTTTTGATCCCGTCTAATCGCGCAGCGTCATCTGGTGTGAAAAACATTGCGCTGGAAAAATTTTTCACGCCAAAAGCGTCTTCCAGCACGATGCGCGATACCTGCCGCGCCTCCGAAGGTTCATAAACGGCTTCGAGTTCGAGGGAGAGTTGTTGGAGTATTTCGGATGCGGACATGCGGTGTGATTTTAAGTTGGCAGGCTTTCAGTTGACAGGGGATTTTGTATTTCTACATGTTAGTTATTATGCGATTAAATTTTGGGGAATCAATAGAGGAGTTGGCAGGCTTCAGTTGGCAGTTGGCAGGAGTTTCGCATGTAACGTGTTGGTTACTATTTGATTAGCTATATTCAAAACGAAAGCGCCCCTGCCAACTGTAACCCTGCTAACTGCCAACTATTTTAATATCAATATTTTCATCCGAAACGAAAGCACCCCTGCCAACTGCCAACTGAAAGACTGCCAACTGCTTCGATCACGAGCTCACCGGCATCGTCCAAACGGGCAGTTCAGGAATATAAAATTGATAGGAGTTAAAAGACCGGTACACCACTTCGTGGATGCGTTCGCGGATTTGATTGCTGAACAATTTCCAGTTAGCGGCATCCGGATACAGGCGGTTGGATAAAAAAACGTAAACTAAGTCCGACTTTGGGTCGGCCCAAACGCAGGTTCCGGTAAATCCGGTATGTCCAAAGGTTTGCTCGCTGGCTTGTTCTGCGTAAGCCGCACGATATTTTTCATTGGGTCTGTCAAAACCCAGCCCCCGATGATTGCCATGATTGTTGTTGATGAAGTGTGCTACCGTTTTTTCATTCAGAAACCGCTTGCCGCCATAAACGCCGCCGTCCATCAGCATTTGGAACAGAACGGTCAGGTCTTCTGCGTTGGAAAACAAACCTGCGTTGCCCGCAATCCCACCCGTTAATGCTGCAGTAGGGTCGTGTACGTAGCCGTGCACCAATTGCTGGCGCCATCGCTGGTCATTTTCGGTAGGTACGATGCGGTCGCGTTCTAAGCGTTTCAGTGGACAATACGTGACATTGCGTAAACCCAATGGCCGGTAGAAGTTTTCTTCCATCCAGTTGTCAATGGCCATATCGCCCATTTTGGTCTCCAAGATTTTTTGTATCAGCATGAAATTCGCATCGCTGTAGCGGTAATTGCTGCCCCGATCCACGGGCAATTGGTGCACGTCCTTCCAAATTTGGCGTTCAAAAAAGCGACTGAAAAAGAATTGATTGGCGACCTGAATGGAAAATGTATCGGTTTGGTTTTTACAAAAATACAAGTCGCAGTTTGCATTGTCCTTTTCGCGATAAGCAACATAAGGCACGACCGGCATGTGGGGTTGCAACCCGGACTGGTGGATGAATAGTTTCCGGATGGGAATCTTGCGAATGGTCGAGGTTTTATCGCAGGGCAGGTGGTCTTCAATTTGGTCGCTCAACCGAAAGCGCCCCTGTTCGTACAATTTTATGGCAGCCAGTGTAGTCGCGGCCACTTTACTCACCGAAGCAAGATCGTACAGGTCATCTGCCAAAACCGGATGATCCGCCTTATATGTATGATACCCAAACGCTTTGCTGTAAATTATTTTGCCGTTTTTAGCCACCGCCACCTGGCATCCGGGCGTTGCGCGGTCTTTAATGGCGGCATAAACCACGCGGTCAATCCCACTCAGGTGGGTCGCTGCAATTCCTGCATCTTCAGGCACGGTAAACTTGAGGCGAACCGCTTCAAACGTTGCGTGCGCGCCTGCCTGAAATTGCGCCGATACTGTCACCGGAAGCTTTCCATGAGGCGCCATCGCGCCAAATAAGACCTGAGCGGCTGCCGTTTCTGTAATCTGGTTGTGTTCGTATAATTGCAGGACAGTGAGCGAGGTGTCTAAGTCGCGCAACAGCGTCGGGGCGCCAAAATTCACCACCACCACGTGGGCACGTTTGGCTGTGGTCAAAACCTGCCGCAGGAAAGCGCTATCCGCCTGATTTCCTATGTTAAGCCGATCCATCGTGACAACAAAAACCAACGATTCGCAGAACTCTTCTTCTTCATCAAACGTGAAATCGCGTTGAATCCGGTAATCCGCATATTTGGAAGCCTGGTGGTAGAACGCAGACAAAGGCTGGCGGCAATGGGACACAAAACGCAAATCTAAATTGCGCAAATCTTTAAATGGCAGCAAGTTGCGTTTGTTGCAAACCAAAGTTGCCGCTTTTTCAAAGAGCACCCGCCCCACCGATCCCCATTGCGGGTCTTCAAAATGAGACAAAATGATTTCCTGCTCCGGCGGCAGGCAGCCCGCCGCGGCATAATAGCCAAAAGCACCCGCAGGCGGCAACGCCGGCGCTTTGATTTTTATCCAGGATTTTGCCAGCAGGACTTTGCGCACCTTTTCGTCAATGTCTTCCGTTCGGATGAGCTTTTGTTGCAGCAGGCGCCGGAAGGCTTCCAATACCCGCTCCGGTGCGCGATCCACCACATACAGATCAATCCCGGCGCGAATCCAGGCCGCGATGTCTTTTTCCGTTTTCACCCGCGCCACCAGCAGCCCTCCGAAAGCAAGGCGTTTGTAAAAAGCGTCTTTCAGAAAAGAAAATGGCAATTTGCCGATGGAATCGTCTTTCAGCAACTGGTCGTCAATCCAGAACCCGGAGACACCGGCGTTTACAGCATCCTGGTACCCTTTCAATTCCGCCAAACTCGCCAGCGACGTATCGCGCATTGCCCGAAGGTGGCGGGCGTTCCAGTGGTCGGCTACGCTGAGCAGGTGCTGCTGGTTGAGGCGTTCCACCTGGTTGGGTTGCTCCCGTTCTGCGCCGGTAAAAGCGGGAACGATGGCGCAATTAAGGTTCAGCGCATTCAATTGCCGGAAATACAACTCATTGAAATGGGCGAACATCGTATCGGAACTGGCAGCCAGAAGGGTCAGGTTGCGCGGCAACAGGGGCAATTCTGTAAACTGGCTGTTGAGCAGGATGGCTTCATGGGTGGGAAGCAACAAGGGCAACGCCGCTAACCGGCGGCACGTATCCGCGATCCGCATGTATTCGGGCAGGGGCAGGTTGCTCATCCACAAGCCGCCGATCCGGCCTTTGGCAATCCAGTTTCGGATATTGGCTTCAATTCTCGGCGTCGGCACATCGGATTCCAGCACAACCAACTGGCCTATTTTTTCCTCTAACGACATGGTTTTCAACAGCGAATCCACCGAGGCTGAGGACGGAACCGCAAACGGAACAGGAGTAGGCGGCTCAGGCGGGAGGCGCCCCGAAGCAGCCTTCTGGCACTTGGTAGCGATGCAGGCGAGCGCAAGAATGACGATGAAAAACCTGTATTTAGACATCATGTTAAAGACAAATTCCGAATTTTGGCGATTGTGGGTAATGTGCATAAGGGGGATAAACAAAGTTAGCTTTTTTTGGGTAATCCTCAAAGAGGATGCGGATTTCTATTGCTAAAAAGGAGTACCCGCCCGCCTTCACAAAAAATTAATCTGTTAAAACCCCTCAAAAATTTTGGCGCACACATTGTTTGGACTATCCTTGCCGTTGCAAACACACCATACACTTTCGGCTTTGACGGGGCCGCCCTGGCAGCAAACAATTTTCTGCGCTGCGCCGAAAGGAAAAATAACAAACACACACAAGTGGGTGCTGTCGCACATTGCGATGGTAGATTATTTTCATGAACACAAGAATAAACCTGGGCTGGTTAGTGAGGGGCATTTAAAGTGTAATGCCGTAAACTTAACGACGTAAACGACCCTGGAAGGGTCAAATGTGAATAGCCCCGAATGCAATTCGGGGAAAAGTGGAAGTGGGTAGGGGAACCAACCCCGAATGGGGTTGAATGTTAAAATGAGGTGTAGCGTATTGACATTCAACCCCATTCGGGGTTGGGCGTTGCTTTTCGATCATCCCTGCCCCCCGATTGCATCGGGGGCTATTTACCTTCAACCACTTCGTGGTTATTAATTGCTAAGTTGACGACATTACATTTCAAATGGCGCCCTCACTTGCCCCGTTTTAATAAAAGAAAAATAAAAGACCTTATGACACCGAATCCTCAAAACAAGACGACCATTCAACCGCTTTTAAAGGCATCCCCATCTTGGATGACGCCCGTAATCGGGGGGAGGGTGTAAAGCATTGAAAATCAACAATTATACAATTAGAGCATTCCTTTTTGCCGGCTTAATCTGGTGCATCATAGCGCCCCGCGCCGGTGCGCAGAATTGGGAAACCGTACGATCAGAAAATTTCAACGGAGCATCCGCCTCTTTCAGCAACGTAGCGGGGTTCTCACAAGTTGGGTTTAGCCCTGTTGCCGGGCAGGCGAGGAGTTTTCTGAGCAATAATTTTATGTATGCCGCCTTTCAGGCCCAGTTGGATCCGGCCTACGAATACCGGTTTAGCTGGAATATCCGGGCGCCTTTTGCGGGGAAAAAGGTCGTGTTCCGGCTTGGCACAGCGAGCGGTACGGCGGGTACCGATGTTAGCGAAGTGTTTTCCCTTGGCCCTGTCAATGCCTTCGTGGTGCGGCAAAGCAACGCCTTTACCGTTCCGCAAAACGGGAACTACTTTTTGATCGCCACGCCTCCGCCTTCGGGCTATTCTCCTTCGATGCTACACGTATATTTCGATGATTTTTTATTGGAACGCCGCGCTTTGACGTTGCCGGTACTCAACTTTGCAGCGACTGAGGTCACGCTTGGGGAAGGCGAAAGCACCCAAATCTGCGTTTCTGTAGCCGATCCTTTGGTGACCTCCTACGCCGATATTGTCCTGAGCAGCACCGCCGACCCGCACCTGAGTAGTTTTACCCCCATAACCCTGGAATTTCCTGCAGGCAGCACCGACCCGCAGTGTTTTGTCGTGCAAACCGAACCAGCCAATGGCCAACCCGACCTGAACCATACCTATACGCTGGAATTGCAAAACCTGACGGGCGGGGCTACGTTGGGCGAAGTAGCTGCCATGACGGTGACGGTGACGGATGATGAGGAATTGCTGCCAGGCTGCCCGTGGGCTGGGGAAGATAAGACGATTTGTGCGGGAGATAGCACAACCATTGGCTGCCCGGAAATAACTGGGACAGAAGGTTACTGCTATCGCTGGCTGCCGGAAACGGGGTTGAGTAGTCCATATAGCGCTATGACCGCAGCTAATCCGATGGAGACGACGACTTATACGCTGTATGTGACGGATAGTGAAGGGAATTTGCTCCAAACGGAAACGGTTGTTGTTACCGTACTGCCCAAGCCTGAAACCAATGATCCGGAGCCAGTGGTGCTTTGTCCGGGAAATTCGCTGACATTGGATGCCGGCGCGAACTATACGACCTACCTCTGGTCAACACAAGAGACAACGCAGACAATAACCGTTTCGTTGCCGGGAGAATATGCTGTAACGGTAAGCAATGCAACGTGTAGTGCGACAATTAATTTCAAGGTAGTCAGCCCTTTGGATGCTGCGGGGATTAAAGATTACTTTACGTCAAGAGGGTTTTTCTCAGTCCCGATTACCATTTTACCCGATCCGCCCGGTTTAATCTCCGGAGGAGGTAGAAATACGACTTCCTTTTGTACGAGTGATGATTGTAGTGCTTCTTCCGGAGTTTGTGTGCAGGATGATGCGGCCCTTACTTTTTCCATGCAGGAAGACGTTGTTTCTGATCTGTGGCAACTTGTACAGACCCATCTGGATTACTTTTTATTGGAATTTGGTTACGACCAGTCTGTTGGGATTATAACAGGAAATGCCAAAATCTGTGATTGCAGCGACTATTTGGATCGGGCAGAAAATCGCTTCAATAGTGCTGAATTGGGCTACTGGATACATTTATGGGATGACCCGGAAACGGATAATGATTTGTTTTTTATCCGGGGTAACGTCCCTTCTGAGCAGGAACATGTCCCTTCTTCCGAACGCAGTACTTTTTTATCAGCCGCATTGGAAGTTATCGCATCAGAAGATAATTCCTATGATTTCAACAGCATGGCGGAGCGCGCAATCTTTGCCATGCAGGATTTGCTTTTGGATAATTTTGTTGAAGGGCTAACTGAAAACAACATTATCCAGAGCGAAGGATTTACAACTCCTCCGGGTAGTAGCGGGTTCACCAGCAATCCACCGATTGATTATCCCTGCCCCACGCAGACACTTCTGGAGCAGGCCAAATGCATCTCATCATCAGGCATTCCCGTCAATATTCCTCAGGCTGCTGTATTGAGGTTTGGCATCAATTCCACTTTTGCTGATGCCATTGACTCCAGAGCCTTGTCGGGGTTCACTGCTTTTAATGTTAATTCCACTAACAATCTACGTCCCGGTTATTATAACGGGCGCATCAGGACAAAGCCTCTGCCTTATTATTTTACGGGATACTACAAAATAGGCCTGAAAGGCGGGTTTTCATTGGGAGAGGAGAATGTTCCCTATTTGTTCAACCCGCTCATTCCTACCGGACAAGCTGCCGAAGTATATCTGGGTAACCGAACCGTGTCCCCGGAAGGGAATGTGACCTATACCATAAACAAGCAGGCGTACAGCGCAACTATCCCAACCAATACAACAGGAGAAGGCAACCTCGCTGCCGATTTTGAAGACACGGGCGATTTCACGGGTGAGAATCTCGGATCAATCATTTATAATACAAACCTTCCACCTATTCCGCTCCAGCCGTTTACAAACGCCGAAGAAACGGCGCGTTACAATGTTTTTGGGAACGGTGAAATACTGATCAAAGTAGAAAGGAGTCCAGGTGTCTACGACTGGGTACTGGGTGTGTATGAAACATCAGACCCCAACCAAATTTCGTATTACCGCTGGAATTGCAATGTAGGACTATGGCAAAGCTATATCCCGCCCACCTTTGCGGAAGAACGGGTTCAAATGTCTTTTCTGGTGGCTTTAGGCCATGCAGCACTGGAATTTCTCAGAGGAGATATTCATATTGAAATCGGTAGCAATGTTTGGCATGGTGCGCTGGATATTATTGGTGTAATCCCAATTGTCGGCGCCGTGGCAGATGTAGTCAATTTCGTTTGGTATGTGGCAGAAGGAGACTTTGGTAACGCTGCCTTATCTTTTGTAGGCATTATCCCTGTAATTGGAGACCTTACTGTTGCATTTACGTCCGGAAAATACGTACTGAAGCGCCTGGTCAATGGGAGCGAGGTAATCATAGAAAACATTAAAGGAATCGGGAGGATTGCCTGCGCACCCGGCCTGAGAAGTGAAGGAGACGGCTGGTCTACTCATTTGTTCATATCATCCCTTGATATGGCGTGCCTTTTCCCGGAAATCATTGAGCAATTTAATCGCAGATACGGCCCGAATGGAATATTAGATAAAGCACTGGAGCAGGACGTTTACGGAACAGACAATGCAGACAAAGTAGAGGGGTTGTTAAAGTGGCTCTTAGAAAGAACTGATGCGGGGTACAAAATAGGTAAGGCTTTTGCGGCTAACCCGGATTTGGTAAAAGTCTGGAAACGGGTAGAGGATGAAACCTTGCTGACGTTTGACGCAGGCGCTAAAGAACGGCTCTTTAAATGGTTGGCCAATACGACAGATGCAACCGCGATCAGTAAGTTTACGACAAACCCTGATCTGGTCAAGGGATGGAAGATGCTCGATGAGGTGTATGCTACAGGAAATAGTGGACGGAAGCGGGATATTGCACTCATGGAAAAATTAACCCAGTACTCAGACGATGCCCCGTTGTTGAACCGCCTTGTTCCGAATGGGACGGATGCTGAAAAAGTTGCTGCGCTAAAGAATATTGTGAAATCAAATAGCTTAGCCCCGTGCAAAGCCTGCGGCCCATCCAATTCTGGCAATATTTATCTGAGAGATATAGATGACTATTTGGATGATATTGCGCATTTTGCAAACAATTGCCTGATTATGGATGCCGTGAAAATTCTGGAAACAGCCCAGGAAGCAAACACAAACTGGCAAGTTGCTGAAATTGCGCAAACCATTCGCCTGTTCCGGTTTAATCCTGATTTTGCAAATATTACTGAAATCAGGCATTACAATGTAGGAGGCGATCAATCTTTTGGTGTTTATGATTTGAGACTTGGTGATGGTATTAATGCAGTATCTGGAGAACTAAAAAGCTATACAAGAACCTTCATGGAAGAAGGAATACCAGGCCCCAATGGAGTATTGCCTTTTGTGCAAAACCCGAAAATTCTTAATCAGTTGAGAAATTACCTTACAATCCCCTCCACTGCTAACTTGACCAATCTCCGTTACAGCTTTGATGCCAGGAAATTGGTAAAAAACTTAGCTGGCGGGGGCGGAGGAACAATGCCAACAAACCCGTTTAATACCGTTGAGGAGGCTGAAAAATGGATTAAAGAACGATTTCAGTTGATTTTCGCAAATAACGCTGAGGATTTATTTGATGCTAAGCCAAGTCTATTTATTGGAATTAATTGGGATGGAGTTACAATAACTTCATGGCAAAGTTTACAATCCCTTGCTTTGACAAATAATACATTTTGGCAAAGCACACTTTTTAACTTCATCAAAGTCGAGTAAAATGTTTTCCAAAATAACACAAGTTCTAATCGCTATTCCTGGCTTAATGTCTTATTTGCCAAAAGGCAACAGTCTTTGGTATTTTTCAGAAAACGAGAATGAGTATTACTTAAATAAAGTATTATCTAACATTCATTCTGTTAAAAAAATATCAGGGAAACACAATCAGATTGCCTATGTGGATGACCAAACATTAGTTGTGATATATGGCGATAATTCCTACTCTGTTTTTGATCCTGAAACGCTTGTGGAAAAAATAAATAAGCCAGGCTCTGGTTTAAAAATAACCTTAAACCACATAAGGAAAAATCATTTGCAGAGTAGGTTTATATGTTACGATGAAAATTCTCCTAATCAAAAAAATGGGTTATTTAATATTCAAACCGAATCTTTAGTTTGTTTGGAGCGCGATTTTTATCCATGGTGTTTTCTGGATGGCTTTATTTTGGGTAAAAAAAATAATAATAGTATTATCCTTAATTATAACAATTGCCATGAGTCTTGGCGCTACGATGTCACTGAAATTGCCCGTTGGCGGCAATACTACAGCGAACCGGAGCGACCGGGCGAAGTGCGCAAGTTCATCGGCGTATGGCAGGATGAATTGTTGGTGGCTCTGACCAACCATACCATTATAGCGTTGGATATTCATACCGGAGAGCTAAAGCGGAAATGGCGGGACGTGCCGGAAGAGAAATGCCAAAATATTGCATTTAAAGGGTATCGGGCTGCTGCCATTCCTTATCCGGAGGGCGCGGTATTGGACAGCGAAGGCGGAAAATTAGTGGGTGCATCGGGCATATTTTACTGGGAGATAGACTTGCATACCGGAGCGCTTTTGTTTGAGGAGTTCTCAGCAGAATTTGGAACACCTTTAGACAAGGTTAGATATTCTTTTGCATCAGGTAGGATACCGGTGCTTTCCGGCGATTACCTGTTTTTGATCGGAGAGCGGTACCATTCTTCGAAAAACGCGAATGACTCTGAGGTCATTGCGTTCAACCGAAAAACGCAAACTATAGACTGGCGATATACTTTCCCGCTGGAAGAAGGGGTGCGATTCGGGCTCCACCTCCAAAGCCCGGTGTTGGAAGGCAGCCGCCTGTATGTTTTGGATACCTCAGGCACCCTGCACATTTTCGAAAGAACCAACTAATTTATTATGAACCATTACCCACAAAACAAACAACTGAATATGATACAGCGCTTACCGGTAGAGGAGGAATACAATAAGCCAGCTTGCAACCTTCGCAAGCCGGTCAGAGACCGGCAGACAGGGCCGCGGCGGGTTAAAAACCCTGGCGAGCCGCACGGTTTTGACGAGGGAGGGGGAAGACTTGGGGCGAGCGGGGTTAATCCTGTCTTTGCAAATATTACTGAAATCAGGCATTACAATGTAGGAGGCAATCAATCTTTTGGTATTTATGATTTGAAACTTGGTGATGGTAATAATGCAGTATCTGTAGAACTAAAAAGCTATACAAGAACCTTTGTGGAAGAAGGGATACCAGGGCCCAACGGAGCATTGCCTTTTGTACAAAACCCCCAAATTATTAATCAGTTGAGAAATTACCTTACAATTTCCTCCACTGCTAACTTGACCAATCTCCGTTATAGCTTTGATGCCAGGAAGTTGGTGAAGGGGCTGGATGGACAGGGAACGATGCAGACCAACCCGTTTAATACCATTTCGGAGGCTGAAAACTGGATAAAAATTCATTTTCAAGAGACAATGCAGAACCAGTCCAATCAAGTTTTTGAAAGCATTTGGAATAATTTGCCTTTAAGGTCAAATCTATGGCCAGATATTGACGACATAATTGTGGCAAGAAGTTTTTTTAATACTTGGACTGAAGATTTAGGCAGTATCTTATTTTCTTTTATTCGCGTGGAATAAGAATTTATGTTTACAGAAATAAAAAATATAGAATCAATAAAATCCTTGAATAAATTCGAGGATAGAGTTTTTTATTGCACTCAAGGCAATAGTTTGATTAACAAAAATTTTGTTGTTCAAAATATTGAAGGCCATTCTTATGTGTTTAAAGAAGGACGACTGTTTTTTTTCGATACATCAGGTAATCTTCATGTGTATGAAGAAAAAACAGGGACAACGAATGCATTATTAGATTACACTTTAAATTTCAGAGCCATTAAGGGCGATAAAGTGCTTTTGCGCTACCGCAGAACAGACAATAATTTGTATTACTCAAGTAAAGAATTGTATCTATATGATTTAAATTCAGGTAAAATCATTCAATGTTTTTACTCTTTAGAAAATATAGTAATTGCTATATGGCATGGTGATGTCTTGATTGGACATAAATTAGATAAAACTAACTACAAAAAAAATATTTACAGCTATTCTACCATAACTGATACCTTCCTTTGGCGTTACGATGTAACCGAGATTGGTCGTTGGCGGGAATGGTATCCCGACGGTCAGGAGTTTCCCGGCGAAATACGCAAGTTCATCGGCGTATGGCAGGAAGAATTGTTGGTGGCCCTGACCAATCATACCATTATAGCCTTGGATATTCATACCGGAGAGTTGAAGCGGAAATGGCGGGACGTGCCGGAAGAAAAATGGCGAAAGATTCCATTCATAGGGTCAAGCAATCAGGCTATTGCCATTCCTTATCCGGAAGGCACGGTATTGGACAGCGAAGGCGGAAAATTAGTGGGCGCATCAGGCATATTTTACTGGGAGATAGACTTGCATACCGGAGCGCTTTTGTTTGAGGAGTTCTCAGCAGAATTTGGCACACCTTTAGACAAGGTTAAATATTCTTTTATGGGAGGAAGGACGCCGGCGCTTTCCGGCGATCACCTGTTTTTGATTGGTGAGCGGTACTACTCTGCCAAAAACGGAAATGATTCAGAAGTCATTGCGTTCAACCGAAAAACGCATACCATAGACTGGCGGCATACCTTCCCGCTGGAAGAAGGGGTACAATTCGGCCTCCAGAGCCCGGTGTTAGAAGGCAACCGCCTGTATGTTTTGGATACCTCAGGCACCCTGCACATTTTCGAAAGAACCAACTAATTTATCATTAACCATTACCCACAAAACAAACAACTGAATATGATACAGCGCTTACCGGTATCGGCTTTTTCTCTGGTGTTTTTTACTTTTCTCTTGTTGTTTGGCAGCAGGGTTACCGCTCAAATTGCTTTTGCAGAAAACGGCGTACGTTGTATCTGTGGTACAGGAGCGACAGGCGCCATTACTTTAATCGCCACTGGCACTGCTGGCCCCTTCACTTTCCAGTGGTCAGGCCCAGATGGCTACGAGTCAACGGTACAAAGCCCGACAGACATAACCATTCCCGGCACTTATGCTGTCGCCGTCACCAACGCCTACGGCTGCGCCGTCACCCTCACCACCGAAGTCGGCGAATGCCCCGTCATAGACCCCCTCATCCTGACCCCCACGCCAGCCTGCATCGGCGCCAGCAACGGTACCATCACCCTGACCCCAATCACGACCGGCGCCGCGCCTTATGCTTATGTATGGAGTACCGGCACAACCACCGAGTCTGTCAACGGCCTCGCCCCCGGCGAATATTGCCTCACTGTCACCGACGCGAACGGCTGCACGGAGGAAGCCTGCGCTACGATCACAAGCGGGCAGGCATTAGACTTAGACGCGCAGATCACGAATGTCTGCGGGGAGGCTCACAATGGGGGAATCATTCTAACTGTCAGTGGAGGAAGCGGGGTGTATAGATACGATTGGCATGATGAAAACCCGGATATCCCGGATATGATGTATGAAGGCACCCGCGATAACCTCGCCCCGGGCATCTACAATGTCACGGTCAACGACGAGGCCGATTGCGCCATTACCGGCAGTTTTGAAATCATCGCCCACACCCCACCCGTCATCGCCTCCGCGCAAGTCACCCTTGCCACCTGCGCCACTGCCGGCGACGGCGCCATTGCCCTCACCGTCAGTGGCGGCGCTGCGCCCTATACCTACGCCTGGAGCCACGGCGCCAGCACCGCCTCCATCCAAAACCTCAACGGCGCGGCGTACTGCGTGACCGTCACGGACGCCAATAATTGCCCCGTTACAGCCTGCTACTCAACCCTGCCCACGACGCCCCAGGACGCTGCGCCTTATGTGAAGCGGGTGCGGATGTTTGCGGTGCCGGTCAACGGCGGCGGTAGCGGAACCCTGATTTACGACGGGGAATGGGTGACTACGGCGGCGGGTTGTGTGTTTTTTACGGGGGGAACGCTGGAGATGAATATTTCTCCGAATTTACTAAGCTCCATTTCGCTCGGACAGCGAAAGTTGGGTATAATTGCAGAGACGAGTGAAGCTATGTTGTCACTGTCAGTTGGGAGTCATTTTTATGCACTTTCAGATATGCAAATTCAGGGAAATGCAAGTACCTGGATAACAATAGTACCTGAAAATATTTTTACTCAAGCTTTTTCCAACAACACCCTATTTGATGAATTTTTCTTCATGGGTCAAGACTTGAATGGCAATCCCTTGTTCGATCTGCGTTTGGCCAGTGAAAATCTGACCAAGTGTGCTGATATTCCACAAAGAATGCCAAACTGTTCCTGGCATCCGGATTATTCAGGATTGGATATGGACGATGTCCATGTTTTATCGAGAAAGTGTTTGCAAGTGAATTTTGAAATGTGGATTGATGATGGCAGGATCAATGCAACCGCAACCGGAGGCACGGGGCCTTATAGTTATGTGTGGACAAACGCAATGACAGGAGCTTTTGTCGGCACAACACAAATGGTAGGCCCTCTGACGCCGGGTCGTTATTGCGTCAAGATTACCGATACAGCCGGCTGTTCGCGTGAAGAATGTGTGACGTTTTGTTCCCCCCTGGAAGAACTATTAGACGACCTTGTTGAAATTGTACAGCCTTGTCCGTCCGGAGCGGGTAGCGGGAGTATTTGCATTGAAACCGGGAATAGTTACCCGCTGGTTTATCAGTGGCAAAACGGCACTTCAGGAGAATGCATCAGCAATTTGACGGCTGGTTCAGCATATTGTCTTACCGTGACAGACCTAGTCTGTCCGCAACAAACTGTGTATTGCACCGATCCCTTACTGGCGGTCAGTGCACCTCTGCTTGTGCAGGGCGTGAGCAACCCGGCCTGTCCGGGAGAATCGAATGGCCGCCTGAGCGTAATTGCATCCGGAGGCCGCCCTCCCTATTCGTTTCTATGGAGTAATGGCGTTTCCGGCCAGATCAACGACAACCTGGCAGCCGGTAATTGTTTCGGCGTAACGGTGACGGATGCCTGCGGACAAACGGCGTCACAATGCTTCAATTTGCCCCCCTATGTACTGCCGGCGATCACCGACGAATATACTCACCCTGCTTGCGGCAGCAACCCGACCGGTTCGGTAAGGTTAACGCTTACCGGAGGCTTTCCACCCTTGTCGTTCAGTTGGAGCGGCCCCGGCGGATTTACAAGACCTACAAATACGCCGGCTCTGAACGGGGTCCTCAGCGGCGATTATTTTGTAACGGTGACCGATGTCTGTGGGGGAATGACGACTGGCGGGCCTTTTGATGTGGGCATGGGTTTTGCAAGCAGTTCCATACAAGTCACGGAAGACATCACACACATTTGCAACGCAGGCGAAACGGGGGCTATTGACCTGACAGTTCAAGCCGTCAATCCCACTTATGTCTGGAGTACCGGGGAAACCACGAAGGATGTAGCGGGGCTTTCAGCCGGCCAGTATTCTGTGAGCATATCAAGCGGAAATTGCACTCTGGTGGACTTCTTTTTCGTGCGCATGGCCAATATCCAGATCGTTACAGGTGAAGTCGCCGAAAGTTGCTACGGCAATCCTCCTGGTTCGATAGACATTAAACCATCCGGCACGTTTCCGCCTTTTCAGTACTCCT
>Ga0209573_1001137_pt1 | contig 43631 bp, 36 predicted proteins | sample TNRBio252014_DNA_FD_185870 | JGI IMG/M metagenome (GOLD analysis project Ga0209573, IMG submission 185870) | Wastewater treatment Type I Accumulibacter community from EBPR Bioreactor in Madison, WI, USA - TNR Reactor_6/25/2014_ DNA (SPAdes)... | ecosystem: Engineered > Bioreactor > EBPR >...
TCATTGGCTTCCTGGCAACGTCCGGGCAGGATGCAAAGTACTATTGTAGTAAAGGCGATGAATTTTACCGGAACAGGAATTATGACCAGGCCATCATCCAGTATACCATGGCCCTTGACGTGGATCCAAATTATGTATATGCTTACCAGTGGCGGGCAAGTGCCTACACAGCAAAGAATGAACCTGACCTGGCTATAGCAGATTGTAATACCTGTATCAGCCTGCAGCCGGGTAATAAATTTGCCTGGGCCAACCGGGGATATGCCTATGCCCGGAAAAACCAGTTTGATTTAGCCATAGAAGACTACTCTGAAGCCATACGGCTTGATCCCCAATATGCCTGGGCTTATGCCAACCGGGGATATGCATATGCACAGCTAAACTATCCTGAAAATGCTATCCGGGATCTTTCTATAAGCCTGCTTTATGATCCCAATAATGCTATTACCTATTCCAACAGGTATCATGCTTATTTCAAGGTCAATGAACCCGATTCAGCATTAATGGATATTACAAAAGCAATAAGCCTTTCTCCAGCCACAGCCGGCTATTACAACAACAGGGGGTATTTTTATAACACCTATGGGGCTTATAAATTATCGGTACAAGACTATCAAACCTGCCTTTCAAAAGATCCTAACTATAGTGTAGCATATATTAATGTTATTTCCCCGCTGGTCCGGTTGTACCGGATGCAGGAAGCAAAATCTTATTACGATCAGTACAGGCAGAAAAGATTCACCACTTACCTGGAAACGCCAAAATATAAATTTTACAATCATTTTATTACAGCAGTTGGCCAGGTTATATCTGGTAAACTGAAAGACGCCTGGAACAGCCTTGATATGGCCTCGCAGGAGTATGGTACGGAAATAAAAGAAGAAACCAAAAGATCATATGTTGATATCCTGTTTCTGTACGGCTATATCCTGGAACAACTGGGAGAAGTTACGGAAGCTACTGCCCTGTATGAACAATCACTGGCAATAGATGCCAACCAACCGGACCTGGAAGATGCGCTGGATCGGTTAGAACAAAAGCAGGCTGCTGCTGTAACAACTGATAAAACGCCACCGGTTATCACCTTAAAAAATCCTGCCCCGTCTTCCAGTATTGATATTGCGGCAGAGAATGCCAAAACCACTATAGTCGGCAGCGTCAAAGATATTTCCGGTATAGCTGAAGTAAAGATTAATGATATTCTTATTGATAAAGTGGAGGAAGACGGATTATTCATTGCCAATATTCCGCTAAAGGCCGGCGCTAATGCGCTGGTGATTTCAGCAACGGATAAACAAGGTAATACCAGCAGCCAGACGTTTACTGTAAATGGAGTAAATACAGAAAACCGTGGACTAAAACCGGAAAAACCATCTTCGAATGTCCCCATTACATCCGGCCCTGCGCCTAAATTCTATGCTATCTTAATTGCAGCAAAGGATTATGACGATGACGCTATCCCTGATCTGAAAAATCCTGTAAAAGATGCCAGGGAGTTAAAGTCTATCCTCGAAAGCAGGTACACTTTCAGTGCTGATAATATTGACACCTTATTCAACCGTAGCCGGGAAGAGATCATGCAGGCCATCGTTCAGCGCTGCAATTCACTTACGGAAAATGATAACCTGGTTATCTTTTATGCCGGACACGGTATAGCAGAGAAAGATAAGTTTGGCGATGTAGATGGCTACTGGATTCCTTCTTCTGCGAAAAAGGGTTTGAATGCAAGCTACATCTCAGCCGACGATATTAATAAGGCGATAAAGAGAAGCAATGCCAAACATATTTTGCTGATAGCAGATGCCTGCTTCAGCGGTGCCTTTACCCGGGCGCTGCCCCCTGATGCCTCCAAAGAAATAAAAAAGCAATATGCAGTAACCAGCCGCAAAGTGATGGCCAGTGGTAACCTGGAACCGGTACCGGACAACAGTAAATTCATTTTTTACCTGAAAAAGTCATTAATAGACAACAATGAAAAGTTTGTCAGCGCAAAGGAACTGTTTGATGGGTTTTATAAAGCTATTCTCAGCAATTCAGACAATCTGCCGCAGTATGCAGCTATTAAAAATACCGGAGACGAAGGAGGAGAATTTATTTTTATAAAGAAATGATGAGTTTATAAACTCATCATTTCTTTAAACTTAACTGTTTGCCGGCGGCTTACTTCTATCTTTTCGCCGCCTTTCAGATCAAGTAAGAGGCCTCCGTTAAAATAAGGTTCTATCTTTTCTATCATCCGCAGGTTCACAATATGTTTGCGGTTAGCCCGGAAGAAAGTTTTTTCATCCAGCCTTTCTTCCAGCGCATTCAGTGATTTTAAGATTAATGGTTTGTTAGTTCCAAAAAACACTTTGGCATAGTTCCCCACACTTTCAAATAATCGTATATCGCTTAGCTTCACAAACCAGCATCTTTCTCCATCCTTCACAAACACCTGGTCATTCTCTGTCAATATACTGTTATTAGTATACTCAGTTTCCGTCCGCACTTCTTTACTTTCAGACAACTGTAATTTTTGAATGGCATCAGCCAACCGTTTCGGTTCTACAGGTTTCATCAGGTAATCCAACGCATTTACTTCAAAAGCTTTTAATGCAAATTCATGATGAGCTGTTGTAAAGATCACATGAGGTGTTTTGTCTAATTCAGCCAACATATCAAACCCGGTTTTACCCGGCATTTGTATATCAAGAAAGATCAGGTCCGGCTGGGCTGTTTCAATCTTGGAAATAGCTTCCTCTGCATTAACGGCTTCATCAATTACTTCTATCTCAGGGAATTCCTGGAGTAGTTTCCTTAATTCAAGCCTGGCAAGGCGTTCGTCATCAATAATGATTGCTTTCATCGATGGTGTGTTTAATGAATTTCAACTGGTATCAATACCCTCGCTTCTACTAAAGAGCCATTGATCTGCTTTATTTCAAAGCGGGCCTTATCCCCATATAATAAGTTTAACCGGTTTGTAGTGCTGGAAAGACCAAAACCTTCAGTATTAACGGAACCGTTCAATTGTCCTGTATTTTGCACTACGAGTTCATGATAGTTGTCCTTAAAATCAGACACCACTTTTATCACTCCCCCGTTTATCTGTTTACTGATGCCATGCTTGATTGCATTTTCTACCAATGTCTGCAACATCATCGGTGGCACTGGTTGATCTAAAGTGTCCTCATCAATTTCATAAACTACTTTCAGCCTGTCTTCAAACCGCATATTTTCCAGGGCGAGGTAGTCTTTGATGATATGCAATTCTTTCTCCAGCGGCACCGTTTCCATTTTCTCTGTCTGCATACTGCTGCGTAAAATATTGCTAAGCTCTGTCACAGCTTTTCTTGCCCGTTGAGGATTTTCATCTACCAATGCCCGGATACTGTTGAGAGAATTGAAAATAAAATGCGGGTTGATATGAGCTTTTATTGTCTTTAGCTCCAATTCTTTTACCAGCGATTCCAGCTTAAGTGTATCCAATTGCTGGCGGCGGCTTTTATTATAATAGTGATAAAAATAATAGATCATCAACCAGGGAAAAATAAAAAGGCCGTTATCAATTGTCGAACCAAGTACTTTCTGGAAAAAAGAAATTTGCTGCTTTGATTCAGTACTGAGGTTGAATATTTCAATAGAACCAAGAATAAGCACACTAAATAAAACGGAAGTAAAGAGAACGGCAACCAGTAATCTTGGTAAAGCTTTTTCCACCGGTAATAACATCCAGCCGCTCCATTTAATAACTGCTCTCAGTGCATGAGTAGTGATAATGCCTGCAAAAAAAACAATGGTGATTCTTTTCAAAAGAACATCAGTACGTATCTGCACATCATAAATATGAGCAAAAAGCAACATAACAAGGCCTACCAGCCCCCAACCGCCTACCTGCAATATCCAGTAAAGTTTATTTTTCGACATTGTTGCTATAAATATACCAGCAAAATTAAAGTTTACCATACCCCTGTACCCCTATCTTTATATTAGTGGCAAATAAGGGCTGTAAATGGAAATCAACCAATTAAAAACCTTTTCGGGTGGTTTTTGTTAAATAATGCCATTTACTGGCACCATCCATATAAAGTATTAATTTTACAGCTTTAAAATCCCTGCATGCAGATTACACCAGGACCACTTTTACAAACGATTGATTCTCCGGCCGATTTGAAAAAATTACCCCGTGAAAAATTGCACCAGGTCTGTGACGAATTGCGTCAATATATTATTGATGTCGTCAGTGTCCATGGCGGTCATTTTGGTGCCAGCCTTGGTGTGGTGGAATTAACCACCGCACTTCACTATGTATATAACACTCCATATGATCAATTGGTGTGGGATGTGGGGCACCAGGCTTATGGTCATAAAATCCTGACCGGCCGCAGGGACGATTTTCCCAGCAACAGAAAATACAAAGGACTCAGTGGCTTCCCCAAAAGAAGTGAAAGTGAGTATGATACTTTCGGTGTAGGTCATTCTTCTACTTCTATTTCTGCTGCGCTTGGAATGGCAATAGCTGCCAGATACAAAGGAGAAAAAACCAGGAAAGTGGTTGCAGTTATCGGTGATGGCTCTATGACAGCAGGTCTTGCTTTTGAAGGAATGAACCATGCAGGAGTGGCTGATGCAGACATGCTGATCATTTTAAATGACAATGGCATTGGCATTGACCCTAATGTAGGCGCCTTAAAGGAATATCTCACGGACATAACTACCTCCCCTACGTATAACAAGGTAAAAGATGATATGTGGAAGCTGATGGGGAAATTACCTGTGGGCAAAAATTTTACCCGGGCTATGGCGCACAAACTGGTTGAGGGAATGAAAGGGATGGTGAGTAGCAGCGCTAATTTATTTGAAGCACTTAAACTTCGCTATTTCGGCCCGATAGATGGGCATAATGTAGCCAAACTGGTGGATACACTAAGAGATCTTCGGGAGATACCCGGTCCAAAAATTCTGCATATAATTACTACAAAAGGTAAAGGCTATGCACTGGCAGAAAAAGATCAAACTAAATGGCATGCACCAGGTCTGTTTGACAAAATGACCGGGGAAATTCAAAAAAAGAAATTCGATCTGCCTCAACCGCCCAAATACCAGGATGTATTTGGTCATACTATTATCGAATTAGCAGAAAAAAATGATAAGATATTTGGCATCACCCCTGCCATGCCCTCAGGCTCATCATTAAAGTTTATGATGGATAAAATGCCGGACAGGGCATTCGATGTGGGTATTGCAGAACAGCATGCAGTTACTGTAAGTGCCGGCATGGCCACTCAAGGATTGAAAGTTTTTTGTAATATTTATTCTTCTTTCATGCAACGGGCCTATGACCAGGTGGTGCATGATGTGGCTATCCAAAAATTACCCGTCATATTTTGTCTTGACAGGGCTGGTGTGGTAGGTGACGACGGACCTACTCATCATGGCTGTTATGATATTGCCTATTTCCGTTGCATACCAAATATAATCATCAGTGCTCCGATGAATGAGAGTGAATTGCGAAACCTTATGTACACGGCACAGTTGGAATCAACCAAACTTCCTTTTGTGATTCGATACCCGAGAGGAGAAGGTGTAATGCCGGAATGGAAAACTGAAATGAAAGAAGTAGAGATTGGTAAAGGAAGAAAATTAAAAGAAGGAAAAGATATTGCTATTCTTTCTTTCGGTCACCCGGGAAATTTTGCAGCCGCAGCGATCCGTGATCTGAAAAATGACGGTCTTAATCCAGGTCACTATGATATGCGGTTTGCCAAACCATTAGATGAATCATTACTGCATGAGGTTTGCCGGCAATATCCTAAACTGATTACTGTTGAAGACGGCACTGTTGAAGGTGGTTTTGGCAGTGCTATACTTGAGTTTATGGCTGAACATGGTTACAAGAATGATATACGAATACTGGGCATTCCCGACAGGTTGGTTGAACATGGAACACCTAAAGAATTGCACAGGGAATGCGGTTATGATTCGCAAGGTATAGCGGATGCTGTAAGGGAAATGATGAAGGAAAAAATATTTGTGAAAAAGCTATTAGGATAGTTTTTATACGAAAAGAAAAAACCGGTACTCCTGGGGTTTATGAGTAACCGGCTTTTCTATGCAAAGGAGTAATAGCTTAAGCCAGGCTGGCTTCCATAGTTATCTCTGTATTCAATAATTTACTGATCGGGCAGTTAGCTTTCGCTTCAGCAGCTGCGTCCGCAAATTTTGCTGCATCAATTCCAGGCACCGCTGCTTTTACTTCCAGGTGGCTTGAAGTAATAGTTCCATTTTCTAATGTGATTGTACACTTTGTGTCGATACTATCAGGTGTAAAGCCAGCAGCACCCAATACAAAACTCAGTTTCATGGAGAAACAGCCTGCATGTGCCGCTGCCACCAGTTCTTCGGGATTGGTATATGTACCGTCTTCGAAACGGCTTCTGAAATCATAAGAAGTGTTCTCAAGTACTTTTGATTTTGAGGTCAAAGTTCCGCTTCCTTCTTTGCCCGATCCCTTCCAATTGGCAGTTGAATAGCTTTTCATGTGTAATAGTTTGGCCTCTTTAATGGAGGCAGGTTAAAAAATTATTGTTGGTTTTGTTCTTCTAATTCTGCAATCCGGTTTTCAGGTTCATTATATTCAATAATGAAATTATTCTTGCCTTCGCCAATCATGATCTTCATAAATTTTTGTTGTACCAGCTCCAGAAGGGATAAGAAAAGAAAAATAGCATGAACCCTGTTTTCACAACGTTCAAATATTTTTTCAAAGGAAACAGTTTTTTCTTCTCTGGCAAGGTTCAGCATCTGATCACGGCTTTGCTCCATGGTGTAGTTATACTGCACAACAGTATGCACCGGTTTATTGATACGGTCGCTATATTTCTGCATGGCCCTTTCAAAGGCCCGCATCAGTTTGAAAAGAGTGATATTCTGTATCTCAGTTCCTTCTCCTGTTTCCTCACCTATTTGTGAAAGTTCTTTCTGAATATTTCCTCGCTTCACCATCAGCATACGCATAGCTTCCATTTCAGCCATCTGTGCAGATGCTTCTTTGAATCGTTTGTATTCAAGTATCTTATTTATCAATTCCTGGCGGGGATCGATCTCATTACCCTGGGCATCCAACTCTTTGCGGGGCAGAAGCATCTTTGCTTTTATACGCATCAGGGTAGAGATAAATAAGATAAACTCGCTGCTTAGCTCAATATTCAGCTCTTCACTTTTATGTATATAGTCAAGAAAATCATTGATGATCCCTGTGATAGGAATATTGTAGATATCCAGCTCATCCCGTTCAATAAAGAAAAGCAAGAGGTCAAACGGGCCCTCGAACTGTGGCAATCTTATCTGGTACGACGTATTCTGCACTTTTTTGAATTTGTAAGCTATAAAAATAAAGTCCCGTTTAAAACAGGACTTTACAAAAATAAGGGAAACGGGGCTCAGTGAATTCGCCTGTTTTCCCCAAAATCACTTCTTTAAAGCATCTCTAATTTCACGCAGCAGCGTAATATCTTCTGGTGGCGGAGGAGGTGCAGCTGCAGCCTCTTTTTTCTTTGATGCATTGACAGCTTTAATAACCAGAAATAAGAATAATGCAATAGCCAGAAATTTAACCGCTGCTGAAATAGCCAGGCCATATTTCAATTCCGCATTTCCCACTTTAACCGATAATGCATCGAAATTGATGCCCCCGGTGATCATCCCTACAACGGGCATGATAATATTGTCCACAACAGCCCCGACAATGGCACCAAAAGCTGCTCCGATTACCACGCCTACTGCCAGATCAATAACGTTGCCCTTCATGGCAAACTCTTTAAATTCTTTAAGCATTCCCATAACGAATTGGTTTAAGTGATAAAATATATTACAAGTTATTTTTTTTTGAACAGCCCCAAGAAAAACCAGCCTGATTTTTAAATTAACTTATCCACTGCAATCGTTACTTTTTCAAACCAGGGAATTGCATATCCAACCCCTTTAATAATTCCTGAAGCTTTGAAGCAATAATATATTCCTTGTACCAGTTCTGGTCAGCCGGTACAATTGTCCATGGAGGATTGTTACAATTATTAAAACAATCCTCATACATAGCCATGTATACATCCCACAACTTAGCTTCTTCAAAATCCTTTTCATTATACTTCCACATTTTAGTAGGATCCTTCATCCGCTCACTGAGCCTTTCATGTTGTTCTTCAGCCGAGACATGCAGATAAAATTTCAATATGTGGGTACTATTATGCTTTTGTAATAACTTTTCAAAATCATTTATCGCTTCCATTCTTTTATTAGCGGTTTCGTCATCGCACCATTTATGCACCCTCGTTACCAGGATATCTTCATAATGTGACCGATTAAAGATTTGTATCATACCTTTTGGCGGAGCATAATGATGTATCCGCCATAAGAAATCATGCGATAATTCTTCAGGGGTAGGTGCTTTATAAGATCTTACAGACACTCCCTGTGGATTCATATTGCCTAATACATTCCTGATAACACCATCCTTTCCGCTACCATCCATTCCTTGTATTACTATCAGAACTGAATGCTTTCCTTCGGCAAAAAGGAGATTTTGCAATTCATCAAGTTCCTCCAGTATTTTCTCCGTTTTTTCTTTTATTTCTCTTTTATCCAGGTCTTTGGGAGCCCTGGTATCAATTTTACTTAGTTCAATTCTACTCATACAATTTTATTTACCAGTACAACTGCAATATAAAAAAATTGCTTCTGTGTGAGCCTGTTTTATGACCTTTGCCGCTCTTTATGAGTAATAAATTTATTAGCTGGTCGATTTTTGTTATCCTTTGCTTTATATGGGGCAGTTCTTTTAAGCTAATGAAAGACAGTACTGTGGCACTGAGCGCCTCGCAAATCGCCGCTCTCCGGATTTTTTCAGCCGGCTTAGTTTTTGTACCATTTGCCTTTTTTCATTTCTCCAAAATTCCCCGTCAAAAGATGAGGACGGTAATATTAAGTGCTGTTATTGGTAACCTGCTGCCAGCCTTCCTGTTTGCGGCAGCCATGACAAAAATTGATGGCTCTCTGGGGGGTATTCTAAACTCGCTTACCCCTATTTGTGTAGTGATAATCGGGATTCTATTTTTTAAAGACAAAATAAAAGCACAGAAGATTGCAGGAGTTATTACAGGTTTTGTCGGCTTGGTATTACTTACTATAAGCCCCGTTTTAATGGGGGAAAGAAGTATCAGTTTTGATAATCTGAACTACCTTTTTTTGATACTGGCGGCTACTTTACTTTACGGTATTAATGTAAATATGGTCAGCCATTATCTCAAAGGATTAAACCCCATCCATGCTGCTACCGTCTCGCTGGCTTTTATGACGATCCCCGCAGGAATAATTTTATGGCAGCAGGGTTTTACAGAACTTGATTTTTCAGATTCCAATGTAAAATATGCAGTAGCTGCTTCGGCCGGGCTTGGTATACTCGGAAGCGCCATTGCGACAGCTTTGTTTTATATATTGGTTCAAAAAGCGGGAGGATTATTCGCTTCTCTGGTTACATATGGTATCCCTTTTATCGCCTTGTTCTGGGGCTTCCTGGACAATGAAAAAATCACACTAATTGAAATAGGTTGTTTACTGATAATTTTGTTTGGAGTTTACCTGGCAAACCGACCTGAAAAAAAGAAAGCAACACCTGGTGATGTTGCTTAGTCCTATAATACAATAAACCTCTTACACAGACATTATCTCCTTTTCTTTTGCAGCCAGGTGTTTTTCTACTGCAGCAATAAATTTATCAGTTATTTGCTGTACATCTGCTTCGGCATCTTTTGCAGCATCTTCACTTAACCCGTTCTTCTGCAGTTTTTTGATATGCTCTATCGCATCCCGGCGAATATTGCGTATGGCCACTTTAGAATGCTCTCCCTCTGCCAGGCATTTCTTAACGAGCTCTTTTCGTCTCTCTTCTGTCAGCGGGGGTAAAAAAAGCCGGATTAATGCCCCATCATTTTGTGGAGTAATGCCAATATTTGCGGCGATAATTGCCCTTTCGATGGGCTGCAACATATTCTTTTCCCATGGTTGTATACTTAATGTACGGGCATCCATCACACTGATATTAGCAACCTGGTTGATAGGCATGGGTGATCCATAATAATCAACCATCAACCCGTCCAGCATCTGAGGATTAGCTTTTCCTGCCCTTATTTTTACCAATTCTGTTTCCAGGTGGCTGATCGCTTTTTTCATATGATCTTCCGCCCCGCTGGTAATTGATGCAATATCTTCTGACATAACTTAATGGTTTAAAAAAATGTTCCGCCGGCAAGGTGCATAAAAAAAGCCGGGACGCAAATCTAACGAAAGCCGAGTATTCAAAAAAAAGCCGGCAGAACTTTATCAGCTCCCTGCCGGCACTTTAAAGTTTTTTTAGTTTAATCAGCGGCAGACTGCGCCTCCTTTGTAAGAGTAACTACTTTGGATGAAGTCTTTAACTGAGCTACACCCTCACCTCTTTTGGCAATAAGAATAGTACGTTTTGGTCTTTTGTAATAGTATAGGAATGCCAGTCCTGAAAAGGCCAGTGTGAGCATAGTGAGCAAAAGGTAATTAGGTCCCATATATCTGCCAAACCAGGCAATCATGATAAAACCAATATTAACACTTACACAAGTAAGGGTGACAGACGCATGATCAAGACCTCTGTCTAGTAACAGATGATGCACATGATTCCTGTCAGGTGTAAAAGGAGAAACTCCATTAAGAATACGAATACTGAACACCCTTAGTGTATCCAGCAGAGGGACAATCAAAATAGCAAAGCCAATTGCAACAGCAGAAGGGATAGGAATGGCAACTAATGGATCATTTGCCACATTAATAAATTTAATCACCAGGATGGCATTGATCAGGCCTATCATCAATGAACCCGAATCTCCCATAAAGATCTTAGCAGGATGATGGTTAAAGATCATAAATGCACCTAAACTACCCGCCATTGCAAATGCCAGCAAGGCATATGCCTGGTACCCGATAGCAAAAAAATAACTGCCAAAGATGAGCATGGTGAGAATACCGAGACTGGCAGCAAGCCCATCCACTCCATCAATGAGGTTAAAAGAATTTATAATAACTATTATGGTAAGATAAGACAAGGCAAGGGCAAAGCCGTCGGGTAATTTTTCAAACCCCAGCAGACCATACATACTATCCAGCCTTATATCACCCAGGTGAATAAGTATTGATGCAGCGATGATCTGGCCGATAAATTTTTTACTGGCAGATAAAATGATCAGGTCATCTTTAAGGCCCAGGAAAAAGATAACCAGTGCTGCGGCAAAAAAGTATTGAAATTCAGAATTGAGATGACCTTGAATAGATAAAAGTGAAGCGAGTATAAAACCACCAAAAATACCAACTCCGCCCAATGATGCCACCAAACGGGTATGAACTTTTCTTTCGTTTGGGATATCAAACAGTTTCTTTTTTTCTGCTACCTCCAGCACTACAGGTACTGCGAGGAAAGTGATAATGAAAGAAACTGAAGCTGTCAATAAAATATCAAGCATCTAAGCAGTTTTATATGGTACAAAAATAGGCTTTAACCTTCTTGGTTTTATGTTACATCAATTTTTTAATGTTTCTGGCATTAATTCATGTAACTAACAGGATATAATGAATTTATTGCCAGATTAATTTAATTCAGTTGGATTTTGAATCAAAAAAGAATGCACTTTTGCAACTAACCTAGCCTTTGAGGCGGCAAGATACAAAAAGTTTAATAATAACCTATTTTATTAAGTATGAACGATCTAACGGCTGTCGCCAGCCAAATAAGAAGAGACATTGTAAGAATGGTGCACGGCGTTCAAAGTGGTCATCCCGGTGGCTCGCTTGGATGTACTGATTTTCTTACTGCCCTGTATTTCAAGATAATGAAACATAATCCCTCTTTTGATATGAATGCAAAAGATGAAGATGTCTTCATTTTATCAAATGGCCATATTTCTCCTTTGTTCTATTCAACATTGGCCCGTTCCGGTTATTTTGATATAAAAGAGCTGGCCACTTTCCGTAAAATCAACACAAGATTGCAGGGCCACCCGGCAACTCATGAACATCTGCCCGGTGTCAGAATTGCCTCAGGCTCTCTTGGACAAGGAATGAGTGTGGCTATTGGTGCTGCTTTAACGAAGAAACTGAATAATGAAAAAAATCTTGTATTCTCCCTTCATGGAGATGGCGAGCTGAATGAGGGCCAGATTTGGGAAGCCGTATTGTTTGCGGCTCATCACAAGGTTGATAACCTGATTTCTACTATCGACTGGAATGGCCAGCAGATTGACGGGCCCACAGATAAAGTGATGAACCTGGGAAATATCAAGGAAAAATTTGCTGCTTTTGGCTGGACCACCCTCGAGATGAATGGTAATGATATGGATGATGTAGTAGCCACACTTGAAAAAGCGAAATCATTGACCGGCCAGGGAAAACCTATCGCCATCATGATGCATACCGCGATGGGAAAAGGTGTAGACTTTATGGAAGGTACACATGAATGGCACGGTATCGCTCCTAATGACGAACAGTTGGCCAAAGCCCTTGCACAATTACCAGAAACACTGGGGGATTATTGAGAAAAACCGGGAAACCCCGGCAGCTTGTTCTAAAGATATTCCCGGTAGTTGATTTTTTGACGGCAGCTTTTATTCACTTCTCAGTGAAAATTCCTGCCTTGAAGCTTTTCTGGAAGGGAACCAGGATGCAATAAATGCAATCACAAAAACAGTAGTTCCAACTAATAGAAAATCCCTCAGGTACAGTTTAACGGGATAATAATCGATCAGGAAAGAGCCCCCCTGCAGGGGAATCAGATGATATTTAATCTGCAGCGTAGCAATTACAAAGGCCAGCAGCATTCCTATACCCCCGCCAATCAACGCCAACAGCAATCCTTCACTCAAAAAAATCCGTTGAATAAAATTCCTGTTTCCACCCAAAGCATGTAACACCCCAATATCTTTTTGCTTTTCCAATACCAGCATAGTTAAAGCCCCGATCATATTGAAAGCTGCTACCACCAGTATCAGGCAAAGCACTCCGTATACAATCCATCGCTCAATGTTCATAACAGAATAAAGACTCCTGTTTTGTTCATACCTGTTTTGAATAAGATACTGACCGCCGAAAATTTTCTTTAGCTGTTCCCCAACTCCGGCAACTTCATCCGGATCTTTTAGTGCTATTTCTATTCCACTATACTCGTTCTCATTCAACCGGAGAGCTCTCCGCACAAAATCAATGTTGGTAATACCATATTTGTTATCAAAATCCTGCTGGATAAGAAAAGCAGCAGAAGATTGTATAGTATCGCTGCTGATATCTTCCATCAGGCCAATCTGTTTAGAATCACTTTTCCTTGGAAGATACACTTTCAATGAAAAAATGTTCCTGTCTGCGTAGATTCCCAGCGCATCTTCTACCCCCGCACCAAGGATCAATTTTGGCAATTCTATCGTACCTATATCATATGTACCATTTATCAGGTGGTCTGCAACTCCCGTTATATATCTGTAATTCCTATCAACTCCTTTCAGGTAGATCACTGTCTGGTTATCTCCATTCTGTATCATTGCTTTTTCTTCCAGCACCATTGAAAAGTTTTTGATACCGTCTGCACTTTTCAGTTTCTGAATTTGCTCAGGGGTGATTGTCATCACTTTTCCTGACGCCGGTGAAATTTTTAAATCGGTATAAAAGGAAGAATAAAGAGATTTGACCAACCCTTCAAATCCATTAAAAACACTTAATACGAGGATCAGTGCTGCTGTACCAATAATAATGGCAGTAATGCTTGTCCACGCAATGATATTGATAGCATTGGTAGATTTTTTTGCTTTAAAATACCGCCAGGCAAAAAGAAAATTCAAGTTGAAAATTGACAGGTTTAATTATTGATGAAAAGAAATTCGAATCAGCTTTTATCTTTCTTCTCTTCTTCAATTTTTTTAAATAACTCCTCCATTTTAAACACATGGTCCAATGTGTCATCCTTAAAGAATTTTAATACCGGCATGCTTCGCAACTGGTGGCGCACCTTAGCTGTCAATTCTTTTTTAATCTCGTGGTGCCGGTCTTCAATTTTTCTCAATGCAGCCTCCGCATCTTTCACCTGGAACAGGCTGAGATAAAATCTTGCTTCAAGCAGATCCGGTGTCACTTTCACCGATGAGATAGAGACCATGCCCCCATCTATCATATTTAATCCCAACCGTTGAAAGATGACATTCATTTCCTCATTCAGGAGACCTGCTATCTGCTTCTGTCGTTTTCCTTCTTCCATAATAATGTAAAATTTTCTGTTCTTACCGGTTTTAAATCCTTGTCTTCGTTAAAACTTCAGCAGGTAAGCCGGCAGACGCTGTAAAAGTACTTACTTTGTGCCGTTTAGCTACCAAATAAAGACATGAAGCAATATTCAAGGATTTTTCAATACCTCAGTGTATATAAAAGTAAAATCGTACTCTACTTTCTCTTTACCCTTCTGAGCATTGTCTTCTCCATAGTATCAATTGGCATGCTGATGCCTTTTTTACAGCTGATATTCACTGGTGATCAGGCAGCCCTGGTTTCAGAAAGCAGCAACCCCATCATACAACGGGTAAATGAATTTCTCAATAACTCCGTTCTCGAAAGAGGCAAAGTTGCCACCCTTGGTTTGATATGTGTTTTAATGGTCAGCTTTATCATTTTAAAAAACCTGTTCCTTTATCTCTCCTATTATGTTCTCAATCCATTAAAAAATGCGGTAGTAAACAAACTCAGGGAAGACCTCTATGACAAAGTACTCCGGTTACCTATTGGCTTTTTTAATGAAAAAAGAAAAGGTGACCTGATGAGCCGTATGACCAGTGATGTAGGAGAAGTAGAAAGCTCCGTAGTAGGAACACTTGAAGGATGGATCAGAGATCCCCTGACAATCATAGTTACCCTTTCAGTTCTTTTGCTAATCAGCTCCCAACTGACCCTGTTCATATTATTACTTATTCCGCTGTTGGGTCTTGTCATAGGAAGGGTAACTAAATCCCTGAAGCGGCATTCCCAGGATGTAGCAAATAAATACGGCGAATCACTTTCTACACTCGATGAGACCCTGGGCGGATTAAGGGTGATAAAAGCGTTTAATATTGAAAAGATACTGAGAGCAAAATTTTTTAAAAACAATGAAGAACTGTTACATTCCAAAAATAAAATAAGCTACCGGAGGGATCTTGCCTCTCCCTTATCTGAAGTTATGGGAGTAGTTCTTTTTACTGCAGTGCTTTATTATGGAGGAAGACTGGTACTGAATAATCAATTACTTGAGGCTTCTGCTTTTCTGGGTTTTCTGGGTATATTTTATAATATCATCAACCCGGCAAAATCACTATCAACATCTTTCAGTAATATGCGGAAGGGTGCTGCGGCCATCAACAGGATAGAGGAAATATTAAAGACCCCCATCACAGTAGACGACAATCCTAATGGCAAGCAACTTCCTGAATTTACCGATAAGATTGAGTTTAAAAATGTACGGTTTGCCTATGATGATGCTGTCATACTTGATGCTATCAACCTGAGTATTCAAAAAGGAAAAACAGTAGCATTGGTTGGTTCATCCGGCGCAGGCAAGTCAACACTGGCTGACCTGGTGCCCAGGTTTCATGATGTAACCAGTGGAGAAGTATTGATAGATGGTGTGAATATTAAAGATTATTCACTGCACTCTGTTCGTAGTCTTATGAGTATTGTAACACAGGAACCGATCTTGTTCAATGATACTATCGCCAACAATATTGCCCTTGGTGCTACCGGAGCCACAAAAGAACAAATAATCGCTGCCGCTACTATTGCCAATGCCCACGACTTTATTATAAAAAAGGAAAATGGTTACGATTCCAATATTGGTGACCGGGGAAGTAAATTAAGTGGTGGTGAAAGACAGCGCATTACAATTGCAAGAGCAGTATTAAAAAATCCACCGATACTTATTCTGGATGAAGCCACTTCATCCCTGGATACGGAAAGTGAACGATTAGTGCAGGATGCTATTAACAATATGATGCAAAACCGTACCAGTATTGTGATTGCTCACCGCTTGAGCACTATCCGTCATGCAGACGAGATCATTGTACTGCAAAAAGGAAAGATCGTAGAAAGAGGAAACCATGATCAACTGCTGGCACAAAATGGGTTTTATAAGAAGCTGGTGGATATGCAGGAGGTGAGGTAGTTAAAAGATTATCCTCTGCTTTATTGATCCATCATTAATTTCTCAATACTTCCCGGGATATAACCAATTTCTGTATCTCGCTGGTGCCTTCCCCAATGGTGCAAAGTTTTGCATCACGGTAATGTTTTTCTACCGGAAAATCCTTTGTATAACCATAACCGCCAAATACCTGCACCGCATCATTGGCCACTTTCACCGCCACTTCACTCGCATAATATTTTGCCATGGCAGCTTCTTTTGTCATGGGGAGTTTCCGTTCTTTCAGGTCGCAGGCCTGTAAAGTAAGTAGATCGGCTGCAACTATCTCAGTAGCCATATCGGCTAACTTAAATGATATACCCTGGAAACTTGAGATTGGCTTATCAAACTGGTAACGTTCTTGTGAATATTGTAAGGCCGCTTCATAAGCACCTTTCGCAATACCAAGAGAAAGGGACGCAATAGAAATTCTTCCCCCATCCAGCACTTTCATTGCCTGCTTAAAACCATCGCCCACTTCACCCAACCGGTTGCTATCAGGTATACGGCAGTTATCAAATACCATCTCGGCTGTTTCGCTGGCCCGCATACCTAACTTGTTTTCCTTTTTGCCTGCGCTGAAACCGGCTGTTCCTCTCTCCACAACAAAGGTGGTGGAATTATTCTTTGCCCTTGGTTCACCAGTACGGCAAATTACCACTGCAACATCACCACTTTTACCATGGGTGATCCAGTTCTTTGTTCCATTTATTATCCAGTCATTTCCTTCTTTCACTGCTGTACACTTCATGTTACCCGCATCACTTCCCGTATTAGCCTCGGTTAATCCCCAGGCACCTATCCACTCAGCCGTTGCCAGCCTGGGCAACCATTTTTTCTTTTGGTCTTCATTGCCAAAAGTCATGATATGACCAGTGCACAATGAATTGTGTGCAGCCACACTCAATCCTATCGAACCGCATACTTTCGCTATCTCTTCAATAATGGTTTTGTATTCAAAATAGGTAAGACCCGCTCCGCCATACTCATGGGGAACCAATACTCCCATCATCCCCAGCTTTCCCAATTCTTTAAACACCTGTACCGGGAATTCCTGGCTTTCATCCCACTCCATTACATATGGCTTTATGTGCTGATGTGCAAAATCCCTTGCTGTTTGTGCTACTTGTTGTGTGAGTTCTGCTGATTGAAAATTCATATAGTCTTAAATCGTTAGTATAATCATTTAATAACTGTGCCACTCCATCAGTATGGGGTGGCACAGCTTTTCGGCCTTGAGATCAAAAGCAAGCATTCGTTAAAGGCAAGTGCAAGATAAATCAATTTCATTTATACTAACAAGTGTTAGTGTAATATTTTTTCGCTTACCCCTTACTCACTTAAAATCAAGTACTAAACCATCATAGGCAAGGTGAATATTCTCGGGCAACTCTGCCTCAATGGCGGCATGCAAACCTATCTGGTGTGACATATGTGTAAAGTAACCAGTTGGGATCTTCAACTCCTGTACTACTTCTATTGCCTCTTCAAGGGTAAAATGTGAAATATGTTTTTGTTTTCGCAGTGCATTTAATACCAGCACTTCGCTTCCCCTTATTTTTTCTCTTTCTGCTTCTTCAATCCTGTTGGCATCAGTGACATAAGTGAATTTTCCGAAACGAAACCCCAGTACCGGCATTTTCATATGCCATACTGAAATGGGTATTACGGGTATATCTCCCACCAAAAAAGGTTCAGTAGAAATAGTATTCAGGTTCAACTCCGGAATACCCGGGTATTTTGTATCAGTAAAAGCATAATAAAAATCTCTTCTTACAGCTTCCTCTGTCAGAGAGTCTGCATATATATCGATATGCTTTTTAGTAAAAAAATTATAGGCTCTCACATCATCCAGTCCTGCCAGGTGATCTTTATGAGGATGAGTAAAGATAACAGCATCCAGATGTTTCACTTTTTGCCTAAGCATCTGGTACCGGAAATCAGGCCCGGTATCAACCACCAGTGTTGTTGTGGCGGACTGAACGAGTATGCTTGAGCGAAGCCGGTTGTCTTTTTTATCAGTTGAAGTACATACCTCACAATCACAACCAATCATAGGTACGCCGCTGCTGGTACCGGTACCAAGGAATGTTATTCTGAGGGGAGGACAGGTCATGGGGTAAAGTTAATTGGTTAATTAGTAAATAGTAACTGGGAAGTCCAAATTAACCAATCAACTACTTAACTAATTCCCGTTCTCTTCTGTTTCAAGTTTTGAGATGATACCCGTGTAAAGTTTTTTGGATTCCTCTGTCAGGATATCAGTATTAATATCCAGTTGCGGAATCAGGTCAACCAGTGTATTGATGCGCCCTTCAATTTGCAAAAACTTATTGAGCACCACCACTTTTTTAGATTCAAGAATACAATAGCCACTTTGAAAAGTACCTCTTTCATATCGCAGTACATATCCTGCTTCTTCAGGAATAGCTTCTAATTTATCAAGTGTTGCTTGTGTATATTTCATTTCAAATGAAAATTAAAAATCAAAAGTAAAAACATCTGTTTTGCCGTGCGATTGTACTTATCCACAGTTTCGAGTTTTTTAATCTTGCCTTACCTGCTCTGCATCTTGATCACGGGAACAATCATCTCTTCCAGGCTTACACCACCATGCTGAAAGGTATTGCGGTAATAATTCACATAATAATTATAGTTATTAGGATAACATAAGAAACTATCTTCCTTGGCAAAAATGAAAGAAGAGTTGATGGTGGGTACCGGTAATCCTGCCTCCCTGGGATCACGGAAAGCCAGTACTTCCTTAGGTTCATAATTGAGGTTCCGGCCATGTTTGTAACGGAGATTAGTAGTGGTTTGCTTGTCTCCCACCACCTTGTAAGGTGTTTTCACCCTTACACTTCCATGATCAGTAGCTAATACAATCTTGATATTCTTATCGGAAATTTTTTTCAATGCCTGGTGCAGGGGCGAATGCTCAAACCAACTGGTAGTTATGCTCCGGTAACTCATTTCATCACCAGCCAGTTCTTTAAGTACTTCCATTTCTGTACGGGCATGACTGAGCATATCCACAAAATTGTACACTATCACATTCAGGTCATTATTCATCAGGTTATGAATATTATTCACCAGGTCCAGTCCTGCCTGGTTGTTCACCACTTTCGTATATGAAACCTTCAGATCTGTTTTGCCCAATCGCTTTAATTGTGCACGGAAAAACTCTTCTTCATGCAAATTCTTCCCTCCCTCCTCTTCGTCATTCTTCCATTGCAGCGGAAATTGCTTTTCAATATCGAGTGGCATTAACCCAGCAAAAATCGCATTGCGGCAATACTGAGTGGCCGTAGGCAGAATACTGTAGAAACTATCTTCTTCCAGAATTCTGAAACTTTCAGTAAAAATGGGCTGGATTGCTTTCCACTGATCGAAACGAAGATTATCAATCAAAATAAAGAACAAAGGTGTTCCTTTTTCCAGGTGAGGCAGTACTTTAAACTTCATCAATGTATGACTCATCACCGGACCATCAGTACTTTTGGGAGATACCCAGCCTGCGTAATTCCTTGAAACAAATTTGAAAAACTCAGTGTTCGCTTCATTCTTCTGGCTTTGTAATATTTCCTGCATTTCGGGGCTGTCACTTTTCTCCATCTCCAGTTCCCAAAAAACCAATTTCTTATAAATATCCATCCATTCGTTGTAATCAGGATTACTGTTTAGGGCTGTAAATAAATGCCTGAACTGCTGCTGATAGGCAGAGGTTGTTTTTTCTGCTACCAATCTCCTGTTATCTATTATTTTTTTTAAACTCAGCCATACCTGGTTTGGATTTACCGGCTTGATCAGGTAATCACTTATCTGCGACCCAATGGCATCATCCATGAGGTTCTCGGTTTCATTTTTGGTGATTAAAACTACCGGCAGTGATTGATTGATTTCTTTGATCTTGGCTAATGTCTCCAGCCCGGTAATGCCAGGCATACTTTCATCGATCAGGACCACATCTACCGGGTTTTCCTTTACATAATCGATCGCATCAAAGCCATTCGTAAAAGTTTGTACTTCGTATCCTTTATTTTCCAAAAACAATTTCTGTGATTGTAAGCTTTCAATCTCATCATCCACCCAGATAATTTTTGCAACTGCCATTCTGATAGTTTATATGTTTGTATCGGCTGCGATTGCAGCAGGATATGGTAAAAATAGCTTTTTAATTTCTGCCTTAGTACTTTTGCCGCCAGCCCTTTGGGGGCCTTTAACAAAACCCCAACAATGACGCAAATCCGCAAAATCATCAACGACCCGGTATATGGTTTTATTACGATTGATCATCCGCTGATATTACAAATAATTTCTCACCCGGTATACCAGCGGTTGCGTAATATACACCAGATGGCTTTTGCTCACCTGGTGTACCCGGGGGCAGTACACTCTAGATTGCACCATTCTCTCGGGGCTTATCACCTGATGTGTATGGCATTAGGGGAATTAAAAAGCAAAGGAGTTGATATAACTGCAGAAGAAGAACTGGGAGCCAAAGTGGCGATTCTGCTGCATGATGTAGGTCATGGCCCCTTCTCTCATGCGCTGGAAAATGAACTGATAAAAAATGTACACCATGAGGCAATCTCATTATTGCTGATGCAAAAACTCAATACGGAACTAAATGGGCAATTAACTATAGCGATACAAATATTTACTAGTAAGCACCCAAAAAAATTTCTGCATCAGCTGGTATCCGGCCAGTTGGATGTTGACAGGATGGATTATCTGAACCGGGATAGTTTCTTTACTGGTGTGGCAGAAGGTGTAATTGGCTATGATCGTATCATAAAAATGCTGACTGTAAAAGATGGTAACCTGCTGGTAGAAGAGAAAGCTATTTATTCTATTGAAAAATTCCTGGTCAGCAGAAGACTTATGTACTGGCAGGTTTATTTACATAAAACGGTGTTAAGCGCTGAAATGATGCTGGTAAAAATTATCCGGCGTGCCAACGAACTTATCTCAAAAGGTGAAAAAGTGTCTGCTGCATCTGATGAACTTGATTTCTTTTTACAAAATACCGGCGCCGATAACCCGATTTCGCAACACTTAGATACTTTTTGCCGTCTTGATGACCATGATGTGATGGCCACTATCAAAAACTGGTGTCATCATCCGGATAAAATATTGGCTACCTTATGCCTGTATTTAGTGGAACGAAAATTGCTGAAAGTAAAACTCCAGGCCGAATTGTTTGATGAAGAATTTGTCCATCAAAAAAGAAAGGAAGCCTGCGAGGTTCTTGGTATCAGTGAAAAAGAAGCAGGTTATTTTGTATTTACAGGCGAAGCCAGTAATACTACTTATAATCCCGGAGATGAACGGATCAATATTTTGTTTAAAGACGGGACAATAAAGGATATTTCAAAAGTGGATAATGCGCTGATAAACTATGAAAGCGGCCTTGCTTATGGCGAGATCAAAAAATATTACATTTGTTACATGAGATAGCTGTTGGAACTGAGCTGCAGGATATGGCCTGAAAACAACCCATACCCGCACAACTCATAACCTGCAACTCAAAGCTTAAAAACATGCAATTTCCTGCTTCACAAATAGCCCTGATCGTTAGTGGTAAAATCGAAGGCGACCCGAACGCTGTCGTTAGTTCTTTTGGAAAAATAGAAGAGGCCAAAGAAGGCCAGTTGAGTTTTCTTGCTAATCCAAAGTATGAAGATTATTTATATAGCACCAATGCGTCGGTCATTATTATCAACGAAAATTTTGAAACCAAACAACCAGTAAAAGCAACCCTGGTCCGTGTACCCGATGCTTATACTGCTTTTGCTACGCTGCTAAGTAAATACCAGGAGATAGTACAGCAGCAGTTAACGGGTATCCAGCAACCGGTTTATATTGCCAAAACCGCTTCATACGGTGACCAGGTTTTCATTGGGGCTTTTGCATACATAGGAGAAAATGTAAAAATTGGCAATCAAACAAAAATTTACCCCAATGCCTATATCGGTGATAATGTAATGATCGGCAGTAACAGTATTATTCATCCCGGTGTGAAGATCTATCATGATTGCAAAATTGGCAATAATGTTATTATACATGCAGGTACAGTTATCGGCAGTGATGGATTTGGTTTCGCTCCGCAGGCAGATGGAAGTTTTAAAAAAGTGCCGCAGATAGGTAATGTTGTAATTGAAGATAATGTAGAGATCGGTTCTAACTCCACCATCGACAGGGCCACAATTGGCTCTACTTTAATTAAAAGTGGTGCCAAACTGGATAATCTGATACAAATTGCACATAATGTAGAGATCGGACATAGTACTGTGATTGCTGCGCAGGCAGGAATAAGCGGTAGTACCAAGATCGGCAATGGTGTAATGATTGGCGGGCAAGCTGGCATCGTCGGACATATACAGTTGGGTGACGGGTCAAAAGTAAATGCCCAGAGTGGTGTCAGTAAATCCCTGGAACCAGGCAAAGCCGTTACCGGTTCCCCGGCTTATGATTATACTTCCGCCCTTCGCAGCCAGGCCGTTAGCAGAAAACTTCCTGAACTTGAAAAAAGAATAAAAGAACTGGAAGCTATAATCAAACAGTTAATTACAGAAAAAACAGCATAAATACATTCTTTCTGCCAATCACAATCCTGATTAATATTTCCTAAATTGCCGGCATGAAGAGAATTTTCTTGTCTTTATCATTTTGCGTCCTTATCACTACAATTTTTGCTCAGCATAAGCCTGCCTATACGTTGTATAATGCGAAAGGTAAAAAAGTATCTTACAAAAGAATGCTGAAAACACTTCAGCAGAAAGATATTGTTCTGTTTGGTGAATTTCATAACAATGCTATTGCCCACTGGCTGCAACTGGAAGTAACAAAAGATTGTGACGCCACCCGTGACCTTGTATTAGGCGCTGAAATGTTTGAGCAGGATAACCAGCAGGCACTTGATCTGTACTTGCAGGGAAAGATCAATGCCAAAGGCCTGGATTCGATGGCCCGTCTTTGGAAAAATTATCCCACTGACTATGCCCCCCTGGTCAACTATGCCAAACAAAATAATATTCCTTTTGCTGCTACCAATATCCCAAGAAGGTATGCATCATTAGTGTCCAAAGGTGGTTTTGAAACACTGGACACATTGTCTGTACAAGCAAAAAAATGGATAGCCCCATTGTCAATCACTTATGACGCTGAATTACCCGGATACAAAAAAATAAAAGAAATGATGGCCGGGCACGGGGGTGATAATATGCCTAAGGCACAAGCCAGTAAAGATGCCACCATGGCACATTTTATTTTACAGTATTATAAACCCGGAAGCCTGTTTATTCATTATAACGGAGCATATCATTCCGAAAACTATGAAGGAATATTATGGTACCTGAAACGACAAAAGCCGGAATTGAAGTACGCTACCATTACCACGGTTTCACAAAAAGACATTCATTCTTTACTGTCAGAAAATAAAGGAAAAGCCGACTTCATTATCTGTGTGGATGAAGATATGACCAATACTTACTAAGCAATTTGTCCTATGACTATTCCCGGTTTTACGTTCGTACGCTATGCTGTTAAATATGATTTTCCAATAATGGATGCAGATGTGCCGGTGCCGTTCAAAGGAACCCATTCTGTCGTGATGCAAAAAAGGTCAGTGAGAAAAACCGGGAAACTATTTTTGATCTCTCCCGGAAGAATCTTTCTATTAAAGACCCCTTCTATATAAAATGTAAAAATAACAGACAATAGATTATTTGACTACCGCAATTACCGGTTCATCTAAGCCTGTAATACGACTGATAGCTAAATACTATCTTTGACCCGTTTAATAATATATTTCATGACTTCCAACTTCAATCCTGACAAGCAACATACATTAAAATCAGCGGTTACAATTTCCGGCACCGGTTTACACACTGGTGTGATGGCAGACCTTACATTAAACCCTGCCAACCCGGGATTTGGCTTTCAGTTTCAACGGATAGATTTGCCTAATCAACCGCTCATTAAAGCCGATTGTGACCTTGTAACTGATGTGAGTCGTGGCACTACGCTGGAAGCAAACGGCGCCAAAGTAAGTACCGTTGAGCATGTATTGGCTGCATTGGTAGGGATGGGTGTTGACAATTGCCTGTTGGAAATAAATGGTCCTGAAATGCCGATCATGGATGGTAGTTCACAGCCATTTGTGGAACTGATAGAAGAAGCTGGTGTGCTTGAGCAGGATGCCGCAAAAGTTTGGTACAGCATTGACGAAAATATTTACCACTACGATGAAGAAAAAAGAGTGGAAATGGTAGCCATGCCCGCTATGGAATACCAGGTTACCACCCTGATTGATTTTAATTCTCCCGTACTAGGTACACAACATGCAGGCTTAAAACATATCAGCGATTTCAAACAAGAGATAGCTCCCTGCCGCACTTTTTGTTTTTTACATGAATTGGAGATGCTATTGGATAATAACCTCATCAAAGGTGGCGATGTCAATAATGCCATAGTAATCGTTGACAAACCGGTTGATGAAAAAGAAATGACCCGCCTGAAAAGCATTTTCAAAAAGGATAAGATAGAAGTGAAAAGTGAGGGATACCTGAATAATCTTGAACTACGTTTTCCCAATGAACCGGCCCGTCATAAATTACTGGATGTTATAGGAGACCTGGCACTGATAGGTTATCCAATAAAAGGAAGAATCATTGCTAACAGGCCCGGACATAGCAGCAATGTAGACTTTGCAAAAAAGATAAAACAGTATATAAAAAAAAATAAACACACCAGGGGGGTGCCTGTATATGATCCTTCCCTGCCCCCTGTATACGATCAGCAATTCATTGAAAAAAAACTACCCCACCGTTTTCCTTTTGCACTGGTAGATAAGATCATTGAACTGAGTGACACCCATATCGTGGGAATAAAGAATGTCACTTTTAATGAGTGGTTTTTCCAGGGCCACTTTCCTGGCAATCCGGTAATGCCGGGTGTGCTGCAGATTGAAGCCCTGGCCCAGTGTGGCGGTATTCTGGCTATTAACCTGAGTGGGGAAGGACAATATGATACTTACTTTTTGAAAATTGACAATTGTAAGTTCAAACAGATGGTAAGACCAGGTGATACCCTGATACTGAAAATGGAATTATCCGCACCTATCCGTCGGGGAATTTGTGAAATGAAAGGCACTACTTACGTTGGCAACAAAGTGTGTGCAGAAGCTGACCTGGTGGCCCAGATTGTGAAGCGGTAAAAACACCGGTTTTCAGACAGTAAAAAATCAGCTGCAATGCCCGAAAAACGGGCATTTTCTTTTATCCACAATAGACGAAAATAAGTGTAAAATTTAGTCTTGTTTTTCCGGTTACCCCACCCTGATTTCGTACATTTGTGAGTTATATTTTTTTCATTTTTTAACGACAGGATTTACGTCAATTTATGAGCCCGGAAGCAAAAGAAAAAGCAGCCAGAATATCGGCCAATTACAGCGCAGATAGTATACAGGTTTTAGAAGGTTTGGAAGCCGTAAGAAAGCGGCCGGCCATGTATATTGGTGATATCGGTGTGAAGGGTTTGCACCACCTGGTGTATGAAGTTGTAGACAACTCGATAGACGAAGCTTTAGCAGGATACTGTAAAAACATTTCTGTAAATATTCATGAGGATAATTCTATTTCAGTAGAAGATGATGGACGTGGTATCCCTACCGCCATGCACAGTAAAGAAAAAAAATCTGCACTGGAAGTAGTAATGACAGTGTTGCATGCCGGTGGTAAGTTTGATAAAGATTCTTACAAAGTATCCGGAGGCCTTCATGGGGTAGGTGTTAGTTGTGTAAACGCATTAAGCAGCCGCCTGCATGTAACTGTAAACAGGGATGGTAAAATATTTGAACAGGAATATAAGATCGGTGTTCCCCAGTATCCTGTTCGTGAGGCCGGCACCAGCGAAACCACCGGTACCAGGGTTCATTTCTGGCCTGATGACAGCATTTTTATTACAACAGTTTACAATAAAGATATCCTGGAAAGCCGTCTTCGTGAGCTTTCCTTTCTTAACAGGGGAGTTCGCATCATACTGAACGACCTGCGGGATAAAGAAGAAGATGGCAGCACTTATTCCAAAAGCTTCTATAGTGAAGGGGGCATTGTTGAATTTGTAGAAATGCTGGATAAAAATGCTGGCCGTAATTCACTTATTCCAAAGATAATTTCTGTAGAAGGCAGGGATGAGAATACCAATGTGGCAGTAGAAGTGGCATTAAGCTATAACGACAGTTACAGTGAACATATATACTCTTATGTTAATAATATCAATACCATTGAAGGCGGAACCCATGTATCCGGCTTTCGCAGGGCGCTGACAAGAGTATTCAAAAGCTATGGCGATAAAAACGGGTTGTTTGAAAAAGCTAAAGTAGAGATTGAAGGTGATGATTTCCGCGAAGGGTTAAGTGCTATCATATCAGTAAAAGTGCCGGAACCACAATTTGAAGGTCAGACGAAGACCAAGCTTGGTAATAACGAGGTAATGGGAGTGGTTGACTCTACTGTATCCAAAGTACTGGAAGCCTATCTCGAAGAAAATCCCAAAGAAGCAAAAAATATTGTTGCGAAAGTAATCCTTGCAGCCCAGGCAAGAGCTGCTGCAAGAAAAGCCAGGGAACTTGTACAACGTAAGTCTGTCCTTACAGGTGGTGGCTTACCCGGAAAACTGGCGGACTGTTCTGACCGTGACCCCGATCGTTGCGAACTCTTCCTCGTTGAGGGTGATTCAGCGGGCGGCACAGCCAAGCAAGGCCGTGACAGAAGCTTCCAGGCGATTCTCCCGCTAAGGGGTAAGATCCTGAACGTAGAAAAAGCAATGGAACATAAGATCTATGACAATGAAGAGATCAGGAATATGTTTACTGCCCTTGGTGTAAAGATGGGAACACCTGAAGATCCCAAGGCATTGGACCTGAGTAAACTTCGTTATCATAAACTCATTATCATGACCGATGCCGATGTGGATGGATCACACATAGCCACATTGATCCTGACTTTTGTATACCGCTATATGACTGAATTGGTGGAACAAGGGTATGTTTATATAGCTCAGCCGCCTTTGTACCTGGTTAAAAAAGGTAAGGAGCAGGCTTACGCTTACAACGAAACTCAGCGTAAGGCATTTGTAGAGAAACTTGGAGGAGGTAAAGATGATTCAGTAAACATTCAACGATACAAAGGTTTGGGAGAAATGAATTCAGAACAACTCTGGGAAACTACGATGAACCCGGCCACCCGAACGCTGAAAAGGGTAACCATTGAAAGTGCTGCCGAAGCAGATCGCATTTTCAGTATGCTGATGGGTGATGAAGTAGCTCCAAGAAGAGAGTTTATTGAAAGCCATGCCAAATATGCCAAACTGGATATTTAAATAGTTCTGCCCTCCTTTTTAAGAATCAATCCTGAACTTATAACAATCTCACTATAAACATTTTAGCCCCGAAAATTCGGGGCTTTTTTATACGATTGTAGAAATTTTCCCCTTTAAAAAGCCCCGGAAACCGTAATTTCAGGCTTTACTAACGCAAAAACTTAAACCATGTCAGATGTAAAAATTACAGCCTACAATGTAAAAACCAAAGAGAAAGGGGTAGAAATGCTGGATGCCGTTATTACAAAAACAGCTAAAGGAGCATATATGGCCCAGGGGCATGATGGCAAAGGAAATAAACTTACCACACTTATGGGCGAAGAAAAAGCGATGGCTGCTATCAAAGCCGGAATTGCCAAACAAGGCTGGTAAAACAAGCTATTCTAAAATATACCCGTCTCGTCCTGTACGAGACGGGTTTTTTATTGCTTAAGGAGTTTAAATGTATGATCTTGCCCGGCTGCTTTTATTTCAAGCAGGTAAAGACCTTTTGAAAATCTAGCTTCTCCCAGGTTAATGGTAAGCTTCTGGATAAATCCATTTGAGAGATTATCAAACTGCTGCACCATTCGGCCATTGATATCGTACAATTTCACAGAAACCAGTTCTCCGCTATTTGCCTGGTAAATAAGATTGAACAGCCCTGATGATGGATTAGGCGTTACCTGCCATTTCAGTTCATCATTAAACACAACCGGCCGGACAGGAGAATAACTAAAGCTGCCATCTTCTTCAACTATCTTCAGCCGGTAATAACGAACACCTGACTTATTATTCTCTATATCAGTGAAGCTATAGCGTTGCTGCCTGTCGGAATTGCCCTGGCTTCTTACTTCGCCAATCCTGATAAAACGATTCTGTTGAAACTCAGTATTACCTTTTGCCACTTCTATTTCAAACCGGTTGACATTATACTCCGAAGCAGTCACCCATTCTGCCAGTACATCTTTAAGATTTGTTTTTCTTGCCGAAAAGGAGACCAATTGCACCGGCAAAGGTTGATTGGCATCGAAACCACCATTATTAAGCCAAAACTCAGAGAAATTATTCACTTTAAATTCGGCATAGTAGCCTTTGTCAAAAGGGACCTTGGTTGCTCTTGTACTATTAATAAATGTCCAGATGCCCTGGTTATTATCTGCCACTGTACCATTTTCAAAATTATTATCCGGATCACTATACTTTGAAACACCCAGATCATAAGCAGTGGATGGCTTATGACAATAACTGCACCCTGTTGCATTTATCAATGCCTCCGTTTCAGTATCCAGGAAATAAAAACGAACAAGTATTGAATCTGTTAATGACAAAAATGCATTATCAGGCTGAATGGTGATATTCCGGTTGTGATAGAACTGGTCACTGTCTATACGAACAGCACCGGTATGAATATAAGCCCTGGCATTGGTAGCTCCCATTTGCTGTCCCGCCGGGTGAACAGAAGCGACAAGTTTCCCGCCTTCCAGAAAATCTACCCAATTATTAACTCCAGCATTGATGGTTTGGGTTACAGGTGATGCCATTGTCACTCCATCATAAATGCCATATACATTATCATAAATATGAATATCGTCAACAGCAATACCATCCTTACCCAATCCTTCATCTGACCGGAATACAAAACGTAGTCTTAGTTTACTGTTATTAGTTGTAGGTAACGCGGTGGTGGCAACATGCCAACGGATGTAGTTTTGCTGGCTCCACAACTGGTTACCTGAGTAATCTTTATTATACCAATTTGTACCCTGACCGGTAGTTCCCAGCTTTGTCCAGGTAATTCCGTCAGCCGAATACTCGACCCAGGCCGCATCACATAAAACGGCGCCACAATCCTCAATATCCATTGCAATACTGAGGCTCAGTGTTGGGTTGGTCATAGCAGAGATATTAAAACAAGGGGAATAGAGATATGAATACTCCTCGTCATTATAGTATCCCGCAATATTAGTTTTCCATGCCTTACTGCCACTGGCAGCCCGGTTGATCCTTGGTGAAACAGGAGTGCCGTACTCCCATGTATTTCTTGTTCCACCTGCATACCATGACCCGTTTCCTGATTCAAAATCTTGCAGGTAAGGGAATGTCGTTATTAAAGGAAGGTTATTAGCCGTAATTCTTGCGGTATCATTTTCCTTATAATTATCTGTTGCCAGCGCTGTCCAAACTTCAATGTTATGATTACCTGTCGCAGAAAGATCAGCAGTTGCGGTAAATGTATATTGTAAAGCAGTACTGGCCGGAATACTTGCAATTGTTTCAGTCGCAATCACCGTACCGTTTACCCTCAAAACAACAGGTATATTATTAATAACAGCATTAGAAGTGTTTCTGACAGTTGCTTTAACCGGAACTGTAGTGTTTAATCCACAGCCGACGGTATATGGAGTATCAATACTGACCAGCTGTATATCATCAATAGCCTTATAAATTCGAATATCATCAAATGTATAACCTGCAGCGGAGAGGTTATCAGCAGCAAGGTATTCTCCCCACTGGCCCCAACGTACCTGGAAACTGCTGGAGAATGTTTGTGCATAAGCCGCAAGTGAGTCGCTTACTTCGATACTCCCGGAGAGTTTATACGAACCATCAGCCGGATGCTGATTGGCATAGAGATCGTACACTTCTATCCAGTTGTCATTTTCACTCCCCCTTATCCATACTTTATTTGCAGCATTTATTTTTTGTCCGTGATTCTTGTACCTGAAATCCAAACGAATATCATCTGTAGCCGTATTAAATGTGCCCAGGTTAAAGGTACCGGTGAGTGAATCTACATTACCGCCTGTTACATATCTGTCCTGGTCCAATGTAATTGCTTTGGTACCGGAATAGGCAATGCCTGTATTAATAAACGTCCTGGCTTGCCCGTATACAGAACCATTCACAAAATCATACCTGTCTCTTCCTGTCAATCCCATTTGATCATTGATCACAGTTTGAACTGAAGCTGATTCGAAATCATCCAACCAAGGGAGCTGGGCATTAAGAATTGGCTGATTACTCAATTGCTTAAACACTTTTGTAAAGCTGTTATTTACAGTAACCGGGTCTGAAGCCTTTGTGGCTGAAACACCGATACTATAAGTTCCGGCAACAGAAAGGTCTGCAGTTGTAGTAAATGTGTGATCAATTGTGCCACCTGCGGGGATATCAGCTACCGGTGATGTGATAATTTCATTAATAGCAGCCCCTCCGTTAATAGAATAACTGACATTAATATTCCCCGCAGAAACATTATCATCAAGATTTTTGATCCGGATAGTAATGGCCGTTGTATTTGACATAGCAGTTGAAGTAAACTCCCTGCCTGATGCAGCCGGAGAGACTATAATATCTACTTTTAAGTCGTTATCAGAGATTGTTCCGCTGCAGGTGCCATTAGCCGGCTGACGGGATACCGCCACAGCTCTCCTTCCCGGATTACTATTTATTCTTGGCCTTACGGTGAGCCAATAAAGTGTATCTTTTGATAACCCACTAAATGTATATGTTAAAGCAGCTGTTGTTGCAACAGATACCATTTCATCTCCCTGCAACATCATTACTTCATAATCCGTTGCTCCGGGAACAGCTGTCCAGTTGATCTTAATATAACCTTCACATTGTACTGCGTCCAGTGAAACAGTGCTCATTGCAGTAATAGTAAAAGGAAAACTGGTTTGTGTAAAAGCTGTGCTATTCTTAGTAATCCTTATTCTTGCCTGGTCAGTAGGAATATTGGGCACACCCCAACTGTAAATACGGTCGGCAGCAGGTATATTACTGTTCAAGGTTGTCCAGTTAGTTCCATTATCGCTGGAAAATTCCAGGGTGAAAGTGTTAGCCGGATCACCGTATGAATCCCACTGAATATAGCAAGTATCAAATGGTGATACAGTCGGGACCATATGTTCACCGCCAACAGGAGTAGTTAGTACAAGGCCCTCAGGTAATAAATCATACACCAGAAAATACTCTTGTGAGGGATTCTGAACTATTGCTGTTCCTTTTACCCTGATATCATATGATCCTGCAGCAGGACTATTTATTACGATCTGTTCTATATTATTCATATGATCGGCACCGGCAGTGGCTGCATTGTTTACGTTAGCAGGCAATGTATCCAGAATAGCAGGAAGAACTGTTGAACTGGATGGGGTGATTACTTCTAAATCAACATCATTGACCAGGGTTTTTGCTGCCATAACAGACGCAGGCGGATCCTGCCAGTACACCAATACTTTTAATTGTGCAGTATTGGCAGGTACATTAATAGTATGAGTATTGGTAATAGTATTGGCGACAGTCGAGTTAATATATGTCGCATTCTCTATCATAGTTACTGAACGAAGCAGGTTCATTCTTCCAAAGCCATACCTGAAATCAGGACCACTGTTGCCCCTGTCATCACTTCCATTACACAGTATAGCTTTCAGTAACCCGTTCTTGGGATTTGCCCCTGCATGTAATTGCCTGTATCGTTGTATGATTAACGCAGCTCCCCCGGTTACGCCGGGTGCGGCCATACTGGTACCGTTATTATAACTGTACAAATTACTGACCCATGTTGATGCTACAAATTGCCCTTGTGACATGATCTCGGGTTTCAATCTTCCGTCTCTTACCGGGCCTCTGCTGGAAAAACCGCTAACATCACTTTTGTAGTCAGTGCTGCCGACTGTCAACACATTTTTTGCTGATTGATACCCGCCCAGCACTGTTTTGAATCCAGCAGGATAGGGAGTACAGGTTAACCCACCGTCATTTCCCGCGGCAAATATCTGTTGCAGTTCAGGAAGATCAATTGCCTGCTGGTCAAGAATCCGTGAACTGAGATCATACAAGCCATTATAGTAACAATCACTTACCACAGAGCCAAAAGAGTTATTGGTTAACACCATTCCATGATCCTGAACATAAGCCGGTGCGTTGGAAAATATACCTGAGAATACCTGGTTGAGTAATGTTGCTTTAGGAGCATAGCCGGCATATAATTCCTGGATAATCCCTGCCCCGGCCACAGTACCACCGACATGACTGGCATGAGCCCTCATTACTTCCCCTGCCCTGTTTACCAATCGCCCTGTAAAATCAAGATGTGATTGTATATCTCCATTGTCACCAAGACCAATAACCACTCCCTGGCCATTCAAATTATCGCCACCAACTGCTAATGGGGCCTTTAACACATTTGCTCTTGAAGCAAACATGCTATTGTAATTCAATTCCTGGTCTTCTTTAGGAGCAGCCTGTACATATTCAATAAATGGCAATGAAGCTAATTCTTCTAATCTGATAGTTGCCGTACGTAAAGCAATTACTCTGTAGCTTTTGTAATCCGTATTAAGAATATCAAAATTATTTTTTTGCAATGCCTTGCTCACGGCTTCAAAAGAAAAAGACTTAGAAAAACTGACCCAAACATTGACGGTGCCGGGTACCTCAACTGCATGTGCCGGCAATAGCCCCCTGGCCAGCTCTGGTTGCATTTTTTGCTGGGCAGAAAGTTCAACTACAGCTCTTACTTTCATTTGACTAAGAAATTCTGAGGTTAACTGACCGCTCACAGAAGCTGTGTACGCAGTATTGGGTACATACTCCAGTAGTTCAATCCCTGATTGCAACAGTTGCTGCTTTTCATTTTCTGTTGGGATAGTTTCAAACTGAATAATAGCAAATGTCTTTCCGCCAGTACGGGCAACAAGGCTGTTGAAAGTTTGAAGCCTTTCAGGAGAAATACTTTTAGCCGGAATAAATGATCCGCTTTTAAGCAAGAGACGGTAATGGGAATCATCCTGTGCAGGTACTGACAGGGATAAAAACAGTAAAGCAGCAATCAAGGGAATTGGATAGAATCTCATAGTGAATTTTAGTGATTTAAAAGTAGTACAAATATCTGAGAAAAGCCAATGCTGTTAAGGGTTTGAAACAGATACGGAATTCGCCTTAAACAGGGATTGCGGGGGTTGAAAAACAATAGGAATGCATTGATTGCAGAAAGCGATGCATTGCATCCATACTCTTCATATCTGTACCAATCAGCATAAACAACCTGCCGGTTTGTTTCAGCTTTGCTTTATTAGTTTCAGTTTGCAAAAACTGGATGATTCTCTGAAATATCACTGACTCAAAATAAGGAGAGTCGGGCCTGTTAATAAAAAAGCAACGCAGGATGTCATCTTTCAAACTCATTTTTTCAAATCCTAACTCTACAGCCAGTTTGCGGCAACGAACAGTAATGAATAAATCCTCAACCTGTTGTGGCAAACTACCAAACCGGTCTTCAAGTTCCTGCTTCATCAATAACAGATCATTCTCTGTATCGCAATTATCCAGCCGTTGATATAATGAAAGACGTTCGGTAATACTTTCTACATAATCATCGGGGATCAGGATTTCAAGATCTGTATCGATAGTACAATCAGATACAAAATCATCCTGCTTTGCAATTTCTTCTTTGAACAATTCTTTAAACTCTGTCCTTTTTAATTCTTTGATAGCCTCATCCAAAATTTTCTGGTACATTTCAAATCCAATCTCAGCCATAAATCCGCTTTGCTCTCCACCCAGCATATTTCCGGCACCTCTAATATCAAGATCCCTCATAGCTATCTGAAAACCGCTTCCCAGTTCGCTGTGTTGTTCGAGTGTTTGCAATCGTTTCTTTGAATCATTTGGCAAAGTGCTCATTGGCGGAGCCAGTAAATAACAGAATGCTTTTTTATTACTTCTGCCCACCCTTCCTCTTAACTGGTGCAGATCACTTAGTCCAAACTGGTGAGCATTATTAACAATAATAGTATTCACATTCGGGATATCTACCCCGCTTTCTACTATGTTGGTACAAATAAGCACATCATACTTTCTGTCAATAAAATCAAAGATCCTTTCTTCAAGTATATGACCTTCCATTTGTCCGTGGGCATAGCCAATACTTAAGTCGGGACAAAGAGCCTGGATGATCGCTGCCATTTCTGCCAACCCGGCAATCCTGTTATAGATAAAGAAAACCTGCCCGCCTCTTTCTGTTTCAAAATAAATGGCTTCCCTAATAAAATCCTCATTATACACCTGCACTTCTGTTTGGATCGGCTGACGATTCGGCGGGGGGGTATTCATAATACTCAGATCCCTGGCTCCCATCAAAGAAAATTGCAATGTTCGTGGAATTGGAGTAGCTGTTAATGTCAGGCAATCAACAGCCGTACGAAGCGTTTTAATTTTTTCTTTATGCCCAACCCCAAACTTCTGTTCTTCATCTATCACCAGCAGACCAAGGTCTTTAAACTTTACTTCCTTACCCAATAATCCATGAGTGCCAATGATAATATCAATTTTTCCTTCTTCTAACCGCTTCAGTGTTTCCTTTTTTTCTTTCGCTGATTTGAAACGATTGATATAATCAACCGTAACAGGAAAATCCTTCAATCTTTCCTTGAAAGTCTGATAGTGTTGAAAAGCTAAGATCGTTGTTGGCACCAGTACGGCGGCCTGCTTTCCATCCACACAGGTTTTGAACGCAGCCCGGATGGCTACTTCTGTTTTGCCAAAACCCACATCACCGCACACTAATCTGTCCATCGGAGCAGGAGACTCCATATCTTTTTTTACATCGGCAGTCGCCTTGCTTTGGTCAGGAGTATCTTCATAAATAAAAGAAGCTTCCAACTCCGTTTGCATATAATTATCCGGCGTATGCTGAAAGCCCTGCTGTGCTTTTCGTTTGGCATAAAGCTTTATCAGGTCAAAAGCAATTTCCTTGACCTTAGTCTTTGTTTTCTCTTTTAACTTATTCCATACATCGCTACCAAGTTTATTTACTTTCGGTACACTGCCGTCCTTGCCGGTATACTTTGCGATCTTATGCAGGCTGTTGATATTGACATACAAAATATCTGTGTCTTTATAGATCAGCCGGACTGCTTCCTGCAATCTTCCATTCACTTCCAGTTTTTGCAACCCACTGAAAATACCAACTCCATGATCAATATGAGTAACGAAATCGCCGGGTTGTAATTCACGGAGTGTCCTTAATGTTAAGGCCTTGTTCTTATTATATGCCTGCTTGACCTTGTATTTATGATACCGCTGAAAAACCTGGTGATCAGTATAGCAAACAATTTTCTGATCTTCATCAATGAATCCTTCATGAATGGAAGTGGCAATAGGATTAAAAGCAATTTCAGCCTTCAGGTCATCAAAAATACTTTGCAACCGTTCCAGTTGCTTTGGGTTTTCCGCGAAAATGTATAACTGAAATTTTTTTGCTTCCCAACTTCTTAAATCCCTTATCAGCAGATCAAACTGCCGGTTAAATGCAGGCTGTTCCTTTGTATTGAATTCAATTTCAAAATCAGCGAGGTAAGACTGATAGCCAAATTCAACCAAATGCTTCTTACCCAGCTCATCTCTTAAACTATCCGCATTTATGAAATCATCCGCTGTTACATTCTTTTTTTCTATTTTATCGGTATCTGCTTCCCTTGTCGACACACCTGATTCATTCATTATCCTCAGGAAAGCATGGAGATCTTCTTCGCTATCTGCAAGATGCTCTTTACAGAGTTGATAATCCTGCATCCATACAATCGTATTCTCCGGCAAAAAGTCAAAAAGAGAAACCCGGTCCTCACTTTCAAACTGTGTATCAACATTCGGAATGATACTTACCTGCAATAACTTTCTTTCACTCAACTGTGTCTCCGGGTCAACAATGCGGATGGAATCAACATCATTGCCAAATAATTCAACCCGGTACGGCTTTTCATTACCGAAAGAATAAATATCAAGGATTCCCCCCCGTATTGCAAACTGCCCCGGCTCGTACACAAAATCTGTTCTCTCAAATCCATAATCTGCCAGTTTCAATAACAGCTCCTCTACTTTCAGGTTATCTCCTGATTTTATATGAATAATATTGGAAGAAAGTGTTGATGGCAACACAACTTTCTCAAATAAGGCTTCCGGGTATGTCACCAATACCTTTTTATTTCCTCCTGCAGCAATTTTGGTTAATGCTTCTGTACGAAGCATCACATGGGAAGAATTAAGCAACTGGTAGTTCTTCCTGTTTTTGAAAGAAGAAGGGAAATAAAAAATATCCAGTGCCTCTGTCAGGTTTTCCAGTGTATTATGGAAATAAGCCGCTTCTTCAGCATCATTTAAAACAATAAGATGATTAAGCTGTGAACAGGAAGGATGCAAAAAAGCAGCCGCTACCACAAATTGTGATGAACTTCCCTGAAGATTTTTTAAATATATTTTTTGTGTTTGGGCAAAGGATAACCTGTCCGCCAGTTGAAAAAGGCGGGGGGTGTTTTGATACCGTTCCAGCAAATCCTTTACACTCATGAGAGTTACAAAGATAGATCATCCGGAAAAAAGGAGAATAAATTCCTTTAATTATAAAAGATACCCTTATTGGTTTTATCTTTATCAAAACCAGATAATAATGGCTCTTCAACCCTGGCGGAAAGGCATAGTCATCAAAATTGACGATCACACACATAATACCAGGCGGTTCTGGATTCAAATCCCGGAGCTGGAAAAATTTGATTTTATTCCCGGCCAGTTTGTAACACTGGACCTGCCCATACATGAAAAACCAAACAAACGCTGGCGCAGCTATTCCATAGCATCATGGCCGGATGATACAAATGTTTTTGAGCTATTAATAGTACTGGCAGAAGGCGGCCTGGGCACTAATTACCTTTTCAGCGAAATAAAAGTTGGAAGTGAGTTAACCCTCCGCGGCGCACAGGGAGTATTTACTTTACCTGAGAAAATTGAAAAAGATACTTTTCTGATATGTACCGGTACTGGTATTGCCCCGTTCAGGAGCATGGTCAATCATATTTACCGGCACAATATACCTGTAAAGAATATTCACATGATCTTTGGTTGCCGTAATAAAGCTGACCTTCTATATTATGAAGAGCTGACTGCGCTGGAAGAAAAATTACCTGGTTTTCACTATCATCCCACTTTATCCCGTGAACACTGGGAAGGACATAATGGGTATGTGCATGGAATATATGAAGATCTCTGTAAAGAAAAACAGGATGCCTGTTTTTTCCTCTGCGGCTGGAAACATATGATTGATGAAGCGAAAAAAAGAATTACAGAAATGGGATATGACAAAAAAGCAATTCACCAGGAATTGTATGGGTAGTGCCCTCTGATATGATTTCAATTTAATTATGATATTCAGCAACCTGACCGTTGATAACTGTCATATTTGGTTTTAACGCATAGTTGCTATATTCGTACAAATCAAACTGCATATGGGTGCTTCCTCGCTCATAGTATTAATTATTGCCGCCATTGCCTTCTCCGGTATTGCGATCCTTCTTTCCACTTTTGTACTCAAGGCTTCAAAGAATAAACAAAAAGGTGAGCCTTACGAATGTGGTATCCCTACCCAGGGTAAGACATGGATACAATTAAATGTAGGCTATTACTTATTTGCTCTCATCTTCCTGATTTTTGATGTGGAGCTTGTTTTCCTATACCCCTGGGCTGTGGTAGCAAAAAATATGGGTTGGGTAGCATTGATTGAAATTGTCATTTTCTTTTTCATTTTATTCATGGGCTTTCTATATGCCCATAAGAAAGGTGCCTTAAAATGGATGTAAAGCAACAAACAGCCAAAAGTGATTTCCCTGGCCAGATACATGAAACGCCGGGTGGCGGCATCGTCCTTAGTAAATTAGATGATGTTATCAACTGGGCAAGATCAAATTCTTTATGGCCGCTGACCTTCGCTACCAGCTGCTGTGGCATAGAATACATGGCGGTAGCCGGCGCCAAATATGATTTCTCCCGTTTTGGTTTTGAAGTGGCCAGAGCTACACCCCGCCAGGCCGATGTTATCATCATTGCCGGTACCATTGTAAATAAAATGGCCCCTGTATTGAAAAGATTGTACGACCAGATGGCTGATCCGAAATATGTGATTGCCATGGGTGCCTGTGCTATCAGTGGCGGCCCATTCTTCTATAATACTTATTCTGTTGTAAAAGGTGCCGACCATGTGATACCGGTGGATGTATATGTAGCCGGTTGCCCGCCAAGGCCTGAAGCTTTGCTTCATGCATTGATAAAACTGCAGGAAAAGATAAAAAGCGGACTGACAAGGGAACAGATAAGAAAGGACAAAGAATAACTATGTCGAACGAAGAATTGAAAGTCAAAATAACCGAATTGCTGCCAGCAGCCACTTTTGAAGAAGGTGGAGAATGGCTCACTACTAATATTGAGCCGAAAGACTGGTTACCGCTGGCACAACAACTTCGCAATGACGATTCCTTATACTTCGATTACCTCTTTTGCCTGACCTGTATTGACTGGAAGACACATCTCACCATGGTATATCATTTATCTTCTACCAAATACAGGCATAATATAGTTATCAAATCAAAACTGGACAGAAGTAACCCTGAAATTGAGACAGTTTCCCATATCTGGAGAACTGCTGAATTTCATGAAAGAGAAGTATATGAAATGTTTGGAGTGAATTTCCTCAACCATCCCGATCTGAGATTACTGATATTGCCTGACGGATGGGAAGGGAAAAATCCCTTAAGAAAAGATTTTGAAGATCCTATTAATATGATCAAACTCTGATATGTTTGAAGAAGTAGGCACAACGACTGAAGGCGACATCATCATAAATGTAGGACCACAACATCCTGCTACACACGGTGTATTGCACCTGGTCATTACATTGAACGGTGAAACGATCAAAAAGGTTGAGCCACACCTGGGGTATATACACCGTTCTATCGAAAAAATGTGTGAGAGCCTCAGTTACCGGCAATTCATCTATGTCACCAGCCGGATGGATTATCTTTCTTCTCATATTAATAATCATGCCTGCGCTTTATGCGTTGAGAAGGGGTTGCAGGTAGAAGTTCCACCAAGGGCACAAGTAATAAGAGTGCTGATGGACGAACTCACAAGAATTGCCTCCCATGAACTTTGGTGGGGCGCTATGGCAATGGATCTTGGCGCCTTTACCCCTTTCTTCCATGCTTTCAGGGAAAGAGAAAGCATTAATGATATAATGGAAGAAACCTGTGGTGCAAGATTGACCATGAATTATATGGTGCCCGGTGGTGTAATGCAGGACCTGCATCCAAATTTCCAGAAGAAGGTGAAAGAATTCATGCAATTATATAAACGTAAGATCCATGAATATGATGAACTGGTAACCGGCAATATTATTTTTCAGAACAGGATGAAGAATGTTGGTTATTTATCTGCAGAAGATGCTGTTTCTTACGGATGTTCAGGCCCCGCGGCAAGAGGCAGCGGCGTGAGTTGTGATATAAGAAAAATATATCCCTACGAAATATATGATAAGCTGGAATTTGATGAAGTGCTGGAAACAGGCGGCGACTCATTTGCCCGTTATATGGTTCGTATCCGGGAGATGCAGCAATCTATCCACATTATTGAACAACTGATCGATAATATTCCTGAAGGAGATTTCCAGGCGAAGACAAAAGCCGTATTGAAATTACCCAAAGGAGAATTTTATACAAGAGTGGAAACGGCCCGTGGCGAATTGGGTGTATATATTGTAAGTGAAGGTGGCACCACCCCGTACAGGATAAAATTCCGTTCACCCGGATTCTCTAACCTTTCTGTACTGGATCATATTGCCCGGGGCAGTAAGCTGGGCGATTTAGTAGCGATGATGGGAACATTAGATTTAGTAATACCTGATATAGACAGATAATGTGGAGTTTTTCTAACATAGCGAACAATCTGCATAAATGGTTAAGCGAAACTTTCAACCCGACAATGACATTGATCATTGAAATGGTGCTGGCAGGAGTTGCAGTGATTGGTTTGTTTGCTGCATTGGGTTTGGTGCTGGTCATCATGGAAAGAAAAGTATCTGCCTGGATGCAGATACGACTTGGCCCCAACCGTGTTGGTCCGAAAGGGATGCTTCAATCATTGGCGGATACGTTAAAGTTATTGGTGAAAGAAGGATTGACGCCAAATGGTGCCGATAAATTATTATTCAACCTCGCCCCTTTTGTCGCCATGATCGTTGCTATGCTGTTGATGGCACCCATTGCATTTGCCAAAGATTTTCAATTGTGGGATTTAAATATTGGTGTGCTGTATGTTTCCGCTATCTCTTCCATCATGGTAATCAGTATCCTGATGGCAGGATGGGCAAGTAATAATAAGTATTCTCTGATGGGTGCGATGCGAAGTGGCGCCCAGATTGTCAGCTATGAATTATCTGCCGGTTTATCCATACTGGCCGTTGTAGTAATGACGGGTAGTTTACAGGTTTCTGATATCATTTATTCGCAGGCTGATGGTTGGTGGATCTTTAAAGGGCATATTCCGATGGTCATTGCTTTTGTCACCTTTATTATTGCTGTGACGGCAGAAACCAATAGGGCACCGTTTGACCTGGCAGAAGCAGAATCTGAATTAACGGCCGGTTTCCATACCGAGTATTCGGGGATGAAGTTTGCATTATTCTTCCTCGCCGAATATGTGAATGTGTTTATTGTTTGTGCGATTGGGGCAACGCTGTTTCTCGGTGGCTGGATGCCATTCCATATCGGTAACTGGACCCAGTTCAACCATGTGATGGATTATATCCCATCCAGTATATGGTTCTTTGGAAAAACGTTTTTCTTAATATTCGTCATCATGTGGTTCAGGTGGACATTCCCAAGATTACGGATTGACCAGTTGCTGAACCTGGAATGGAAATACCTGTTGCCAATAAGCATGATAAACTTATTGATAGTAACAGCGATGGCAATATTGAAATGGCATTTTTAAAATTATGTTTATTACAAAGTACATAAAAGATGTTTATAAGGGAGTAAGGTCATTGCTTGTCGGCATGAAGCGGACCTTGTATTATTTCACCCATCACAAAGAGATCATCACCCAGCAATATCCCGATAACCGGGATACACTGGTTTTGCCGGAACGGTTCAAAGGGGAAGTGGTGATGCCACATAACGAGAACAATGAACATCGTTGTACCGGCTGCCAGGCTTGTGAACTGGCCTGTCCCAATGGTACCATTAAAGTGATCTTTAAAAATGAACTGACTCCCGAAGGCAAAAAGAAAAAAGCAATTGATAAACTTGTCTATCACCTGGAGTTATGCACCATGTGCAACCTCTGCGTGGAAGCCTGCCCTTCTGATGCTATTAAAATGGCACAGACATTTGAACACAGTGTGTTTGACAGAAATGAACTGACTAAAATTTTAAATAACCCCGGATCTAAAATCATGGAAGGTGTAGAATGATTACTGGCTCAACTATAATATTTTACTTACTGGCAGCATTGACACTGACCTGCGGCTTATTGTCTGTTTCTACCAGGCAGATATTCCGTGCAGCCATATATTTATTGTTTTCCCTGATCGGTATTGCCGGCATTTATTTCTGGTTACAATATGAGTTTATTGCTGCTGTACAAATAGTAGTGTATGTGGGAGGCATTGTCGTACTGATCATCTTCTCCATATTTCTTACCCAACAGGCAGGGGAGAAATTACCTAAACAAAAACCAGGCAGAAAAATATTTTCGGCACTGGCCGTTTTCTGCGGTTTTGCATTAACAATGGTACAGGTGTACCAGCATGAGTTCGACTTTGACAAAGCACTGGTAAGCCCTACGATGTCAAACATCGGTCAGAATATGCTAAGCACTAAAGAAGGAGGATATGCATTGCCATTTGAAGTGATCTCGATGTTATTGCTGGCTGCCATGATCGGATGTATTGTGATCGCCTTAAGAAGTAAACCTGAAACAAAATGATGGAACCCGGACTATATCATATTTTATTCATCAGTGCTGCATTGTTCTTTATCGGCGTGTATGGTTTTCTTACCCGGAGAAATCTCATCACCATGCTGATGAGTATTGAGCTAATATTGAACAGTGTGAACCTGAATTTTATTGCATTCAATAAATACCTGTGGCCCGGCAAACTGGACGGATTGTTCTTTACCTTATTCATCATCGCTATTGCTGCGGCTGAAGCTGCTGTAGCCATAGCCATCATTATTAATTTATACCGCAGTCACCAGTCCATTGATGTGGAGAATGCTGAAGACTTAAAGTATTAAACCCATATGCCCAACGCAACTATTATAGCATTGATTCCTTTGTTGCCGCTTGCCGGGTTCTTATTGCTGGGCCTATTCGGCAGAAAGATCTTTAAAAATAGTTCCGGCCTTATCGGAACGGCCCTTTTACTTACTTCCACCATCCTTGCCCTGTACACAGCGTACGAGTATTTTTTTGTGTACGGTAAGGTTGATGGTGTATACCAGCAATTCATTCTATTGAAACTGACCTGGCTGGAATTCTCTCCCGGTTTATCGATTGATATGGGAATGGCTGTTGATTCAATTTCTGTCATGATGCTGGTAGTGGTCACTTTTGTTTCCCTGATGGTGCATATATATAGTCTTGGTTACATGAAAGGCGAAGAAAGGTTCCCTACTTATTATGCTTTTCTTGGCTTGTTTACCTTCTCCATGCTTGGATTGGTTCTCTCAAGCAATATCTTCCAGATATATATTTTCTGGGAACTAGTGGGGGTTTCTTCTTTCCTGCTAATTGGTTTTTACTACGACAAACCCAGTGCTGTGGCAGCCAGCAAAAAAGCATTTATTGTAACCCGTTTTGCAGACCTGGGCTTCCTGATCGGTATATTAATCCTCTCTAACTCATCAGGCACACTTGATTTTAATACGATGATTGCCACACTTACATCCCCTGACTCGGATGCAGTGAAAACGGCAGCTACTTCATCCTTTCTAGGCGCATCAGCATTGACGTGGGGCGCCGCATTAGTTTTTATCGGTGGTGCCGGCAAGAGTGCTATGTTCCCGCTGCATATCTGGCTCCCCGATGCTATGGAAGGCCCCACTCCTGTTTCTGCATTGATTCATGCTGCCACCATGGTGGTCGCCGGTGTTTACCTGGTAGCAAGACTATTTCCTGTATTTGCAAT
>Ga0209573_1001138_pt1 | contig 43595 bp, 49 predicted proteins | sample TNRBio252014_DNA_FD_185870 | JGI IMG/M metagenome (GOLD analysis project Ga0209573, IMG submission 185870) | Wastewater treatment Type I Accumulibacter community from EBPR Bioreactor in Madison, WI, USA - TNR Reactor_6/25/2014_ DNA (SPAdes)... | ecosystem: Engineered > Bioreactor > EBPR >...
CCTCCGGGACGCTTGCGCGCAGTACGATACTGCGTCAAATCGGCAGGATGCAAAGTTATGGGAGCCAATAAGCATTAGACTTTCATGATATTGATGTTTCTCAGATGCGACAAAATGGTTTGCGCCCGTTACTTTTACAGAAACCGGCGTTTATACAGTAGGCGGCGACGGCATAAATGATTGGATAACTTATGGCGGAATAGAGCTGACCACATGCCTTTTTAATTTTTAAGTTATGAAAAATATCTTACTTTTTATTTTATTGCTATCTTTTTTGTCGTGCTCAGAACAAAAAGACCAGCCTAAAAAGGTGAAAGAAGAAATAATTACGAACTTTTTTAAAATTAAAACGGGAGAAGATATTAATAGTCTTGACGAAAATACCAAAGTATGGCTGGACTTATCAAAAATCGTTAAAATTCCCGAATTAAGTATAGAATATTATTTTCCACAAAATAGAAATACGGGAATCGACTGTTTGTTTATTTTTAATAACAAAACCAATAATACCTATTTTAGATGCAATGCTAATGATAATGTGCCAAATGTCAATGATCTCCGTAAAAATGAGATAATCAAGTATAATAACAATATTCATACTATTGATGTTGATTCAATAGCATATTTTAGAGAGAAATCTTATCCTGAGGAAGCAATAGCAGATTATTTAAATGACGCTTTTCTGGATTCCTTAGTCAGCTTTGAAAAATTTAAACTACTTCTGGATAGATATTATGGGAACCGTGTCAATCAAAAGAGCTATTTTGATATTAATGATGATTCAAATATTGATGAATTGATGCAGATGCTTAATAAGAAAATGAGTGAATTATCATCAGACAATGAAATCGAAAAAAATAAGAAAGATAAATTATTGCGCGACATAAATTATTTATTATTACCTCCTATTACTTCGAAAGAAGTATACAAATTGATCTATCGTTCTAAAAGCATTGAAAGATTTCGAGTGCTTAAATTGATGGTATATCCATTGAGGTTTAATTATGCTATTCGCGAAACAAGAGGTGATAAATTTTATTATTCAATCATCGTACAAGATATATCTCTATATACAGAATATTAATTAAAACAAAAAACGACGTGGTTTAAGGCGTAAATATATCCAGCTAGAATAATCAAATATATAAATCGCCACCAGTGCCGCCGGACTGTACCCCCATCACACTATATTTTTGATTGAAAACCGGATTAACGTATGAAAAAACAAATCTTCATCAGCCTTATAGCCTTCGCGCTTATGAGCTCAAGCGCCCACAGCCAAAAGGATCTATTTTTTGCTGATATCAAACTGGCAAAAGATACGCTATATCCTTTTGATGTTTTAGAACTGACCGTATATTTAAAGGCACTTGAGCCTGCAATTGCGTATCCTTATGATAAAAGTGCATTACTACAGATTAGAATGGAGGAACCTCAACAAAGCAAATGGTATTCGTATAGGGGGATAGAAGGCAATTTTGGCGGCTTCATAGATGATGATTCAAGGTCTAAAAGGTTACTAACACCAGATTATACTTTTTCAATGCCGTTTTTTTTTGAAAATAGCCCCAACTTGGAATTGGTCTGGAAAGAATCTATTCACCCATATTCCTTGCATCCCGGGAAATATTCTTTACGATTAATTTATTCACCTAATAAGTTGCTTGAGGATTTTTGGTGGGTTGATACGGCAATTGAAAAATGTGAAGATTGTGTAATAAAAATAGTCCCATTAATAGCATCCGACCGCTACCCGGAAAAAGATCAAGCTGCGTATGAGTGGATAAAAAAATTAAAATATCCGCATTGCTTTTATCTGGAGAACTATCTTGTTTATACAAATGAAGAATATATTGAAATGGGAGAAGAATTTCTTCGCCTATTCCCTGAATCTTGTTTTTTGCCATTTGTACATTGTAAAATAGGAGATAGTCTAAGGAGAATTTATGAACAAGACGCCAATAGTGATAAGGCGCTGCCTGAAGAAACAGTAAAAAAGATGCAGACAATAATAATGCACTTGAGCTATTACAAGCAGATTAAGGGGCAGGACGAGTTATACATTTATTACAAAGAGATGCATAAAAAATTTCAAGACCGCCTTCTTCGCTTCCAAGTACGGCATGGAATCAAATAACCCAAAATGAAAACAGGCATGACAACAAAGATACCTATATCACTGCTGTTGCGCCGGTATAAAAAATTATCCGGGTACTAAACCATAAGCAATATGAAACACATAACTTATTGTTACTTGATTACAGGCCTCATGATGTCATTTGTGGGGTATGCACAAGTTGATAATTTTGCGGTGGATATCAAGCTGTCGAAAGATACTTTGTATCCCTTTGACATGCTGGAATTCGAGGTAATTTACAAAGTTCTAACCCCAAAAAAAGCTTACCCATTTGAAAATAGTTCTTATCTTCAAATAAAAATGGTAGAGCCAGAACCTTCAGAATGGTTCATGTTTTCCGGCCCAATAGTATCGCAATTCGGTAATCCTAACGACATCGAAGGGGAACCTATCAAAAAACTAACATTTCCGCTTAATCACGTTACTGACGATCCTATTTGGATCGAATATGTGCCGACTTTGAAGTTTACAAATAATGACGTTATTTGTCTTGGTGCTTTTCGCCCTGGAAAATACATTCTTCAGGTTGCATATTCTCCCGACGAGCTTATTGGATATTATCACAATCGACTTGAATCTTGCGAAAGTTGTATTATAGATACAGCATTGGTTATTGTAACCGACCGCTACCCGGAAAAAGATCAGGCTGCATTCGATTGGCTGGTAAGAGATAAACATTATTGTAATTTACAAAAACGTAATTATGAGTCATACCATCTTGAAGAGTTCATAAAAACAGGTGAGGAATTTCTTCACTTATTCCCCGAATCATCCTTTGTACCTTATGTTCATTGTAAAATAGGAGAAAGCATTTTAAAAATTTACGAAAAAAACGCCGAAGAATCCAAACTCCCCCCGGCGGAGGCGGCCCAAAAACTGGAGGCTATAGTGACGCACCTGAGCTTCTGCAGGCTTTTGAAAAAAGACGAAATGCTGAGTATGTATTATGCCGGGATGTACAAGAAATACAAAGACAATCTTCTTCGCTTCAAAGTCCGGCATGGAATCAAATAACCCAAAATGAAAACAGCGATTGTGCTGTGCCCCTAATGCACATGAGTCACCCCGAAAAATCGGGATGACTCATGTGGTTAGGCCATGGATGGATTCCTGAACAAGCTCTAATTAAAAGACTTGATCGTACGACCCGCCAAATCCTGAACAGGCCTGAAGTTTTCGTGCTCCAATTCTTCGATGTGGTGAATTTGATCGTGAGAAGCGGTGATATGGTCTTTCATTACGATCCATGTCACGATTTCTGAGCAAGGCGGCGTGGTCAAAGAACCGCTGTAGGTATAATACCCCGTTCCGGCCGGCAGCAAATCGGCAGCTGTATAAGTATCGTCGGAGGTATAGGTTTCGTCGTGGCCGGCAGGAAGGTGTTCCAGGTAGTGCGCAAGCAAAGCATTTTCAGCGCCTTCTTCAAAAAATACACCTATTACGGCCAAATTGCCGGATGCGGCATTTTTGTGCACCAAATGCACTTCCATCGGATGTGAGGCGCCGTTGACGAGGTGCTCGCTATGCGTATGAAAATGGAACTGCAATAAGTCGTACTGCAACCCATTTACAGTAATGGAACTACCCGAATCATAGTTAAACTGGATGGTGTGGCCGTTATTGAGGATATTGGTTTTTGAAGTAGCGTATGCCTTGGCAATGGCTTGCAGGGCGGCGTCGGCCACGGCGCCTTTGATGTCCACCGGCGACTGGACCGACCCGCTGCAATCTTCGTAACCTACACAAAGTTCTCCCCAATGGCTGGGGCCGTCTTCTCCTTCATATTCCCAGTGAATACCGTCGCAGCTTTCCGGAATTTTATCGTCGTCTTTGCAGGAAGGGAAAAATACAATGCTTCCCAAAAATAAACACATGAGTGTAAATGGTGTAAATGAATAGACTGAAGCTTTCATAAAAACTGAAGTTAAGTTAGTAAATAGGGTTTCATTCCTCAATCGCTGCCTTTCAGCGATGAAGCAAATGTATCCCAAGGGAAGCAAGCGGATCGGACATCATAGGTAGGCAAAACGGACTTTTTCACCAGATAGGGGGTGAAATCAGACATTTCAGGCAGGAAAATCAGACATTGTTTAAATCTCGGAAGGACTTATTCCAAATCGAGCTTTAAAAATCTGGGCAAAGTATTTTTCATCGTGAAAACAAACACTGTGGGCCGCTTTTTTTACGCTGCCCACCAGGCGATTTTCCAACAGGCGGCGGGCTTCCTGAAGTCGTATTTCCCGTATGTATTCAATGGGGGTAAGTCCGGTAATGGATTTTAGCCGGCGGTGAAGCTGCCGTTCGCTCAAGAAAACCTGGTCGGCGATCCATTGAACGCTCAGGGTGTCGTGGGTTACGGAATTTTGTACCAAAGACTCCAGTTCCTTGAGCCATAACAAGTTATTAGGGGTTATTTGCGAGGTAGCTGGGTTAGGCTCACTTCCGGCGGGTTCTTCTAACTCTTCGGGAAGGAATTTCCGCCCGCGGTAATTCAACAGCAAATTGGCTATCCTGGCCAATAATTCTTCTTCAATAAAGGGTTTTAACAAGTAGTCATCTACGCCGGCGCGCAGCGCATGCAGCTTGTCTTTGATCTCAGCCCGTGCTGTAAGCATGATAACAGGTATATGGGCGTAAAGCAGATTGCCTTTCAGGTATTCGAGAAATTGAAATCCGTCCATGATCGGCATCATGATATCAGACATAATCAGGCCTCCCTTTTGTTGCCATACCGGCGTATGCATACATTCGGGGAGCAATTCGAGGGCTTCGGCGCCGTTGGACGCACTGCGAACCTGGTAATACGGCGAAAGAATGGTTTCCAGGAATTCTCTTAGGCTATAGTTGTCTTCTACCAAAAGTAAAAAGCCTTGATCTCCCTGAGCGGATTTCTCCTCAGGGCCGGAAACTATGTGGGCTAAACTGTCAACCGGTTTCTGATCAACGGCAACCAGGCTGCCCAATACTTCTTTTCTCGGGATTTCTAATATAAAGCGGCTGCCCTTTTGCCATTTGCTAGTCACTGAAATATTGCCGCCCATCAGTTGGGCCAATTCTTTGCACAAAGTTAATCCTATTCCTGTGCCGCCTTCGTGAGACGAATCGTGCGCCTTGGACTGGAAAAAACGATCAAACACATGAGGAAGATCATCAGGTAGAATGCCCTTACCCGTATCCTCTACGGCGATTTGAATAAAATGCCCCAGGTCATCTATCTGAATGGATACCGTGCCCCCTTTCGGGGTGAATTTCATCGCATTTGATAATAAATTATTGATGATGGTTTCCAATCGCTCCGCATCCAAATTTAACTGGAGGTTTTTATCCGCCCGGTACTCAAACAGGTATCGGATGCCCAAATGCTGCGCGTGCGACTCAAAATTAGAAGCCAGACGTCGCATGAACGGAAACAGGGCCTGTGGGCTTTCGTGGATTTTCATTTCATCGGCCTCGATTTTCGATAAATCAAGAATAGAAGAAACCAATTTCAGCAGGCTTTGGGCATTTGTTTGCGCCAGTTTAAGCATGTTCATACTTGATTTGCTCAACTCGCCGGAGTTTATCAGCGTGCCAATCGGCCCGAGAATCAATGTTAAGGGAGTGCGCAGCTCGTGTGAGACATTGGCGAAAAAACGGTTCTTAAATTCGTCCAGCGCTTTGAGCTCTTCGGCTTGTTGCCGGATAGTTGCCGTTTGTCGTGCCACTTCCGCTTCCAGTTTAGCCTGGGTACGTTCCAGGCTGGCCGTTCGCCAACGCAGGATAAAGAACCCCGCAGCAAGAAAAACAAGACCTGCCAGGATAATAAACCAGATTTGCAGATAAAATGGCTTTAAAACTACCACTGTTAATTGCAACTCCCTGGTGGACCAATGCCCGTCGGGGGCTTGCCCTTTGATGCGCAATAAATGCTTACCATAAGGCAAGCGGCTCATACGAATAGAATTTTCTTTTTGGTATATCCACTCTGCCCCAAGGTCTTCTATCCGGTAGGCATATTGCACATTTTCCATTTTGTCGTAGGCGAGCAGGGCAAATTCCAGCAAAAAAAAGCGATCGTTGGGGGAAATCGTAATCTTGTGGCTTTTCAGCAATTCAATTTTTTTATCTGCCAATTTGTTTTCGCTGCCGATGAATTGCTGGAAACCGGTTATGACCAAAGGAATGTCTAAATCAACATTATCCGCCTGAAAATTCAGGGGGTGAAAAGCCGTGATGCCGTTTAGACTACCAAAGAACATAGTGCCATCTTGCGTCCGGTAGTGTGAAATCCGGTTAAACTCGTTGTGGCTTATGCCGTCTTTTTGCAAATAAGCGGTAGATTTCCGGGTGTTTTTATTAAAACGAATAATGCCATAATCGCTTGGCATCCAAAGGTTGTGATATTCATCCTCATAAATACCGTAAACCGTATTATTTGACAGGCCGTCCGCCTTGGTAAACTGCTCAATATGATTAGTCTCCCTGTTCCAGTGAAAAAGGCCCAATCCCTTGCTTCCCAGCCAAAAGGAACCATCCGCATCTTCGTGGATAAAAAACACGCCTTCCCAAGGTGTTTTTCCATTTTTTGGGCGATATAATTTTGTCTCCTTTTTTTCGGTATCCAACTGGTATAAGCCATTGTCGGTAGCTACCCACAAATTTCCGGACTTGTCTTTTACAAATTGATAAATACAACCACCCGCTTCGTTGACTCCCTCCAATTCCTGCAAAAGAAATACCTTTTTATTTTTATCTACATAACCTATTCTGCCGGCATCTGAGCCGAACCATATCCTTTTATGCTCATCCTCGTAAAACGACCAGATGTTGACTTCTAAGGATTCAATTCTACGGGGAATATCTACGGGCCACACCTTGTATTCATTCGTTTGTGGTTGATATTTTATGATGTGTCGGGTTTGACCCGAACCAAACCAGATAGCTCCCTCGTTATCCGCAAACAGGGCATATTTGAATCCGGTAGCTTCGGCAATTCTTACATCTAAATCACCAAACTCGGCCGTTGAGTATTCGCCATTTTTCTGCCGGATGCGCCAAAGGAATCCATCTCCCTTATCGTTGGAAGCCCAAATATCTCCCTGCCCGTCCTGGGTGATCCCTCTGAATGCCCGGTGGTTTTCCTCCTTTTCATCATGCAGAATCTGCCGGAACGGGCGGGGGACAATTTCAATATGATAAACTCCAAATTCAGTACCTATCCACGCCTGGCCCCTCCGGTCGAAGAATACCGTATTGGTCATCGCCAAATATTTGTTGGCAGGGCCCAATTCATTGTACCAGCCCTTTTCCGGATGGAATACCTGGAAACTTTCTCCACTAAACAAATAAAGGGAACCGCGCAGCGGGTTAATCCAACACTGGAACCTTCCGCCGACGCCCACACTGTTTAAGTTGAGTGCATTGATCGGAGCATTTTTTTTGTTGAAAATAATCTTTGCAGGCTCCTGCCGGCCAGTTATCCGGAACAATTCTCCTTCAGAGATATGGGGAGACTTCTCGCTGTCGCGTTTTATTATAAACCATAAGTTGTCTGACGGATCCACGCCGGCAATGAAGATATTCTGGATGGGATATTGGGGCTTGAAGCGGTATAAGATATTTCCTTTGAAGTCAATTTCTACAATTTCCTCCCGGATATTGGTGCGTTTATTATAAATGTACCCCCAAATGGTTTGATGAGCGGATAAGCATTGAACGATGAATGAGTTAACGCTTAATTTGCGTACTTCAAAGCCCTTCCGTGGGGTGTAAATGACCAGTTGATTTTTTATGGTAGAAAAGACAATGCGGCCATCGCCTGTAGCGGCAAAACTAAAAATATCCGATAGGCTAAACGGCGCCGATTTACCGAATTTCTCTTCGAATGATAGTACTTCTTCCGTTGAGGGATTAAAAATATCGATGCTTGAAGGTGTCTCGAATAGTTGGTTGGTAGTATTAAAAAGCCACATCAAGCCTTGTCCGTCTCCAATAATATGATTGATGGTATTGGACTGTAACCCATCAGCTTCTTTGGTAAACACTTTGAATTGGTATCCGTCGAAGCGGTTAAGGCCGTTAAGGGTGCCTATCCAAATAAAGCCCTGGTTGTCCTGGTGTATGCAATGCACATCCCGGTGAGAAAGCCCCTGTTCTATTCCCGAAAATTGCGTGTGCGGTATATGGTCTTGTACCTGAGCCCCGGCTAGTATGGGCCAAATCACGAAAGAAATCCAGAATATGTAAAGCCGGCTTCGCAACAAAAATGGGTTTAACAGGTGCTGAAAAGGCAAATGTAGCCATTTGAAAAGTAATAGTAAAGATGGCAGGGAATAGTTTACTGCTACGCATGAAACATCCATATCACGCCATAAGCGTCTATGATACGGCCATACCAACCGAAGGGCTGTTGAGAAAACGGATCGGTAACAGTCCCGCCTTTGGATAGTTTTTCAAAAACAGATTTTGTTTCTTCGGGCGTAAAACCGTTGATGTACATACAACTCATATTGCCGCGCACCGGCGTTTTGTGTGGGGCGAGCTGAGGTTGTAAACTACTTGATTTTTAGAATATTGCCTTTATTACTGATTCCATATCTTACTTTTGATACACTTACCTTGTCATCATTTTTGTCCAAATTACTGGTATTGAAATATTCGGTTTTGGTAATTTCAAATTGATGGTTTTTCAATATGCGGCACTCCGTTTTCCATTCGTAACCTTCGCTCAAATATTCCTGGCACAAAGTCAATTTTTCAATATTATTGGAATTGTTATCAATAACAATTAAATCTATGGAATTGCCGTAATGCGATTCCATAGATTTATTGTAAAAGAGAAATAGCTTAAATCGATCGGAATATGTCAGGTTGGCAAAATAATCGGTGATGCCCAGCAGTTCAGCTTGTGCTTTTATTACAGGGTTGCCGACCGTTGCGTATTTGGTGATGGTATCCAGTGTGATTTTTTTTATGCCGGCAAGTTTAAATTTATGCAATTCAAAACCATGCAAAGCTTTGAATGTATCAATAGGAGAGGGGTGTACTCGTTCCATCATGTCGTCAATTATCTCATCGACCGTTGAGTCGGAGTAACTTGTGCCGGTATGCAGGTTTTCATCCCGGCTGATTGCTTGGGCATTGGCTGTTGGCGGAGCCTTCGTTTCTTCTGATCTGGAATGATTACATGCAAAGCCGAAAAGGCTTATGATTGATATGGTCAGTAACCTGCATAAAAGCGTTTTTTTAATTGGTTGGAGATTTATTTGAATAATCAATCGAATCGCACAAATATCATTGGTCGCAATTCTTGTTTTGGGGAAGTTTTTAAGCCTGAAATCTGCCATTTGAGGAGGTGGTATTTTGTGATGCCAATATTTGCGCGGAGCGAGATGACGCCTTCGTTCGTACCTCACGAAGATGTCACCTCTTTCGCACGAGTCGCACGAGTCGTACAGTCGCTACTTTACCTGAAAACTCCTCCGTCCCTTGCCAACCCCCTTGATAGTCAGCCCCTTCCAGGCCTTTGGCAACCTGGTCTTCAATTGCACAATGCCCGCATCGGTGATGTCCAGGCCGCCCAGGCCGTTGATGACGGCTTGCAACATGCCCCCGGCGCCGGTGGCAAAATAGGGATTCGTACCCCCGGCAGTCTCTGCCAGCACGCCGAAAGGCGGCACTTTATTGGGCTGGTAGCTTTTGTTGAATAACTGAAACGATTTTTCCGCGTCGCCGAGGCGGGCGTAGAGCGTAGCCAGCACAGAGAAACCCATCGCCGGCCCTTCGGGCGACATGCGCGGCTCATAATACGCCAGGTCTTTGCGCACGCGCTGCTCGTCGGTAAAGACTTTCAGCGGGTAGGCCAGCAGGTTGGCGTCGGCCTGCTTGATCATGACGCCGTCGTAGGTGGCGTTTTCTTTGGTGGTACCGTCGGGGAATTCCAGGATGGGGATGTTGTCGGCCACGTGTTTCCAATCCGGGTTGGGCGTCAGGCCCAACTCCACAGCAGCTTGGGTGGCGTAGCCCAATACGGTGCGCGCCATGCCGTTGGTGAAGGCGTTGTTGTCGATGTTTTCCTGCCATTCGTTGGCGCCGATGACGTTGTTGATGTCGTAGCGGCCCGGACCGTTGCGCTCTACCCGGCTGGCCCAGAAGTCGGCAACTTCTTTCAGCACCGGGTATCCCCGCGTCAGTAGCCAGTTTTTGTCTTTGGTAACCAGATAGTAGTTCCAGAATGCCCAGCCTACACAACCCGTGATGTGGTGTTGAAACGGTCCGGTGAGCGCCCATACCGGCGTATCCTCCGAGCCGTCGGCACTGGACTCCCAGGGGAACATGGCGCCGGCGTAGCCGTGCGAAAAGGCGTTGCGCTTGGCCATCTCCAACCGCTCAAAGCGGTATTCCAACAGCGAGCGGGCTATTTCTGGTTGTAATATTAATATAGGAGGGTACATCCACAACTCGGTATCCCAGAATACGTGGCCGTTGTAGCCCAGTCCCGACAAACCCATAGGCGAGAGGCTGTACGCCGTGCCCTCCCGCGCAAAGGAATAGAGGTGGTACAGCGCAAAGCGGATGTCGCGCTGCGCCTGCAAATCGCCGTCGACGATGATGTCGCTTTCCCACAATTTAGCCCAGGCCTGTTCATGGCGTTTCAATAGCCGGTCAGTACCTTCCAGTTTGGCAAAAATGGTGAGTCGTTCGGCTTCGTTGACCGGGTCGTTGTAATGCACCGACGATACCGTAGAACCGGCTAAGGCAAAGCGGTAAGTCTGCCCGGCTTTTAGTTTTTTGGTAAACTTGGCCAGGTGCATGTTGTAGTCCCAGTCTTCGTGGATGATTTTCGGCTCCGTGCCGTGCGGCTCGTCGAATAAAAAGCTTGTGGAGGCCGCCACCGCAATTTTCCCCGAAGGACTTTTGGCCGCCGAGGTCAACAGCGGTATCAACACGTGCGGGCGGTCGATTTCGCTATAGGTATTGCGCGGGTCAACGAGGTGGTTGGGCGTCTCGATGACGCTCATAGGGGTGATCGTTACGTCCTTTTTTGCTTTGATCTCCACAATGGACAAAGCCGTAAACGGCAAGTGCCGCAACGCCATCAGCGTGTACTTCACGCTTAGCTTGTCGCCTACCTCGTACGTGGTTGTCAGCGCCGCTTTTTGCATATCAAGCGTTTGGGCGTAGTTGGAGATGTCGCCCCGTCCCATCCGGCGCCCGTCCACATCCAGGTTCATGTTGATGTGGTTGAAGGTTTTCAGGATGTTGCTCACGCGCCCCCGCTGGTAATAATCGTATACGCCGTTGAGCACCACGTCGTTCACCCGCATCGGCTCGGGCGATGATACCAGCCCGATCATGCCGTTGGCCACGGTCACCCCAAAATACCGGTTGGCATCGATTTGCTGCGCCTGTATATGCCAGGGTGACTGGCTGAGGTCGGTTTGTCCTGTCATGGTCATTGATAATGAACACACGAAAATTCCCGTTATTATCGATCTCATGGGTTTGTTTTTATTTTGAAAATGAATGATCATTGCCGCAAATTCGATATTCTCTCCCTCTCTCCCTCCCCCTCCCGCTGACCCAGGGCGACGCCCCCACAAAAAAACGCCACGGCCACAACGCACATTCCCCCGCCGATTCCACGCCGATGCGGGCGCTCACGCCGATATCAGCGTCTGCTATCCGGTCGCCGCGGTCTTCAATCCAGATCGGACTGTCAGCCGACCACAGGGGTACCCCCGAATAAGCTGTGGTAATGCCCAGCGCTTTGCTGAGCGCGCCGGGACCCGCCGTGAGCTGCCTTTTCACAGTGCCGAAGCCACGCCGGGCCAGCATCAATTCAATATTGTCGACGGGTTCTATCGCTCTTATTAATACGGCGTGCGCTTCTCCTTCTCCGGCCGTTACTACATTAAATAAATGGTGTATGCCATAACATAAATAGACATACGCATGGCCGCCTTGTTCGTACATCACCCGCGTGCGCGGGGTAAGCCGGTTATTCCAGGCGTGGCAGGCCTTGTCGTCGGGGCCGCGGTAGGCCTCGGTTTCTACGATGCGGCCTGCCGTGAGTTCCCCATCAAAAAGGGTGACCAGATATTTGCCCAGCAAATCGCGGCTCACTTGTACTACGTCGCTGCGGCGGTAAAAATCGGTGGACAGGCGCGCTGCCATATCAGGATCGCAATTTTTCGAGCAGATCAGAAAGCTGCTGGGCTTCTTCGTCGCTGAGCCGGGCCCAACCCCGGGCTTTTTCGCGCACCAGTGGGTCGATTTGCTTGAGCAGATCCATCCCGGCTGGGGTAATGCGCACCAATACCTGGCGCCGGTTTTGGGCGTTGGTGCCCCGCTCGGCCAGTCCTTTGGCGCAAAGCCGGTCGCAGAGCCGCGTCAGGTCGGGGTTTTTGTCCATCATCATTTCCTTGACCACCCCGACCGGTATCGTATTGGGGTATTGGCTTCGCAATAAACGCAACACGTTGTATTGCTGCTGCGTAAGGTCGAATTGGGTGAACACCTCGCCGGTTTGTTCCATAAACCAGTGGTAGGTATACATCAGATTGAGGATCGCCTTTTGTATCGGCGTACCCGAGGGTTGTTGTACGGCGTCATCGAGTTTCATGTCCTAAAGATATTAGGAAACCCGTTTAAACAAAACTTGTGCGCTTGTTTATTCCCATTCGCTGAGTGCCAGGGCCAGTTCTTTGCCGTCGTCGGGCCTCACCAAGCGGTGCAGCATACGTCCGTTGGGCAGGTGTTGCACTTCGGCGCGCACCTGGTCTTTCCATTGGGCTTCGGCTCGGTATTGGATGTCGAAGGCGCGCAGCCGCCCGTGGTTCAGCAGCTCGTCGGGCAGCGCTTCCAGCATCCATTGCAGGTAATACATATTATTAAGGTGGTCGTTGTAGTCGAGGTCGTGCCAGCGCACCACAAAGTCGAGGCTGTGGTCGGTCTTTTCCATTTTGGGCAATTGGCCGGCAGGGCGGGGCAGGCACAATTCGGGCGCCGGCGCCAATTGGAGCATCTCCAGAATAAAACCGGGAAAACGCGCCAGGCTGCGCTGCACGGTATCCATCAGCACCCAGGTAGAGCTGGAATGGGCGATGAGTTCGCCGGCCGCGTCGTATACTTTATAGTCGCGGTAGGTAAAAAGCCGTTCATATCCAGAAGGGTAAGTTTCGATTTTGATCTGTTCGCCCAACCTGGGCAGGCGATGTACCGAGAGTTGCTGACGCATCAGGACCCAGGAGATATGGTGCGGCTCCAAATCCCAGACCGATACCCCCAGCTTGATCACGTGTTGCATCGCCGATTCGTGCATCAGTTTGACCAATGCAGGCAGGGTGGCTTGTTTTTTACTGTCAATTTCGTAGGTGCGTATAGTATAATACGCCTCTTCGTGCCAATTTGAATTCATTTCGGCAAGTTATAGTTTTACAGTTAATAATATGGCATGGAGCTGTATCTAAAGCCTGCTCCTGCATGGCAGGTGCATAGCCGGGGCAATAGTATTTTTCGTGTTTAGCCGCTGTGGGCAGGTACAAATAACGCCTTTTCAGGAAAGATCGTCAAAGACATACAATATTTTTAAAATTCCTTTTTGTAATTTCACTAAAAGCCTTACCTTTGCAATCGCTTTTTGAAAAGGCATGTCCTTTTAAGCAGTACATACAGATACAGAACACTTTAATCGAAAGCAGCAACGTATGCCAACCATCAACCAACTTGTACGCAAAGGCAGGGAAAAAGTGCTGACCAAGAGCAAGTCGCGCGCATTGAACTCATGCCCTCAAAAACGAGGCGTTTGTACGCGTGTATATACGACGACGCCCAAGAAGCCCAACTCTGCACTTCGTAAAGTGGCCAAGGTGCGCTTAACACACGGAATTGAAGTCATCGCTTATATTCCGGGCGAAGGCCACAACCTCCAGGAACACTCTATCGTACTGGTTGCCGGCGGTCGTGTAAAAGACCTGCCAGGTGTGCGCTATACGATTGTGCGCGGAGCGCTGGATACTGCGGGTGTGGTCGATCGCAAGAAGAGCCGCTCGCACTATGGTACCAAGCGTCCTAAGAAATAAAATTATGTTTCTTTCTCACGAAACCTCTAATTAATAATGAGAAAAAGAAAACCGAAACTGAGAATAATCGACCCGGATCCACGATATAGCGATCCCATGGTTACTCAGTTTGTCAACAACATGATGTGGGAAGGCAAGAAGAGCACGGCGCTCAAGATTTTCTATGAGGCCATGGATATTGTCAAAGACCGCATGAAGACGGATGAGCACGGCATTTGGAAAAAAGCCCTCAATAACGTCATGCCGCAGGTAGAAGTGCGTAGCCGCCGTATCGGAGGCGCTACTTTCCAGATCCCTACCGAAATTCGCGCCAAGCGCAAAGTTTCGATCGGCATGAAGTGGTTGATCCGCTTTTCGCGCCAACGCAGTGGTAAAGGTATGCCCGAAAAAATGGCTGCCGAAATCATTGCCGCTAGCAAAGGGGAAGGCGCCGCTGTAAAACGCCGCGAAGACACCCATAAAATGGCCGAGTCTAACCGTGCCTTTGCTCACTTTAAAGTTTAATTTTTTAAGCAGCTATCATGGCTAAGGACCTAACATTCACCAGAAATATCGGTATCGCCGCTCACATCGACGCAGGTAAAACTACGACCACAGAGCGCGTACTCTACTACACCGGGGTGTCTCACAAAATCGGTGAAGTACACGATGGCGCCGCTACCATGGACTGGATGGAGCAGGAGCAGGAGCGCGGTATTACGATCACTTCGGCAGCTACGAAATGTAACTGGGAAGTGGCCGGCCAGAAATACGACTTCAATATCATCGATACCCCGGGTCACGTGGATTTCACCGTGGAAGTAAACCGCTCACTGCGCGTACTTGACGGCCTGATCTTCCTGTTCAGCTCGGTAGACGGTGTGGAGCCCCAATCGGAAACCAACTGGCGCCTCGCTGACAACTATAAAGTACCCCGCCTGGCTTTTGTCAATAAGATGGACCGCTCGGGCGCCGACTTCTTTATGGTGGTCAACGATATGCGCGAAAAACTCGGCGCCAACGCTATTCCTCTCCAGGTGCCCATCGGCGCCGAAGAGAAATTTAAAGGCGTTGTCGACCTGGTGACCAATCAGGCCATCATCTGGAACGAACACGATATGGGTATGACTTTCGAGGAAATACCTATTCCAGAAGACCTGGTTGAAACGGTAAAAGAAACACGCGAAAAACTCGTAGAGGCAGCCGCCGAATTCGACGATTCGCTGATGGAAAAATACTTCGAAGATCCCGATTCTATTACGATCGACGAACTTCGCGCAGCTATCCGCCAGGCCGTAATCAATATGAAGATTACACCGGTGCTTTGCGGCTCTGCTTTCAAAAACAAAGGCGTACAGGCCTGCCTCGACGCAGCCTGCTATTTCCTTCCTTCTCCGCTCGATATCGAAGCAGTGAAGGGCACCAACCCCGATACGGAAGCGGAAATTCTCCGCAAACCTTCGGTTGACGAGCCCTTTACCGCCCTCGCGTTTAAAATTGCCACCGACCCCTACGTGGGCCGCCTGTGCTTTATCCGCGTATACTCCGGTAAACTCGACGCAGGTTCTTATGTGCTGAATACGCGTACAGACAACAAAGAGCGCATTTCGCGCCTCTACCAGATGCACGCCAATAAGCAAAACCCCATTGACCGCGTAGAAGCCGGCGATATCGCTGCTGCTGTAGGCTTCAAAGATATCCGCACGGGCGATACGCTCTGCGATGAAAAACATCCGATCGTGCTGGAAAGCATGGTCTTCCCCGAGCCCGTTATCGGTATCGCCGTAGAACCCAAGTCGCAGAAAGATCTCGACAAGCTGGGTATGGCGCTGGCCAAACTGGCAGAAGAAGACCCCACCTTCCGCGTTCGCTACGATGAAGATACGAACCAGACCATCATCAGCGGTATGGGCGAATTGCACCTCGAAATTATCGTCGACCGTCTGCGTCGCGAATTCAAGGTAGAGTGCAACCAGGGCCAGCCGCAGGTAAACTACAAAGAAGCGCTCACCAAAACGGTTTCTCACCGCGAACGCCTCAAGAAGCAAACGGGCGGCGCCGGTTTGTTCGCCGACATGGAATTCGAACTCGGCCCCGCCGATCAGGAATTCCTCGACAGCGACGACTTCAAAAACGGCAAGAAGAAACTTCAGTTTATCTGGGGTATCGTGGGCGGCGCTATCGACAAAAACTACATGAAGCCCATCACCGACGGCTTTAACGCCATGATGAGCAACGGTATATTGGCCGGCTACGGCATCGACAGTATGAAGGTTCGCGTTTTTGACGGATCGATGCACGCCGTCGACTCCAAACCGATCGCTTTCGAACTTTGCGCCAAAGAAGGCTTCCGCGCTGCTGCTCCCAAAACGGTCCCTATGCTGATGGAACCTATCATGAAACTGGAAGTAGTGACGCCCGAAGACTACGTGGGCCCGGTTATCGGCGACCTCAACCGTCGCCGCGGTATGCCCAAAGGCCAGGAACCCCGCATCGGCGGCGTAGTAGCCATACAGGCTGAAGTGCCCCTGAGCGAAATGTTCGGCTACGTAACCCAGTTGCGTACCATCACTTCCGGCCGCGCAAGTTCTACTATGGAATTTTCACACTATCACGAAGTGCCCGCTAACATCGCCAAAGAGGTGATCGAAAAGGCAAAAGGCGCCGTGAAAGTGTAATAAGCTAAATATTTCTTTATTTCATTCATTTTGAAGGCATGAATCAGAAGATTAGGATCAAACTCCGCTCTTACGACCACAACCTCGTAGATAAGTCTACGGAGAAGATCGTGAAGACGGTGCGCAACAGTGGTGCTGTTGTGACTGGCCCGATTCCGCTGCCCACCGAGAAGAAGATCTTTACCGTGCTCCGTTCTCCGCACGTCAATAAGAAATCTCGGGAGCAGTTCCAGTTACGCACTCATAAGCGCCTCATTGAGATCTACACGCCCACCCAGAAGACAGTGGATGCCCTGTCCAAACTGGAACTGCCAAGTGGGGTTGACATTCAGGTTAAGCTGACGTAAGCGCAAATATTCTTAAGACCATAACAGGTTGCCGAATATGCAGGCGTTTTACCCCATCCCCGGGCTTTTCATCACCCCCGGGCAGGTAAATCGCCGAGGAATTTCGCTACGTGCAGTTTAGCATGGCGAGATAGCCTGTATACGGCATCTGTCCAATAAAAATGTCGACTGATGAACGGATTAATCGGTAAGAAGATCGGCATGACCAGCATATATGATTCTGCTGGTCGTAGCGTGGCCTGCACCGTAATCGAAGCAGGGCCCTGTGTCGTTACGCAAGTGAAGACGGAAGACACAGACGGCTATGAGGCCCTACAACTGGGCTTCGGTGAAGCAAAGACGAAAAACACGTCAAATCCTCTCGTGGGGCATTTCAAAAAAGCAGGAACAGATCCTAAGCGCAAAGTTGTCGAGTTCCGCAATTTCAACATACTTGCTAAAGAACTCGGCGAAACTATTCGCGTTGACGAAGTATTTGCCGAAGGCGATAAGGTTAGCGCAGTTGGCGTGTCTAAAGGCAAAGGTTTCCAGGGCGTTGTTAAACGCCACGGCTTCGGCGGCGTAGGCGAATCTACACACGGCCAGCATAACCGCTTGAGGGCGCCCGGTTCTATCGGCGCTTCGTCGTATCCTTCTAAGGTAATCAAAGGCATGCGCATGGCCGGTCGCGACGGCGGTCGCCGCGTGAAGGTGAAAAACCTGCGCGTTCTCAAAGTGCTGCCCGAAAAGAACCTGATCCTGATTAAAGGGGCGATCCCCGGCCATAAGGGAGCACTTATTATTATTGAAAAATAATTTGGAGCTGTTAACAGGCAGGCAAATATCAAATTCGCAAAGAGATGAAAATCGAGGTGTTTAATATCCAGGGACAGCAAACAGGGCGGCAAGTTGAATTGCCCGAAGATGTGTTCGGCATCGAACCCAACGAGCATGCTGTCTACCTCAGCGTAAAGCAATACCTGGCCAATCAGCGCCAAGGCACGCACAAATCGAAAGAACGCAGCGAAATATCGGGTTCTACGCGCAAGCTGCACCGCCAGAAAGGCACCGGCGGCTCGCGTAAAGGCGATATCAATAGCCCGCTTTTTGCCGGAGGCGGCCGTGTATTCGGCCCTAAGCCGCGCGACTATAGCTTCAAACTCAATAAGAAGGTGAAGCGTTTGGCTCGCAAATCGGCGCTGACGTCAAAAGCTCAAGCCGGCAAAATTTTGATAGTGGAAGATTTCTCTTTCGAAGCGCCCAAAACAAAAGCGTATACCGATATCCTGAATAACCTCAAGATCGTAGGTAAAAGCCTTTTGGTAACGGCCGATATGGAAAAGGAAGTATTTCTGTCCAGCCGCAACCTGCAAAAAGCAGGCGTGGTTCGCGCAGGCGATCTGAACACGTACCAGATCCTCAACGCAGGCACGCTTATTTTGTCGGAAAGCGCGGTGGCCAAATTGACAGATAGTTTTGAATAATCAACCCGCTAAGGGTAAGAACAGCGTATAGCAATGGCAAAGCGAATTCTTATCAAACCGATTATTTCGGAAAAAGCAGACAGGCTCACTTCGAAGGTCAGCCAGTACAGCTTTGTTGTCGACAAGAAAGCCAACAAGATCGAGATTAAAAACGCGATCGAGGCCATGTATGGCGTCAACGTAGCATCGGTCAATACGATGGTTATGCCGGCAAAGGTTAAGCAGCGCAGCACAAAGGCGGGCGTAGTCCAGGGCCGGGTGTCTGCCTTCAAAAAGGCCTTGATTACGCTGGCTTCAGGTGAGGAAATTGATTTCTTTGGCAATATTTAATACGGTTTAAAGATGCCAGTTAAAAAATATAACCCGATAACGCCGGGCACTCGCTTCAGAATAGGCAACGCCTATAGCGAAATTACAACTTCCGCTCCCGAGAAGAGCCTTATGGCCCCGGTGAAGAAGTCGGGCGGCCGCAACAAAGACGGCCGCAGAACGATGCGCCAGCGCGGCGGAGGCCACAAGCGCCGCTATCGTGTGATCGACTTCAAACGCGATAAAGACGGTATTCCCGCTATCGTGAAGACGATCGAATACGATCCCAACCGCACGGCCTTTATCGCACTGGTGGTTTACGCCGACGGCGAAAAACGCTATATCATCGCACCCCACGGCTTGAAAGTGGGCGACCGCATTGTGTCGGGCGAAGGCGCTGCGCCTACTACGGGCAATGCGCTTTTCCTCAAAGACATACCCCTCGGCGCCGATATTCACGCCATTGAGTTGCAGCCGGGTAAAGGCGCAGCGCTTTCCCGCAGCGCCGGCACGAGCTGTATCCTGTCGGGTCGCGAAGGAAAATACGGCTCCGTGAAATTGCCTTCGGGTGAAGTGCGCCGTATTTTGCTTACCTGCAAAGCTACGATGGGTACTACTTCCAACCCCGACCACGGCCTGGAAGTGCTGGGCAAAGCCGGCCGCAAGCGCTGGATCGGCCGCCGTCCGCACGTACGCGGCGTAGCGATGAACCCCGTTGACCACCCGATGGGCGGCGGCGAGGGCAGATCTTCAGGAGGCCACCCGCGTTCACGCAAAGGTTTGCCTGCTAAGGGTTACAAAACGCGCAGCAAAACCAAAATGTCTAACAGGTTGATTATCTCGCGCCGTAAGTCGGCACAGAAATAGTAATATTAACTATCATGGCAAGATCAATTAAAAAAGGACCTTACATCTTTCACAAACTGTTGGAAAAGGTCTTGAAGTCGAAGGAGAGCAACAAGAAGACGGTCATCAAGACCTGGTCGCGCGCTTCGATGATCATCCCCGATATGGTGGGTGAAACGATCGCCGTACACAATGGCAAAACCTTCGTACCTGTGTTTGTCACCGAAAACATGGTAGGCCATAAATTGGGTGAATTTGCACCAACGCGCAATTTCAGGGGTCACTCTGGCAACCGTAAAAAGTAATTGAGACATGGAAGCAGTAGCCAAACTCAAGAACGTTCCGATGTCAGCACGCAAGATGCGGCTGGTGGTCGACAATATTAGAGGGAAAAACGTCAACGACGCCCTTTATATTCTGCGCTATTCGAAGCGCGAAGCGGCCACCTGGCTCGAGAAGCTCGTGCTCTCCGCTGTGGCCAATTGGGTGTACAAACTCAATAATACCGAAAATGCCGACGACTACAACCTCGTCATCAAGACGGCTTTTGTAGATGAAGGCACGATGTTGAAGCGTTTTCAGCCGGCGCCACAGGGCCGCGCACACCGCATTCGCAAGCGCACCAACCACGTAACGATCGTGGTGGCCAACCAGATTCCGCTGGAAAGCGAAACGGTAAGCGCGGAGATTGTGGAAGCTGACGAGAAATAATTTATACTTAACGATTTTATACCAACAGTATGGGTCAAAAGACAAATCCGATTGGCAATCGTCTGGGAATTATCCGTGGTTGGGACTCCAACTGGTTTGCCGACAAAGATTTTGCCCAAAAGGTAGTGGAAGATGAAAATATCCGCACCTACCTCAATGCGCGTATCCAGAAAGGCGGCATCGCCCGCGTGGTTATCGAGCGTACGCTCAAGCGCATCACGGTGACGATCCACACCTCCCGCCCCGGTATTATTATCGGCAAGGCAGGCCAGGAAGTAGACCGCATCCGCGAGGAGTTGAAAAAACTCACGGGCAAAGACGTGCAGATCAATATCATTGAGATTCGCAAACCCGAACTCGATGCCAATATCGTAGGGGAAACGGTCGCCAAGCAAATCGAAGCCCGTATTAATTATCGCCGCGCTATCAAGATGTCTATCCAGTCTACGATGCGCGCAGGCGCCGAAGGCATCAAGGTGCGCATCTCGGGTCGCCTGGGCGGTGCTGAAATGTCGCGCTCCGAAGAATACAAAGAAGGGCGTACCCCGCTGCATACGTTCCGCGCCGATATCGATTATTCGCTCACTGAAGCGCAAACCGTTTACGGCAAGATCGGTATCAAGGTATGGATTTGCAAAGGAGAAGTGTTCGGCAAACGCGACCTTTCTCCCAATGTAGGCCTTACTAAAAAGGAAACGACCAGCGGCGGCGATTATGGTAGCGAGCGCAGAGGCGATCGCGGTGAACGCGGCGACCGCGGCGGTGATCGCGGTGGAAGAAGAGGCGGCGGCGCCGGCGGCAATGATCGCGGCGGCAATCGCGGTGGCGGCGGTGGTAACCGTGGCGGCAGCGGCGGTGGGAATCGTGGCGGCGGTGGTGGCAACCGCGGCGGTGGTGGCGCTGGAAGAAATCAGCGCAGAGGTTAGGATAATATCTGAAAAAAGCCGTACCTTTGCCAAGCTTTTTAAAAAAGCTACTTTTGAGCGGCTTTAGCCATTGCTTTATTGCAAAATTTATAATACGATGTTACAGCCTAAAAGAACAAAATACCGGAAGCAGCAAAAAGGCAGAAATGACGGCCTTTCGTATCGGGGCAGCACGATTGCCTTCGGCTCTTTCGGTCTGAAGGCACAAGCAGGCGGCCGTTTGACCAACCGCCAGATTGAAGCTGCACGTATCGCTATGACGCGTTATATGAAACGCGAAGGAAAAGTGTGGATCCGCATATTTCCGGACAAGCCCGTGACCCGCAAACCGCAAGAGGTGCGTATGGGTAAGGGAAAAGGCGCCGTCGATCACTATGTAGCGCTGATCAAACCGGGCTGCATTATGTTTGAAATAGACGGTGTGCCGACAGACGTAGCTCAGGAAGCGCTCCGCCTGGCCGCACAAAAACTGCCGATGTTAACCAAAACGGTGGTTCGTCCGGACTATGTTGACTAACTTATAACGTAATCAAACAATGGCTACGAAAAAATATCTGGAACTTCAGGAGATGACCGATGCCGATTTGCAAGGCGAATTAACCGCTGCGCAAAGCGACTATCAACGCATGGAGTTCGATCACGCGATCAAGGGGTTGGAAAACCCGCTCACGCTCAGAGAAATGCGACGCGATATTGCGCGCCTCCAAACGGAAGTGCGCCGCAGGGAGATTTTGAAACAAACACCCGAAGAACTCGCTTCACGCAGCAAAATCAGGGCAAGAAGACGCCGCCGTTAAAAATTAAAAAAGACATGGCAGAAAGGAATCTCAGGAAGCAAAGAGTAGGGGTGGTTACCAGTAATAAAATGGACAAAACCATCTCCGTGTCTGTGGAACGCCGCTTGCGCCACCCCATATACGGCAAATTCGTCAAGAAGACGAACAAGTTTATGGCGCACGACGAAAATAACCAGTGCTCGATTGGCGATATTGTTCGCATCATGGAAACCCGCCCCTTGAGCAAACTCAAGCGCTGGCGCCTGGTGGAAATCGTCGAGAAGGTTAAGTAAGCCGCCACAAAGCGTTTTGGTTTGATTTTTAAATACGCAAGTAATGATACAGCAAGAATCCAGGCTTAAAGTCGCAGATAACAGCGGAGCAAAAGAAGTACTCTGCATTCGCGTGTTGGGAGGATCCAAGCGCCGTTATGCCTCTGTTGGCGATAAGATCGTGGTTAGCGTAAAGGAAGCCACGCCGGGCGGCATCAAAAAAGGGTCTGTTTCTAAGGCCGTTGTGGTGCGCACCAGGAAGGAAATTCGTCGCAAAGACGGTTCTTATATCCGCTTCGACGACAATGCCGTCGTGCTATTGAATAACCAGGATGAACCCAGGGGTACGCGTATCTTCGGCCCGGTTGCCCGCGAATTGCGCGAAAAAGACTACATGAGAATTATTTCTCTGGCGCCCGAAGTACTCTAATCCGGTTGATATTTTTAATCTGAACAGTGATGATAAAGAAAACTGGCAACGACAAGCGGTTCACCCCCAAGCTCAAGATCAAAAAGGGCGATAAGGTGGTGGTGATCTCCGGGGCTTTCAAAGACAGAAGCAAACCCAGGGAAGTGCTCGAAGTATTTCCCGATAAGAACCGCGCCATCGTGGATGGGGTCAATATTCGCAAGAAGCACCAGAAACCGACCCAGGCTAATCCCAACGGCGGTATTATCGACCTGCCCGCACCTATCCATCTTTCTAACCTGATGCTGGTAGACCCCCGCACAGGCGAACCTACCCGCGTAGGCAGAAAGGAAGACGACGGCAAAATTGTGCGCTATTCTAAAAAAACCGGCAACATTATTAAGTGATGAGCTATTATCCTAAACTCAAGAAAAAATACCGCGAAGAGGTAGTACCCGCCCTCATGGAGCAGTTTCAATACGGCTCTATCATGGAGGTGCCCCGTATCGTGAAGGTCTCTATCAACCAGGGTGTGGGCGATGCCACCGGCGATAAAAAACTGGTAGACAACGCACTTGCCGAGCTTTCGCTTATTGCCGGCCAAAAGGCCGTACCGACTAAAGCCAGAACTTCGGTTTCTAACTTTAAACTTCGCGAAGGTATGCCTATCGGCGCACGCGTTACGCTACGCGCCGACCGCATGTACGAGTTCCTCGAAAGATTGATCTCGGTGGCTTTGCCCCGCGTTCGCGACTTTCGCGGTATTAATGACAAAAGCTTTGACGGCCGCGGCAATTATTCGATGGGCGTCACCGAGCATATTATCTTTCCCGAAATCGACCTCGACAAGGTGAGCAAGATCACGGGTATGGACATTACTTTTGTGACCACGGCCAAGACGGATGCCGAGGCGCTGGCACTGCTCAAATTGATGGGCATGCCGTTTAAAAATCAGCAACGCAGCTAAAATTGCACACGTAGTACTATGGCAAAGAAATCGATCATTGCACGCGAGAAAAAACGCGAACGCCTGGTGGCTAAATTCGCCGATTTGCGCAAGCAACTCAAGGAAGAAGGCAGATGGGATGAACTCGATGCGCTTCCCCGCAACTCAAACCCGATCCGTTTGCACAACCGATGCAAACTCACGGGTCGCCCCAAAGGCTATATCCGCTATTTCGGGCTGTGTCGCGTGAAGTTCCGCGAAATGGCGCTCGATGGCAAAATACCCGGCGTTACTAAAGCAAGCTGGTAATTTTTTAATGGCTAAACTGTCGGTCAGGTTCCAGGTAGGGAATACCAACCGGCACAATCCAAAATCATGGCAGTAACAGATTCTATCGGGGATTATCTCACCCGCATCCGCAATGCGCAATCGGCAGGTCACAAGATTGTCGAGATTCCTGCTTCCAATCTCAAAAAGCGCATCACTGAAATCCTCTACGATCAGGGTTTTATACTCAAATATAAGTTTGAAGACGAAGGTGGCAAAGGTACGCAAGGCGTGATTAAAATCGCCCTGAAGTACGACCCGCTCAGCAAAAAACCGGTCATCCGCGAATTGGGAAGGATCAGCCGGCCAGGCCTGCGACAGTATGCCAAAGCCGATGAACTCACCCGCGTGATCGACGGCCTGGGCGTAGCTATCGTGTCTACATCCAGAGGTGTAATGACTGACAAACAAGCCCGTACCCAGAATCTGGGCGGCGAGCTGGTTTGCTATGTATACTAATATTGTTGGGACTAAAAAGATATTAACATGTCTAGGATTGGTAAACTTCCCATTTCACTGCCCAAAGGCGTTAAGATAGATGTCAGCAAGGGCAATTTCGTCACGGTGAAAGGTCCTAAAGGTGAATTGTCCCAGCAATTCGACGCTGATATGGAAATTGCAGTGGGCGAAGCCGATATAGAGATCAAACGCCCCACGGATTCCCAGCGCCACCGCGCAATGCACGGCCTGAGCCGCGCCCTCCTGTCTAATATGGTAGAGGGCGTTTCCAACGGCTTTGTAAAAGAAATGGAAGTAGTCGGCGTAGGTTATCGCGTAAGCAATACCGGCCAACTACTGGAATTGATACTGGGCTTTTCTCACCCGATTATGTTTTACCTTCCGCCTGAAGTAAAGGTGGAAACCAAAACGGAAAAGGGTAAAAACCCGCTTATTCGCCTGGAGTGCCACGACAAGCAGTTGTTGGGGCAAATCGCCGCAAAGATTCGCTCTTTCCGCAAACCGGAGCCCTACAAAGGCAAGGGTATCAAGTTTGTGGGCGAGCAAATTCGCCGCAAAGCAGGCAAAACGGCCGGCAAATAATTTTTTCGTTGTATTGTTTTTTCGCAAGGCGCCTTGGGTTTGGAATTTTCCCTACACTAAGGCGGTAAAATGCAACAGACATGAGTGTCACTAAGGCAGAAAGTAGAAAACGTATTCATTATCGCATTCGCAAGAAGATAAGAGGCACGGCAGCGCGCCCTCGCTTGAGCGTGTATCGCAGCAACAAGTTTATCTATTGCCAGTGTATTGACGATATTTCGGGCCGCACCCTCGCACAGGCTTCTTCGAAAGAAACAGCCGTTGCCAATACGGGCAATAAAAGCGATCAGTCTCGCGCAGTAGGCAAATTACTTGCCGAACGCGCTGCGGCAGCAAAAATAACTACGGTCGTTTTCGATCGCGGTGGTTACCTTTACCATGGCCGGGTGAAATCACTGGCCGAAGGTGCCCGCGAAGGCGGTCTTCAATTCTAATTACATTTAATTCCAGAGGAAGCATGTCAAATACTAAAAAGAGTGCTAGCAGAATAAAGCCTGCTGAAACGGAATTGAAAGAGAAGCTGGTACACCTCAACCGCGTTGCGAAGGTGACTAAGGGCGGTCGTACGTTTAGCTTTGCCGCTATTGTGGTAGTTGGCGACGGTAACGGCACGGTAGGTCATGGCCTCGGCAAAGCGCGCGAAGTATCCGACGCAATCTCTAAGGCTGTTGATGATGCCAAGAAAAACCTCATCAAGGTGCCGCTCCACAAGAGTACGATTCCGCACGAACAAAAAGGCAAATACGGCGCCGGTAAAGTGTTGATCAAACCTGCAGCAGATGGTACGGGCGTTATCGCCGGCGGCGCTATGCGCCACGTACTCGAAATTGCAGGCATCCACAACGTACTGGCGAAGTCGCAGGGGTCTTCCAACCCCCACAACGTGGTGAAAGCCACAATCGATGCGCTATCGCAATTGAGAAACCCGTCGGAGATTGCCCGTCAGCGCTCGATTTCATTAGACAAACTGTTCAAGGGGTAAAAATATTTCTACCAATGAGCAAGATCAAAGTAACTCAGGTCAAAAGCACCATTGACCGGCCAAGACGCCAGAAAGAGACCATTATTGCGCTCGGACTCAAGCGTATGAACCAAACTGTTGTGCACGAAGCCACGCCCCAGATTCTGGGAATGGTTGAAAAAGTTAGCCACCTGGTAAAGGTAGAGCAGGCTTAATTATGGTATGAACTTTAAAAGTTTTGATCAATGGAACTGCATAATTTGAAACCTGCCGCCGGCGCTGTTAAGAATAGCAAGCGCATCGCGCGTGGTACCGGATCGGGCCATGGTGGCACTTCTACGCGTGGCCACAAAGGCGACAAAGCTCGCTCGGGCCACAAAAGAAAGCGCCATTTCGAAGGCGGCCAGATGCCTATCCAAATGCGATTGCCCAAGATTGGTTTCAAAAACGTGAACCGCGTTGCGTATATTGCTGTCAACCTCGACAAGCTGCAAACACTTGCCGATAGGTATAAACTTTCTGCCATCGATTTCAACACGCTGGTAGATAAGGGCGTTGTTAATAAGAACGACAAAGTTAAGCTGCTCGCTCGCGGCGAACTGAAAGCTAAGATCAGCGTGACGGTTCATGCCTGCTCGGCTGCTGCAAAGCAAGCCATCGAAGCACTTGGCGGTAGTGTTAATCTCGTATAATTAACTTACGATGAAAAAATTTATTGAAACGCTCAAGAATATCTGGAAGATCAAGGAACTGAGAACGCGTATTCTCCTTACGCTTGGTCTGCTCACGGTATTCCGCTTCGGCTCCTATGTAGTGTTGCCAGGCGTTGACCCGCAGGTGCTTCAGGCTTCTATCGCCAAAAACACGAACCCCAATGACTTGTTGGGCCTTATCAATGTGTTTACCGGCGGCGCCTTTAATAACGCATCCATACTCGCATTGGGTATTATGCCCTATATCACGGCCTCTATTATTGTGCAGTTGCTGGGGTTTGCCGTGCCTTATTTCCAGCGCCTGCAACAAAAAGAAGGCGAGTCGGGCCGCCGCAAACTCAACCAGATCACCCGTTTGCTGACGGTTGCTATTACGCTGGTTCAGGGCGGCGCCTATCTGACTTATGTAAAGGGTATGAATGCCGTAGACCCCTCTATTCCTGATGTGGTTTTCTGGCTTTCCAATAGTATTATCCTGTCTACAGGTACGGTATTTTCGATGTGGCTGGGTGAGCGCATCACCGACAGAGGTATCGGCAACGGTGTTTCGTTGCTTATCTCGGCCGGTATCATTGCGCGTTTGCCCGAGTCGATCATCTTCGAATTCCAGTCGCAACTCGAAAAGGGCGGCGCACTGATGTTCGTACTCGAAATGGCTATGCTGTTTGTACTGATCATGGCTATGGTATTGATCATTACCGGGGTTCGGAAAATTCCTATTCAATTTGCCAAGCGCATGGTGGGCCGCGGCGCCAATAATATGCCGGTGGCCGGCGCCCGCGACTATATTCCGCTCAAGGTGAATGCCGCAGGTGTGATGCCTATCATCTTTGCGCAAGCGCTGATGTTCCTGCCCGCAACCGCACTCCAATTTCTCGGCGGCGATTCCGCCTCGGGTTCGGGGGTTGTGCGCGCGCTCAACGATTATACCTCGGGGCCTTATAATATCTTGTATTTCACACTGGTGGTGGTGTTTACATACGTATACACGGCCCTTATGGTCAACCCCCAGCAATATGCCGAATACCTGAAGCGCCAAAACGCGTTTATTCCGGGTATCAAACCAGGCAAAGAGACTTCCGATTATATCGATGCGGTGACTACGCGTATTACGCTGCCGGGTTCTATTATCCTGGCGCTTATCGCGGTTATGCCTGCTTTTGCCGGCGCCTTCGGTATCAACTCTTCGTTTGCTACCTTCTTCGGCGGCACTACGTTGTTGATCCTTGTAGGGGTAATCCTCGATACGCTACAGCAAATTGAAAGTCACCTGTTGATGCGCCGCTACGACGGCCTCGTAAAATCGGGTCGCATCCAGGGACGCAGCCGTATGCAGGGCATCGGCGCCAATATGTAATCGCACTATCATCGCAAGCGTATGATATTTTATAAAACGGACGAAGAAATCGAATTGATGCGCCAGAGCAATTTGCTGGTCTGTAGCGCATTGGCAGAAGTAGCCTCTATTCTTCGCCCGGGTATGACCGGCGCCGAAATTGACAAAGCAGCCGAAACACTGATCCGCGATCACGGCGGTGTGCCGGCATTCAAAGGATACAGGGGGTTTCCCGCCACTTTGTGTGTGTCTTTAAACGACCAGGTGGTGCACGGCATTCCCGACAAAAACCAGGTGTTCAAAAGCGGAGACGTGGTTTCTGTCGATTGCGGGGTACAGCTCAACGGATTTTACGGCGATTCTGCTTATACGTTTGCGCTGGGCGATGTGCCCGAAGATGTGATGGAATTGTTGCGGGTAACGAATACTTCGCTATACAAAGGAATTGAACAGGCTGTGGCCGGAAAAAGAATGGGCGATATAAGTTTCGCCATTCAATATTATGTGGAAAAGGAAAACGGCTATGGCGTGGTGCGCGAATTGGTAGGGCACGGCATCGGCCGCGAATTACACGAAGCGCCTGAAGTGCCCAACTACGGACAAAGAGGAAAAGGCGTCAAATTGCAGGAGGGACTCGTAATCGCTATAGAACCTATGGTGAATATGGGGAGAAAAGAAGTGATGACAGGAAAAGACGGCTGGACGATTTATGCAAAAGATCGCAAACCCTCTGCCCATTATGAGCATTCGGTAGCTGTAGGCAAAACACAAGCCGATATCCTCTCTGATCATCGCATGATCGAGGCGGCTATCCGGCAAAACGACCACATTAGAGAGGTTGAATTAAAAGCGTTGGTAGCCTAAAACAAGTGCTCGACCAGCGATATAAGGGCAAAAGGGATATAACGCGTCGATTTTTTTAGCCAATCGCATAAAAAACCGAAGTGTTGTAGTATCTTTGCACTCCGAAATTCGGAATATGGCTAAAAAAAACCTGATCAAGCAAGACGGCATTATTGAAGAAGCCTTATCAAATGCCATGTTTAGGGTAAGGCTCGAAAATGACCACCAAATAGTGGCCACCATTTCGGGAAAAATGCGGATGAATTACATTCGCATCTTGCCGGGTGATAAAGTGTCAGTAGAAATGTCGCCTTATGATCTGACGAGGGGAAGAATAATTTACCGTTACAAGTAAACTACCGCGGAATCATGAAAGTAAAACCATCGATCAAAAAACGCTCTGCCGAATGCAAGATCGTGAGAAGGAAAGGGAAGCTTTATGTTATCAACAAGAAGAATCCCAAGTACAAGCAGCGTCAGGGTTAATAAACGGTTTGTCAAAATAATTACGCAACACAATGGCTCGTATTGCAGGTATTGATCTACCAAGGAATAAAAGAGGTGTAATAGGCCTCACTTACATTTACGGTATTGGTAAATCCTCTGCCGAAGCTATCCTTGAAAAGGCTGGCATAGACGAAAATGTAAAGGTACAGGACTGGACCGACGATAACGTTCGCGAGATCTCCCGTCTCATCCAAAATGAGATGAAGGTAGAAGGCGAACTTCGCTCGGAAGTGCAACTCAGTATCAAACGACTGATGGATATTGCCTGCTATCGCGGGCTCCGTCACCGTAAAGGTTTGCCCCTTCGCGGGCAGCGCACGCGCACCAATGCGCGTACTCGCAAGGGTAAGCGCAAAACGGTAGCCAACAAGAAAAAGGCCACCAAGTAATCATGCTTAATCGCTTTTTGAGCTAAATAATACGCATTCAGGCAATGGCAAAAGCAGCAAAGAAAGTTAAGAAAAGGAAAGTCAAAGTAGACGCTGAAGGCATCGTGTTTATCCAGGCGAGCTTCAACAATATCATCATTTCGCTGTGTAACAAGCAGGGACAGGTGGTATCATGGGCGTCGGCAGGCAAGGCGGGCTTCAAAGGCTCTAAGAAAAATACGCCTTACGCTGCTCAGGTAGCAGCAAGCGACGCCGCCAAAGTGGCCTACGAAGCGGGTATCAGAACCGCAGAAGTATTGGTAAAAGGCCCGGGTTCGGGTCGCGAAGCGGCTATTCGCGCTATCGATTCTTCGGGCATCAAGGTGACCCGGATTAAAGATATCACGCCGATTCCGCACAACGGCTGCCGTCCACCGAAACGCCGCAGGGTTTAATGCTGCTAACGATAATCGCAAACTTACTATTTAACAATGGCAAGATATACAGGTCCCGCTACCAAGAAGTCCAGAGCATTTGGCGAACCGATCTTCGGTTATGACCGGGCATTCGAAAAGAAGAAATATCCTCCGGGACAACATGGCCTTACGCGCAAGCGCAAGCAGCGCTCCGATTACGCCGTACAGCTTATGGAAAAGCAAAAGGCCAAATATACATACGGCCTGTTGGAGCGCCAATTCCGCAGCTTTTTTGAAAAAGCCAGCCGCAAAAGCGGTGTAACCGGCACTATTTTGCTCCAGATGCTCGAATCGCGTTTGGACAATACGGTGTTCCGCATGGGCCTCGCGCCTACGCGCCGCGCCGCTCGCCAGTTGGTTACGCACCGCCACATTACGGTTAACGGCATGGTGAGCAATATCCCGTCGCGCCGCCTCCGCCCCGGCGAGGTGATCGGCGTAAAGGGTAAGTCCAAGTCGCTGGATATTATCCAGGAAAGCGTAGGCAACAAGAAAGAAGTGCGCAAGTTTCCCTGGTTGGAATTCAACCCCGACAAGATGGAAGGCGTTTTTATGGCCTATCCGGAACGCGAACAGATACCCGAGAAGATCAACGAGTTGTTGATCGTGGAATTATACTCGAAATAATTGCTTAGTATTGACAGCCGGACACTGGCTGTCAATACGCTTTTTTGTTATAAGCAATCCCAGCAGGGTTATTCATCCCACCAAAGTTTAATTCAACGTATGAGTATCCTCAATTTTCAGAAACCCGACAAAATCGTTATGCAAAAAGCAAACGACTTTGAAGGGATTTTCGAATTTAAGCCCCTCGAACCGGGCTTCGGCCAAACGGTAGGCAATTCGCTGCGCCGGGTGCTGCTCTCTTCACTCGAGGGTTATGCCATTTCGGCCGTCCGCATCGCAGGTGTTGAACACGAGTTCGGCACTATCCGCGGCGTGGTGGAAGATGTGGTGGAGATTATTCTCAATCTTAAGCAGGTACGCCTCAAGCAACTCATCGCCGACGATGATGTGTCTAATGAAAAAATCTACCTGACGATCACCGGCAAAGACGAGTTCCGCGCCGGCGATATCGAGGAGTTTACGAATGTCTTTAAGGTGATGAACCCCGAGCTCCATATCTGCTACATGGAGCCGTTTGTCAACCTCGAAGTCGAACTCACTGTAACGAAAGGTCGCGGCTATGTGCCCGCCGACGACAACCTCCCCAAAGATGCACCCATCGGCGTTATTCCATTGGATGCCATCTACACACCGATCAAAAACGTGGCTTATCGCGTAGAAAATACGCGTGTGGGCCAACGCACCGACTATGAGAAACTGACGATTGAAGTAAAAACCGACGGCACGATCCACCCCGAAGATGCTATTAAGGAAGCTTCGCGCATCCTGATCCAGCACCTGATGTTGATCACCGACGAAAATATTACGTTCGACGACGCTTCCAGCCGCGAAGACAATATTGTGGACGAGCATATCCTCCACATGCGCAAGCTGCTGAAGACTTCGCTCGAAGATCTCGACCTCTCTGTTCGCGCCTACAACTGCCTCAAAGCAGCCAAGATCAATACGCTGGCCGAATTGGTGAAGTACGACACACACGAACTGCTCAAGTTCCGCAACTTCGGTAAGAAGTCGCTGGTAGAAATCGAGGAGCTGCTCCAGGAAAAAGGCCTGACCTTTGGCATGGATCTCTCTAAGTACAAACTTGACGAAGAATAATTTTTTTACAGGCGCCATTTTTTAACCTGCAATTACCTTTCTGCCGATGTTTACCTGCCTGGGGTAAAAGGCGATGCCGCCGGCAGATTGTGTGTTGCGAAGTCAAAACCATCTCATCATGAGGCACGGTGATAAAGTCAACAACCTTGGCCGCAAAGAAGGCCACCGCAGGGCGCTTATGCGCAACCTGGCGACTGCGCTCGTAGAACACAAGCGCATTAAAACTACTTTGGCAAAAGCCAAAGCGCTTCGCACTTACATTGAACCGTTGGTGACGAAAGCCAAGAGCAATACTACGCATTCCCGTCGCGTAATTTTCAGCTACCTGCAAAGCAAAGAAGCTGTCAAGGAGTTGTTCGGTCCTATCGCCGAAAAGGTGGGCGAGCGCCCCGGCGGTTATATCCGCATCCTCCGCACGGGCTTCCGCAAGGGCGACGGCGCCGAGATGGCTATGATTGAATTTGTAGATTATAACGAGATCTACAAACCAGGCAAAGAAGAGGATTCAGCAGGCGCCAAGAAGCGCAGAACACGCCGCGGCGGTTCGGGCGCGGGCGAGAAGACGGCCGCTACTGCCACCGCTAAGGTAGCCGCTCCGGCAGCTCCCGCTGTAGTGGAAGAACCTGAAATCGAAGAAGCCGAGGAAGCCGCCGCCGACACCCTGGAGGCCGCCGCTGACGAAGCCGCCAATGATCTCAACGAAACCGCCGATGATAATAGCGCCGAGGAAATAGAAAAGTAAGTTTCGAGCTAAGATATGCTAAGAGGGGCGCCCCGGATTGATTCCGGGGCGCCCCTTTTGTTGTTTGGGGGAATTGTCCGGTTGGAATTTAACATCAAACCTTCCGAAATCTACCCAAGATATTCATGGAAATCTCCTCAAAAAATATAAATTTGAAAAAAAAACCTATGGAAACTAAAACACATTCAAAAAAGTGGGAAGCATATCCCATCAAGCACGAAGGAAAAAGTAGGATCGCTGTAGTTTTTGAAAAAGCCCCAGGGTTGATAGCCCGCATCAAACGGCTGGATGGAGCGCGCTGGAGCAAATCACTTGGCGTATGGCATTTGCCGGACACGCCGGCATACAGAGAAAGATTCGGTCTTGCCCCGATTGTCCTGTTGAACGAAGCCCACCAAAACAGGATTGTTGAATTTCAAAACTGGCTTCGGTCCAGGCGCTACAGTGAAAACACCGTAAAAGTCTATGCGGATGCACTAAAGTCCTTCCTGCTGTTTTTCAATACAAAGCAGGTGGAAGAAATCCACACCGAAGATGTAATACGATACAACAATGAGTTCATCCTCAAAAACAGCTTGTCTGCTTCCTATCAGAACCAGATAGTTAACGCCATAAAATTGTTTTTCAGCAACATAGAAAACAGGAAGTTGGATCCTGCTCTTGTGCATCGTCCAAAGCGGGAAAAGCCTTTGCCCAACGTGCTGAGCAAGGAAGAAGTAAAGCGGGTTTTGGAAGCGCACAGCAACCTAAAGCACAAGGCAATGCTATCTCTTATATATAGTTGCGGCCTCCGCTGCGGTGAACTGTTAGCCCTAAAGCCGGAGCATATTGATAGCAAGCGTGGACTTGTCATCATCAAGCAAGCCAAGGGCAACAAGGATAGGATTGTGCCACTTAGCCCGAGAATATTGGAACTGCTAAGGTCCTATTATCCTATGTTCAAACCCAAAACATGGTTGTTCGAAGGCCAAAAAGAAGGCACGCCATACGACGAAAGGAGCCTTCAACAAGTATTGAAGCAGGCATTGGCAAAAACAGGAATCAAAAAACCAGTGACCTTACATTGGCTGCGACACAGCTACGCCACGCATCTACTTGAAAACGGTACCGACCTGCGTTATATCCAAGAGATTTTGGGACATAAGAGCAGCAAGACGACGGAGATTTACACCCATGTGAGCACAAACAGCATCAAAAAGATCGCCTCTCCATTCGATGATTTGTAAAAAATCACCATATTTGTTTTGAGCAGATAGCCGCTACTTATTGGCGGCTATCCCTCCAATTCCAGGTCGATAGGCGCTATGGAGTAGCGGGTATAAATGAGTTATCAGCAACCCTAAAACCCGACAGTGCGACCATTAACCGACAGACATAAACCGACAGACAATGTAATTTTCGGCAAAGCCGTTTGGCTATCCCTTCGCAAAATAAAAAGAGCTGCAAAGCCACCCACAAGCCGACCCACTTTTGCAGCACATTTTATTTTGCCCAACCGCACCAGTGCCACCCGACAGAATTGTGCTAAACCGACAAATTTTTTCCCTACATTTGCACCGTGAAAAAAGTTTTGACACTCATATTCAGTTTTTACCTTTTTGCTCTGGCAGTTATGCCATGCAGCGACAAGGACGACTGTAAATATCAGGGTGCCGACCAATCTACTTTTGCCTCTACCGACCATTCAGACCACGACACTGATACCGAGAATTGTTCTCCCTTTTGTATGTGTGCCTGCTGCGGACAGTCTATAACCAATATTTTTTACCCAACCACTTTACGCAACCTGACACCTATTGCGACAAAGGACTTCCCTGTTTACAATGCCTCTTTTGTTTCGGAGGTGTATTTGTCTATCTGGCAACCGCCAAAAATCAGTTAATGAATTTATGATGTTCCGCTGAAAGCGGAACAAAACAACCTTACTTACGGTGCTAACGCACCGCAAGTAATCCTGTATTCATTCATTAAACTGATTAAAAAAATGTTAGACAAAATAATTGCGTTCAGCATAAATAACAAATTCATCATTGCATTGATGACACTTGCACTCATTGTTTGGGGAGTGTGGAGTGCAACCAAACTGTCTATTGATGCAGTTCCAGACATCACCAACAATCAGGTGCAAATTATTACCGTTTGCCCAACCCTTGCAGGACAAGAGGTGGAACAGTTGGTAACTTACCCTATTGAACAAAGTATAGCCAATCTTCCTGACTTGGAGGAATTGCGGAGCATTTCCCGTTTCGGACTTTCAGTAATTACCGTTGTGTTTGACGACAAAGTAGACATCTACTTTGCAAGACAACTGATAAACGAACGGCTGAAAGAAGCCGAAAGTAAAATCCCCATCGGTGTAGGAACTCCCGAATTAGCACCAGTCAGCACAGGATTGGGCGAAGTATATCAATATATCATTCACCCGAAAAAAGGCAGTGAAAGCAAATACACCGCTATGGACTTGCGGACAATGCAAGACTGGATTGTTGCCCGACAACTTTACGGCACACCCGGAATTGCGGAAGTAAATAGCTTTGGCGGACAACTGAAACAGTATGAAGTAGCAGTAAACCCCGACCGTCTTATTGCAATGGGCATAACCATTCCTGAAATTTTTACGGCTTTAGAAAAGAACAACGAAAACACAGGCGGTGCTTACATTGACAAAAAACCAAACGCCTATTTCATTCGTGGAGTTGGTTTGATTGGTTCGTTTGACGACATCAAAAACATTGTAGTGAAAACAAATCCAAACGGTATTCCCATTTTGATTAAGGATGTTGCTGAAGTTCGCTTGGGCAGTGCGGTTCGTTACGGTGCTATGACTTACAACGGTGAGGTAGATGCAGTTGGCGGAGTGGTAATGATGCTGAAAGGTGCGAACAGTGCCGATGTGGTTAGCCGCATTAAAGACAAAATGCAAACCATTCAAAAATCATTGCCCAAAGATGTAGTTATAGAACCATACTTAGACAGGACAGATTTAGTAAACCGAGCCATCAGCACGGTAGAGAAAAACCTGATTGAAGGAGCTTTAATAGTAATCTTCGTATTGGTTTTATTCCTTGGAAACCTTCGTGCAGGACTTATTGTAGCTTCTGCCATTCCTTTATCAATGCTATTTGCATTGGGCTTAATGAATGTATTTGGCGTAAGTGCAAACCTGATGAGTTTAGGAGCAATTGACTTTGGGTTAATTGTGGACGGTGCAGTAATTATCGTAGAAGCCACTTTGCATCATTTGGGTTTGCGAAAAACAATTGGCAGACTTTCACAAAAAGAAATGGATAATGAAGTTTTTCAATCTGCTTCTAAAATCCGAAGCAGTGCAGCGTTTGGAGAAATCATTATCCTGATAGTTTACATTCCAATTCTTACGCTTATAGGTATTGAAGGTAAAATGTTTCGCCCAATGGCTCAAACGGTTTCCTTTGCCATAGTTGGAGCATTGATTTTATCGCTTACCTACATTCCAATGATGTGTGCAGCGTTTCTTTCTAAAAACATTTCGCACAAACAAACATTGAGTGATAGAATGATGGATTTTTTCCAACGCATTTATGCACCACTTTTAGAAAAAGCTATTCATTTCAAAAAAGTAATTGTAGCTGTAACCGTAGCTGTTTTTGTTATTTCAGTTTTTCTATTTTCAAAAATGGGTGGTGAGTTTATTCCAACCTTGCAGGAAGGCGATTTTGCTTTTCATTGCATTTTACCGCAGGGCACATCACTTTCACAGAGTTTAGAAACCAGTATGCAAGCATCAAGGCTCATCAAAGAATTTGACGAGGTAAAAATGGTAGTTGGTAAAACAGGAGCAGCCGAAGTGCCAACCGACCCAATGCCACCCGAAGCCACGGATATGATGATAATTCTAAAATCGCCAACCGAATGGAAACGTGATATTTCGTATGATGAATTAGCCGAAGAATTTGAAGAAAAATTAAACACAATTCCTGGCGTTTTCTTTGAAAAAAACCAACCCATACAAATGCGGTTCAACGAATTGATGACAGGCATTCGCCAAGATGTTGCCGTGAAAATTTTCGGTGAAAATATGGACACACTTTTAAGCTATGCCAATAAGGTAAACGCAGTGGTGCAAAGTGTAGACGGAGCAACCGAACCAAGCGTTGAACGTGTGGCAGGTTTACCACAAATTGTAATCAAATACAACCGTTCGCAAATTGCCAATTACGGCTTAAACATTGAAGATATCAACCACATAGTAAGCACGGCATTTGCAGGCGGAAGTGCTGGAGTTGTGTACGAAAACGAACGCAAATTTGATTTGGTGGTTCGCCTCGACAGCACACACCGAAACAATATTGACGATGTGAGCCATTTGTATATCCCAACAACCAACGGAACGCAAATCCCCCTTTCGCAAGTTGCCGAAATAAAAATGGAATTAGGTCCTGCACAAATTAGTCGTGAAGATGGCAAACGCAGAATAGTTGTGGGCTTCAATATCAAAGGCAGAGATGTAGAAAGTGTTGTTACAGATATTCAAAAAGAGCTGAATGAAAAGGTAAAACTCCCCGAAGGATATTATTACACTTACGGAGGCACTTTTGAAAATCTGCAAGCAGCATCAAAACGCCTTATGATTGCTTTGCCAGTGGCATTAGCACTCATTTTTATGTTGCTCTATTTCACCTTTGGTTCAGTAAAACAAGCATCGCTAATTTATACTGCCATTCCAATGAGTGCAATAGGTGGCGTATTCGCCTTGCTCATTCGTGATATGCCTTTCAGCATTTCGGCTGGTATTGGTTTTATTGCCTTGTTTGGTGTAGCAGTGTTAAACGGTATTGTGCTAATCGGAACTTTCAATCAGTTAGAAAAAGATGGAATGACTGATATTTTAGAACGGATAAAAGAAGGAACAAAAATTCGTTTGCGACCTGTGTTAATGACAGCAACAGTTGCTTCATTGGGCTTTTTGCCTATGGCACTTTCTCACGGTGCAGGAGCAGAGGTGCAAAAACCTTTGGCAACCGTTGTAATTGGCGGTTTGCTTACCGCTACTTTCCTAACACTTTTTGTTCTGCCTTTGCTGTATGTGATGTTCTCTAAAATCAAAAAGACTAAAAGAACAATTTCTACAACAGTCATTTTAGTTTTTGCCTTATTTTCTTTCAATACTGTCAATGCTCAATCGCAAACAACCAAAACCATTTCGGTTGAAGATGCTATAAACACGGCATTAAAAAACAATTTGGAAATTCAATCGCAACAACTCAATGTGCAATCTTCAATTACCTTAAAAAAGTCGGTGTTTGAATTGCCAAAAACAAATGTCAATTTTCAGTTTGGGCAATACAATAGCATCAATCAAGACAAGGCTTTTCAGGTTACGCAAAGTATTCCATTTCCTACTTATTTCACCGCAAAATCAGGTTTGTATAAAGCAGAATTGCAAAGTAGTGAATTGCAACAGCAAGCCACCGCCAGCGAAATAAAAGCACAGGTGCAATACTGGTTTTATCAGTTGCAGTATTTGCAAACCACTAAAAAACAACTGCAATCTTTAGATAGTTTGTATAACGATTTTGTGAGTGCAGCAGCTTTGCGATACAAAACAGGTGAAACCAATTTGTTGGAAAAAACCACAGCCGAAACCAAGCGGGGACAACTTTCGCTTTTGCTCAAACAAAATGAAACAGACTTTGCAACGGCTTACAATTCGCTAAAAACGCTAATGAACACAAGCGAAGAATTTACGATTGACAATAACGAAAACTTTCAACCGCTTGTATTAAGTAGTTCGTTCGACACCACACTTATTGCAAATAATCCATCACTGAAAGTGTTGTATCAGCAAGCCGTAATTGCAGAACAAACCAAAAAGGTAGAAACCGCATCTACCTTGCCTGATTTCAGTGTTGGTTACTTCAATCAATCCTTAATTGGGACACAAACGGTTAACGGTTCAGATGTTTTTTTTGACGGCAACCAAAGATTTCAGGGTTTCAATGTAGGTATTAGTATTCCGCTTACTTTTTTCAGCAACGCTTCAAAAATCAAATCGCTTGATTTCAAACAACAGGCAATGCAAAAAGAAGCCGATAACGGAAAACTGATTTTACAAAACCAACTGCAAAATGCTTTTCAGCAATACAATCAGCACTTGGAACAATACAATTACTACAAATCAACCGCTTTGCCCAATGCCGATATAATTATTAGCACCGCAAAAGTTGGTTTCAATAGTGGCGACATTGGCTACATTGAATACTTGCAAGCCCTGCAAACTGCTACCGATGTGCAGTTAAATTATCTGCAATCCATCAATCAAATTAATCAATCCATCATCAACATCAATTTTTTAATCAACAAATAAATTTCACAGAAATGAAAAATGTAATCTTCATAGCAGCCCTTGCAATATCCATAGTATTTGCATCCTGCAATAGCAATAAAACCGAAACACACGGAGAAGAAACCGAGCATCACGATGAACACGAAAACTCCAACACGGCAATGCTTACATCCGAGCAAATGAAATCTATAAAAATAGAGTTGGGAGGCATTGAGAAAAAACAGCTTACCGCTTCACTCAAAGCAAACGGCTTATTGCGTGTGCCAAACAACAATAAGGCAAATGCGACAGCCCTGTTTGGTGGAGTTATTAAATCTATTTTGGTGCAAACAGGAAATACAGTTACCAAAGGACAAGTAATTGCCACCATTACCAACAATTCTTTCATTACCATGCAGGAAGAATTTTTAAGTGTATCCTCTAAAGCAGAATTGGCACAATTGGAATTTGCCCGACAAAAAGAATTGCAACAAGGCAATGCCACCGCATTAAAAAATTTGCAGGTAGCCGAAGCAGAATTAAAATCTTTAAAAGCAAAAAAGGCAAGTCTGCAAAAACAGTTGGAGTTAATCGGCATCAATTCCGAAACTCTTACAAGTGAGAATATTCAATCGGTAATCAATATTACAAGCCCCATAAGCGGAGCAATCAGTAATGTATTGGTTAATATCGGAACCTATGTAGATGCCAACAACCCCATTGCCGAAATAGTCGACAACAGCCAACTGCATTTGGATTTGTATGTGTATGAAAAAGATTTGCAGAAACTAAAAGTTGGGCAAACCATTCATTTCACACTCACCAACAATCCGGGCAAAGAATACGATGCCGATGTTTACGCCATCAGCAACACGTTTGAACAAAACACCAAAGCCATTGCGGTTCATGCAACAGTTAAAGGCAACAAACAAGGATTAATTGACGGCATGAGCATAACCGCCTTAGTAAGTTTAGAAAACGCAACCGTTGATGCAGTGCCTACAAATGCCATTGTTAACCATGAAGGACAAGACTATATCTTTATTGTTACCGATGCCCACAAAGAAGAAGAACATCATTCGGAAAAAGAAACTGCCGAACACCAACACGATGAACACGGACACGAACACGGTGAGAAAGAAGAACCTGAACACACCGAAGAAGGAACAACCTTTGAAAAAATCCCCATCCGAAAAGGAACGACTGATATAGGTTACAGCGAAATTACTTTGCTCAAAGAAATTCCTGCCAACAGCAAAGTTGTAGTGAATGGTGCATTTTTTATTTTGGCTAAAATGAATAATAAAGGTGAGGCACACGAACATTAAAAATTCAAAAACAATGAAACTACCATTTAACGATAAAAAATTCCTCTTTCTTCTTTTCGCGATTGCCATTGTAATTGCCTTAGAAGTTTTATCCATCATCGGCATACATATTCCTATGCCTTATGCTCCTTTCGTTTTCGCAGTATTCATTTTAGGAATTGGCTACAATGTTTTGTGGAACGGAGTAAAAGCAATCTTTAAACTCAAATTCAGTAGCATCAATTTGCTAATGACAATTGCCGTTATCGGAGCATTTTATTTAGGCGAATATCCCGAAGCAGCAGTTGTAATAGTATTGTATGTTTTAGGTGAACGGTTAGAAGATATTGGAATAGAAAATTCAAAATCAGCATTAGATGAATTGGTAAGTAAAGCACCCAAAACCGCTTTTGTAAAATCACAAAATGAATTTGTTCCCATTGATAAAATTGCAATCGGCACAATCATTCAGGTGAAAGCAGGTGAAATGATACCGCTTGACGGTAAAATTATTTCTGGCGAAACTATGGTTGATGAAGCTACAATAACAGGTGAACCCATTGCAAAAGACAAACGCACAGGCGATAATTTATTTGCAGGAACACTCAACAAAAATGGTTTCATAGAAATGGAAACAACAAAACTTTCTGTTGATACAACTTTCTCAAAAATCATTCGGCTAACTTTTGAAGCACAGGGCAATAAAAGTGAAACTCAAAAATTCATTCAGCAATTTTCAAAGTATTACACACCTTCCATGATTGCAATGGCTATTTTAATTTTTATAATTCCAGTATTTGCAATGCAATTAGATTTTAACCTTTGGTTGCAACAAGCCATCACACTTTTGGTTATTGCTTGTCCTTGTGCTTTGGTAATTTCTACACCTGTTGCCATATATGCAGCCATCGGCAACGCATCCGCAAAAGGAGCATTGGTAAAAGGTGGCAAATATATTGAAGCCCTTGCATCAATAAAAGCAATTGCTTTAGACAAAACACGAACCATCACTTTTGGCAATCCTATTGTTTCAGATATTTTTCCATTGAACGGAACAAGCAGAGAAGAACTTTTGGCTTGCACCGCAGGTGCAGAAATTTTCAGCGAACACCCATTGGCACAAGCAATTGTTGATGCAAGCAAACGAGAAGGATTTGAGCCACATAAAACCGAAGGTTTCAAGAGCATTATGGGCAAAGGTGCAACAGCAAAATGTTTGGTGTGTGAGGACGAAACAATTTATGTAGGCAAATTAGATTTCATAAAAGAGCATCAACACACCGATAGTGAAGCGGAAAAAATTGTTGCGGAACTTTCAGCACAAGGCAAAACAAGTGTGGTAGTAAGTTTCGGAAATGGAGTTGCAGGAATTATAGGATTAATGGACGAAATAAAACCTGACAGTGCATCAGCATTGAAGGAAATAGAATCAATGAACATAGAACCTATTATGCTGACAGGCGACAGCGAAAAAGCAGCAAACTATGTTGCCCAACAAGTTGGCATCAAAAGAATATTCGGTAATCTATTGCCCGAAAACAAAGCCGAAAAAATCAAAGAACTTTTGCAACAATATAGATTTGTAGCAATGGTAGGCGATGGAATAAACGATGCACCAGCATTAGCACAAAGCACTGTAGGAATAGCAATGGGAGCAGCAGGAAGCGACACAGCAATAGAAACTGCAAACATTGCATTGATGAATGACAAACTTTCACTTATTCCGTTTCTCATTCAGTTAAGTAAAAAAACATTGAGAAGAATAAAATTCAACACCATCGGAGCAATAGCCGTAAAACTAATATTCATTACACTTGCATTTATTGGTTACAGCAATTTAGTTTTCGCCATAGCAGCAGACGTAGGAGTAACACTAATTGTAATTTTGACAAGTTTACGGCTAATGAATTACAAAGGATAAAATGGAGAGACCTGCAAACTCAAAACCGACTGCATCTAAAGCCAACGCATTTGCACTCACATTTGCTTTTGCCTCAACGCACTGGCAGCCGCAGCAAAAGCAAAAGAGAGTGCAAGCAACCGCACCCGTTCAACGCAGACAGACACTGCAAACTAGACTGACAACACTTCGGAAGGACAGAAGGGCAGCTGATAACAGCACCTATAAGAAATTGGCGGTTCAGTGGTTTAATGAAGTTCAGTTTTTCAATCAAACTTTCGTGCAGGTTGACAGTTTTGTGCTTCGAAATCGCCAACTTCTTATAGCTGCCAACCGTTATAGGCAACCCTACCAGACGACAACGATAGAGTAACATATGGAAAATATAGTTAAGCATTTTGATAAATACCTTCCACTAAACGACAACGAAAAGGAAGCCTTTACAAGTCGTTTGACGGAGCGTAAAATAAAACGAAAACAATACATTTTACAAGAGGGCGACACCTGCAAGTATTTTAGTTACGTGGTTGAGGGTTGTTTTAAAACTTATGGAGTGGACAATTCTGGCAAAGAACACAACCTTCTATTTGCTGCCGAAGACGAATGGATTACAGACCTTGACAGCTTACACAAAGAACGACCCTCAAAGTTATTTATTGAGGCAGTCGAGCCCTCGGTGATACTTCAAATATCCAAAGGCGACCTTTGGTATTTATACACCAATTATCCGAAGTTTGACAGAAACTTCCGTGTAATTATTGAAGACAAATACATTGAACTTCAAAACCGACTACTCCAAACTTTCAGCACGACAGCATACGAACGCTATGAAAGTTTCTTGGAACAATATCCGAACCTTGCCAACCGATTACCCAATACACAAATTGCATCCTATCTTGGAATTACTCCCGAATTTCTTAGTAAAATTCGGAATGAGAGAGCTGTCAAATAAAATTGCCCTTAATCTACATTAAGACTATTTCTTAAACTTGTTTATAGGTGTAGGCTGTTCGTTCACCGCATCTTTGTATTGTCAATTTTGGCATAAAACAAATACGTAACTGATTAGCGCTAAGATAAAGCATGGTTGAGATTAATTCCATGGATAAGGTAGGAATAAGAAACAATATGTAAATTTGGGTATGAATTTGCCACGACAAACATTGGAGAAGATGAGCAAGTCC
>Ga0209573_1001139_pt1 | contig 43587 bp, 36 predicted proteins | sample TNRBio252014_DNA_FD_185870 | JGI IMG/M metagenome (GOLD analysis project Ga0209573, IMG submission 185870) | Wastewater treatment Type I Accumulibacter community from EBPR Bioreactor in Madison, WI, USA - TNR Reactor_6/25/2014_ DNA (SPAdes)... | ecosystem: Engineered > Bioreactor > EBPR >...
CCGGTGGTGCCCATGCGCACCGTGTCGCTATCCTCGATCAGGGATGACAACAGACGCGCGCTGCTCAAGGGCAGGGAGATGGAAACGGGTTCCTGAGGACCTTCGATGGTCTCTGTCACCAGACCGGCGGAGTAGCCATCGGCGGCCAGCGCCACGGCCTGGGTCTTGTCCAGCAGGAGATGCACGACCTGCAGGATCGCGCGCGATTCGTCGGTCGAGGCAAAGGGCAGGACGCGCAGCAGGCTGCGGAAGGTGCCCCCGGTACAGGTCGCCAGCGGATGCAGGTCGTGCCCGTCCAGCATGGGCAGGGTTTCCTCCACGATGCGCAGGGAGGTGCGGGTGGATGCGCCCTGAATGACGAGCGCCGTGCCATCGACATGCAGGCGGATCGGACTGGTGAGGGTCTCCACCACGGCCTTCAGCGTCGCGGCATCCACACAGACGGCGAGGTCTTCGTTGCAGTCCACGTTCAGGGTGGCGCGCGCGGCGGTCTCGCCGTTGAAGCAGGACAGGTGCAGGATGCCGTCCGTGGTGACGTTCAATTGCACCAGGGCGAAGGCGGCGATCGGGCTGTTCTTGACGCTAATGCGCGTCACGGCGTTCAGGGCGTTTTGGAACAGATCGCGAAGCAGGGTGATCATGGGTTGATATCTCCTTGTTGGTGGTCTAGGTAGTCTTGCAGGATCCGGATGTCGAGGTAAATGTGGTTGTCGCGTTCCTCCGCTGGTGTGTCTTCGAAGTGCTTCTGTTCATCTTCGGCGACATACTCCAGCAGGCGGGCCAGCGAGCGCAGTTGTTCGGCGTTCATGCTGGAACAACCTCTTCCTCCGCCTGGGCAATCGGGACTTCGTGCTCTTCGGTGCGGGGGTCCAGGAAATGGATCTCCTGGATCTTGAGTTCATAATCTGCCGCAGCCGTGCCGTCGTGGCGGGTCCAGATGCGCGGACGACCGTTGGATTTGTCCGGGATGAGTCTGCCTTCGATCAGGACCTTGCTGCCTTTTTGCAGGTATTGCTTGCAGATCTCGGCGAGTTTTCCCCAGGCGGTGCAGCGGAACCAGGTCGTGACCTTGATGATCTCGCCCTTCTCGTTGGGATACTGGTCGTGGGTGGCGGCGTTGAAGATCGTGACCGGTGTGCCGGAGGGCGTGAAGCGCATCTCGGGTTCGCCGCCGAGATGACCGATGAAGATGGTTTTGTTGTATTGCCTGGACATGAGAGTCTCCTTGTTTGAGTTGAATTACTTGCACACGTCGCGCAGACGCTGATCGATTGCGTACCGACCGGAACGGATGTAGTGGATCAGGCTGACGATGAACCACAGCGCCCAGAGGATCATCAGGGCGAAGAGGGCGATCAGGATGTACATTAGGTTTGCTCCTTGTGGAAAAAGAAACCGGGGAGCGATCTTGGATCGCTCCCCGGTTGAGGGAATGGGTTGAGTTACAGGATGGACGGCCACCATCCGCTCAGGATGGCTTCGTCCGGATCGAGCGGTGCGGGAGGTCGCAGGGCTTGCACACCGGCTCCGCCTTTTTGAATGGCATCCGTGAGATGTTCCGCCCATTCGTCCCCGGCTTTGTCCGGGTCACTGAGCAGCACATACTCGTACTGATTGTGTTCGCGGAACCAGGCAAGCATCTTTGCCGAGGGACTGGCGCCGTTGGTGTAGACCGCGACGGTATCCTTGTCGCGTCCGATCTGATGGATCTTCTGGGCGGTGATCAGCATGTCGAACAGACCCTCCAGCACGATGATTGTGCGTGTGCCCGGTGTGATGCGCCAGCTGCCAAGCGGCTGGACACGGTTGCCCCAGGTCTTGTGGTTCTTGGCTGGGGTGAAGTTGCGTGTGCCCTTGGGCAGTTGTTCCTCCGGGATGTAGCGCACGTTCATCACGGAGGGGTGGGTCGGCGGGTCGGCATACACCACCCCGCCTGCCCACAACCAGGTGCCGTCCCGACGCACCATCATGGATTGTTTGGCGGCATCCATGATCTCGCGATGCACACACGGAACGGGGATGCCATAGCCGAGTCCATAGACCAGGGCGGTGTAGGGCGTCACACCGCGTTTGGATAGATACGACCAGGCGGGGGAAGTCTGCACACAAGCACGCGCTTCCGACACGGCTTCATCGAGCAGCTGCACCCGGGTCGGTGGTCGTTTGGGGCGGGTCGGTTTGGTTTCCGACACGGGTGGGAGATAGCCCCGACCCAGTTTGTCCTGCAATGAGCGGAGCGATCCGCCGCTGGCGCCGCAGCGCAGGCATTTCCAATAGCCGCTTTGCAGGTTCACCCCGAAGTTGGGTTGCCCTCCGGCTCCCTCCCGACCCGCGTCGTTATGGAAGGGGCACCAGAAGATGCCCCAACCCCGATGCTCCTCCACGCGAACCGCCGTTCCGAGGATCCCCTCGGCGATGGATAGGATGTCTTGCATGGGTTTTTCTGCGACCTCCTTTTCGTTTGATTACCTGCCCAGACAGTGGGCGATGGCTGCCATGCACACTGCCAGCCAGTGATGCGGCTGGGATGCGGCGATGGCGACCAGGATGAGAAGAACTGCGAAGGTTCTCATGGTCCGTCTCCTTCTTGGAATGGATTAAATGGTCCCAGGGAGAGGGCATGATCACGCATCCGCGCAGTCCAGTGGGGCGGTTCATTCCACCTCCACACACGCCCAACAGGGGGCGCTGGTCTCCAACACGGCATGCTCGTCCAGCAGTGTAATGTCGGCTTGGTAGAGGTGGTGCTGCCCCTGTCGCTGGACGATGTCGGCGACCTTGACGGGCTGACCGTCTGCGAAGATGATGCGTTCGCAGGCTTTGAGGGAAGTCCCTGCGGAAATCTTGACGGTTTTTACAGTTGTGATATGATCGGGCTTGTACATTTTTAGTACCTCGAAACCGTCCAGTGGCTGCTGGGCGGTTTCACTTTTTATCTACCGGGCCTCGCACCCCGGTGAGTCCTCGCTGTGGATCGGAACTTGCGCCGCACCCCAGGTGCGGTGAAACAAAAACGGGCGCCTGGCATGGAAAGTCCATGTCGGGCGCCCGTTTGGCGTACGTGGGTTATTGGGTTATGAATTGTGGTTATCTGCCTCCTTTGGGGTCAGGAAAGACCGACACAGGGATGGGTGTGTCGGCTTGAACGCGGGGCTTGTTCGGGAAACCTCTCTCTTCTTTTTGGGCAGAAAGGTGGTTCCTACTTCCTGTCATCTGTCTTGGTTTTCCGAACATGCCTTGATGTGAGGGTGTTTGTTTTGGTGATGGGGCTGTTTTTATGTTGATTGGACTCCTTGATGGGGTATGAATATGGGTTTGGGATACAACGGCAGAAGCCCGGCGGTTTGCCAGGCTTCTTGAAGAGAGGGATGGATTGTGGAAAGGTTGAACAGTGGGGATTATATGGATGCGGCGGGAATTGTCAAAGCACGTAGGCGGCAGATATTCCCCTTGCATATCATTATGCGACCTGTAAAAACGCCCCTATTCCCTACGGGCGAACTTGCATGTAGATAATGGGATCGTCAGATGAGATCGACAATTTTGCTGGTTTCTCAAAATGGAGGCAATATCCCTTATCAAATCAGGGGAGAACTCCTCTAACCCCAACCAGTGAATCTCCATAAACTAGAGCCGGATATGTGAAAGGATCATAAGAAAGAATATGGCATATATCGCCGATAAATATTAATGAGGAGCCTTACTATGAAAAAAATGATGTCCATTTTGTCCCTGATCGTTCTGGCATCCATGCTGCTCTCTGCGTGCGGAACCCCCGCCACCGAAGCGCCGGTTGTCGAAGAACCTGTTGCCACCGAAGCGCCTACCGAAGTTGTTCCTACAGAAGAACCCTTTGTTGGACCCGAAGGCGCATTGGTTGCCTACCCGGTAGATGCCGCCCCAACCCTTGACGGTGTCGCCGATGATGCCGCTTGGGCAACCGCCGAAGCCATCGAAATTGAAGTAGATGGTGGTTTCAATGGTTTTGAGACCGTGGCTGTGCTCAAGGCTGTTTATACCGAAGATACCGTTTACTTCCTGTTGACCTATGAAGACCCAACCGAATCCTGGTATCGTTCTCCGTGGGTAAAACAGGAAGATGGCACCTGGAAACAGGACAAAGACCCGGACGACAAAGGCGGTGACAACAACCTATACTATGAAGACAAATTCTCCATGATCTGGAATATCAACAACAGCATTGCCAGTTTCCAGGAAAAAGGTTGTAACGGGGCTTGTCACGTCGGCGAGAATGAAGATCTAAAGCCCTACGGCAACAAGTACACCAAGAATGAAGGTGAACTTGGCGACATTTGGCACTGGAAATCCGTTCGCAACCTGAACCAGATCGATGACCAGTATCTCGACTGGACCCGCTTCGATGCCGAAAAGGCAAAGGAAGCCGGACGCAAGAGTGACGCCAAGGACTCCGGCGGCTATGCCGATAACTTCGCCTCCATGCCCGACCCCAACGACGCCACCAAAACCGTTGCAGACAAATCCATGCCCGGTTTCATCTCCTCTGGTTATGATGCCACCGGCTACCCCGGCTATATCCTCGACAATGAAAAAGTGGCAGTGACCAAGGAAGAACTCGATGCCATGCCTGCCGGAACCATCATCCCCGGTATCATCAAATCTGAGATCGTTGGTGACCGTGGTCAGATCTCTGCCGGTTGGAAATGGGCAGACGGCAAATGGACCATTGAATTCAGCCGCACACTCGTCACAGGCTCCGAAACTGATGTGCAGTTCGACGACCTGACCGCCCAATATTTCTTCGGCATTGCAGTCTTCGAGAACGCACAGGTACGCCATGCTTATCAAAACGGTGTTTCCAGCATGGTCTTCAAACCCCGCTAAGTAAAAGTTATTCTCCTTCAAAAACGGGCTGGCGCATTTGCGCCAGCCCGTCACATTTTTCTACCACAAGGGCGACACCCCCCGCGCCCCTCATTCCCTTCCCATTCTTTCAAACAAATGATGCTCATACGCATACGCTGCCAGCTCAATGCGGTTGTTTAAATGCAATTTCTCGAACATGTTACTCACATAATTGCCCACGGTCTTTTCACTCAAATTCAGCAGAGACGCGATCTCGGCATTGGTCTTGCCTTTTGCCAAATGTACCAGAACATCCATCTCACGGTCTGAAAGTTCACGGAAGGCATCCTCCTGCGCTTTGCGGTCTGCCTCACGCACACGGCTCAACAAACGTGCCGTGGTGGATGGATCAAGCAACGCCTCACCCCTCGCCACTGCCTGAATCGCCCTTATCAACTCTTCATTCCCGACTTGTTTCAACACATAGCCAACCGCCCCTGCGCTGATGGCACGCATCACCAACTCATCGTCTGCAAAGGAAGTCAACATCACCACTTTGGCATTTGGGAATTTTGCCGTCACCTGCCGCGTGGCTTCAATGCCGCCTTCGCCGGGCAGGCGAATATCCATCAAAACAACATTGGGTTTTAGTATTTCGGTCTGGTGCACAGCTTCAGCGGCCGTGCTGGCTTCTCCAACCACTTCCATATCCGACTGGTCGTTCAATAAGGTCATCAAACCAAGGCGGACAATATCATGGTCATCTACTAAAAGAATGCGGGTCTTTGTCATTTAATCCTTCCACGGAACTTCAAGGGTTACAAGCAGACCCTTATTATTTTCAAACTTGATTGTACCGTTGAGCAGGCGCGCACGGTCACTCATATTTCTCAACCCATACCCGTCTTTGAACTCGGATGGAATCCCCGTACCATCATCCTGAATTTGGACGAAAAGCGCCTCTCCCCGCACCCCGGCTTGGATACTCACCATTTGAGCTTGTGCATGGCGGACAGCGTTCGCCATCGCCTCGTGGATGATCGCCATCAAATGCCCCGTCCGCCGTTCAGAGATAGACTTGTCGTTGGGCAGGTCTGTTTTTACCAAGACCTTCAGCATGGCATTGTAATTTGGGTTCAATGCAATTTCGTGCAAAAGTTCTGAAAGCGTTTTACTCTCAACGTTTTTTGTATGGGCATGTAGTTCGGCGAGGTTGCGGCGTAGGTCAATGATCGAATCGCTGAGTACGCCCACGGCACGTTTGAGACGTATGCCCAGTTCGCTCTGCGGGTCTGCGATGCGTTCAGCAGATTCCACCAATAATCCGGCGGTGTACACCTTTTGAATGGCGCCATCATGCAGGTCACGGGCGAGGCGTTCATGTTCGGCGTTGATGATCTGCTGCTGTTCCAACTGTTCGATGCGCCGCTCGGTTTCAAGGTCGAAAATTTCCAGGGCGCGGATAAGGGTGATGGCGATCAATGCTCCAAACAATGAACGGAATACCATTGGCGGAAAGCCTGTAAAGGCTTCGAAAGTCCGGGTGTTCAAAATAGTTCCGGGGAAGAATTCCACCGGGGGCGGGGTTGTGCCGGCAAGCAATGTATAGAACATCAACGAGACGCCGGCAAATTGAAACATTCGCACGATCTTTGGTACATTGAGCGGCGCAATGCGTTGGAGAGTGTGAGTACGCAAACCATAAGCGGCGAGTAATCCGCCGGGTAGCCCAATCAGGTACCTTGCGAAGGCATTTGTTATCCGCCTCCATTCAACATCAAGTGGATCGCCGGGAAATAGGACAAATGCAAAAACAACCCAAATCACAAAGGCAACAATGGTCTCCCAATGCAACCCGCGCGAACGCCTGCTGGAAGGCATAACCGCCACACCGAACTCAAAGAGGCAAAGGAACGAAACCGCCAACAATAGTTTGTGATAAAAATAAAGCATCTGTTCCGTATTCTCAGATAAATATTCCGCCTGAATGGGAATGAACAGGTCGCCCCATTCGTAAAAACCGTGTGTGATCCCAAACGCTGCCAGCCAGCGTAGACTGCGGGCAAGGTCGAGCCGTGATGAGCGGCGGGTTTGCAAAATGATGGCAAAGCCCAGCAGGAAGAAGATCAGTCCATATACAAAGAGAATTAGTCCTCGGTTGAGGTCAAAGAATTCTGAGAGTGTGATCATAGCATTCCATAAGTATAACTTGTATGTTTAGCCCTAAGTATATGAGCGAAAGAAAAGTACTTTTTCCAAACGACATACTGGCGGTTAAAACTGCTAAATACCAACACAGGAATTATTTGACTGGACTCCTTGATTGTGGATATGGGTTTGGGATACAAAAGCAGAAGCCCGGCGGTTTGCCAGGCTTCTTGAAGAGAGGGATGGATTGTGGAAAGGTTGAACAGTGGGGATTATATGGATGCGGCGGGAATTGTCAAAGCACGTAGGCGGAAGAAATACCTGTAAAAACGCCCCTATTCCCTACGGGCGAAATGGAACGCCGAAGATGAAGTCAAGCCTTTGGAACCCATTTCTTATGGATCAAAATGGGTTCCAGTTTCACCGCGCAAGGCGCGCAGCATGTTTTCGGGGTTGGTGATCAGGGCTTTTTTGCCTCCGCGTTCGAGGAAGTTGAGCACGGCTTTAACCTTGGGTTCCATGCTGCCTTTGCCGAACTGACCCTCCGCCAGATATTTCTTCGCGTCCTCAACGCTGAGTTGGTCGAGCCATTGCACGTTCGGTTTGTTGAAGTTGATGGCGACCTTTTCGACCTCAGTGGAGATCAGGAACATGTCGGCGTTAATGCTCGAAGCGAACAAGGCGGACGCAAGATCCTTGTCGATCACCGCTTCGACGCCTTCGAGTTCCCCCTTGTCGTTCTCGATGACGGGAATCCCGCCGCCGCCCACACCGACGACCGTGAAGCCGGCGCCAACCAGCGACAGGATGGCTTCTTGTTGGATGATACGGACGGGTGTTGGCGAAGCGACCACGCGCCGCCAGCCGCGTCCCGCATCTTCCATCACGGACCAGCCGTCCTCGTCGCGGTGTTGATGCGCTGTCTTTTCATCCATGAAGGATCCAATGGGTTTGGTCGGGTTTTGGAAGGCGGGATCGTTGCGGTCCACGAGCGTCTGGGTGACGATGGTGGTGGCCTGTTTGGTCATGCCGCGCCGTTTGAATTCGTTCTGCAGGGCGGTCTGGAACATATACCCAATGGAGCCCTGGGTGTTCGAGCCGGCGTAATCCAGGGGAATGGAGTGAACTTCACTCAACGCCAATTCCGAACGTCTAAGAATGAACCCAACCTGGGGTCCATTGCCGTGGGTCAGGATCACATGCCAACCCGCCTGGATCATGTCGACCACGCAGGGCATGGTCTGGCAGACCGCGGCATATTGATCAGGCAGGGACTCTTTGCCTTTCTCGCGTATCAGGGCGTTTCCGCCCACTGCCACGACTGCGACTTTGCGTTGTGCTTTCATTAGGAATTCTCCTCAAGAACTAATGTTGAAAATCGGTCTACGAATTTGCGATCGCCTGTTCGAAACAAGCCAGAGGCGCCCGGGTGATCCCGGCCCCAACCTGCCCGACGCCCGCGTCCTTGTGCGCGATACCGGTATTGATGACGGGCGCGATGCCGGTGTCGACCACCTTGCGTGCGTCGATGCCGGCGGGGGCGGCGTCGAAGTTCAGAGGCGGCAGGGTGAACCCGCCGTTGACGCCCATCGTAATGTGGTACATCTCCCGGGTGTATGCGATGGCATCCTGCGGCGTGCCGCCCACGAACTGCACGATCGCCGGCGCGGCGCCCATCGCAAAGCCGCCGATCCCTGCGGTCTCCGTGATGGCGCTGTCGCCAAGATCGGGGGCGGCGTCGGACGGGGAGTAGCCGGGGAAGAACAGGCCAGCCACCATCGGCGCGGGAGCCGTGAACCACGCATCGCCGGTCCCGCTCATGCGCACTCCAAACTCGACGCCATTGCGCGCCATCGCAGTGACAAGCGTGCTGCCTGCCACACCATGACCTGCATCCAGCATGGCTTTACAGCACGCCATCGAGATGTTCAGGAAGAAATGATCGTTGCCCGCAATGAATTCCAGTACGCGCGCGAGGTCACTTTGCGGCAGGTCTGTTTTGAGCAGGGCGGGGGTGAGCCGCTTGAACAATAACGAGGACGCTGCTGCATTGCGGTTGTGGCACTCGTCGCCCATGTGCAGCGCCTGGGCGATGATGGGACGCAGCTCGACGCCGCCCAACTGCCGGACCGCAGCGTTCATGGCAGGACCCAAAACGGCTCCCATCCATTGGAGGCGTTCCAACACCGAGGCGTCGTTTGCGCCGAAGCGCAGGACTTTGCCCAGACCTTCGTTCAGGTTGCTGAACGACAGGTTGCCGCGCTCCTGGTTCTTCACGATCCAGACCGGCATGGACGGGCTGATGACGCCTGACATCGGTCCCACTGCGCCGAAGTGATGACAGGGCGCAAAGTGGAGCCCGCCGCCGGCTGCAAGGTCACGGGCGGATTCCGGATCCTTCGCCCAGCCCTCATACAGGATCGCCCCGATCATGGCGCCTTGCATCGGTCCACACATGCGACTCCACTCAATCGGGGGACCGGCGTGCAGCAACGTCCGCTCACCCAAATTGGGAATGGCATTGCGCGCCGCATCGACGCCCATCAGGATCGGTTGCGCCGACAAAAACCGTTCGTGCGCGGTGCGGTTCGCCGCTTCAACCTGTGGGTCGTTGACCCGCAGGGCAAGTTTCATGCCGATCCCGCGGTCGCCCGAGGCGGGCGGGCGCCAATCCAATTGCAGGGATTTTCCGCCCGTCTGCTGGATCGACTCTGCGAAGGAGGACAACCCCACGTTGATGACTTGTAATTCCTGTTCAAAGAGTTTGTTGACCATGATTACCTCGCACCCACGATCGCCGCCGCGAGCCGCGCGGCTTGGGCGTTGCTGTCTGTCAATATGACACCAACTTCACGCAGCCGTGCCTCCTGCCGCGATAAATTCTGCGGATCGGACTCCGTGCCGCACACCGAACCGACGAAAACGAGATTGCGCTTCGCCTTCGCCGCGATCTTCTGCGCCCCCTGAATGGCAGGGATGAGTTCGCCTGCGGGGTCCATGTTCGAGCCGTACCCCAGCACCACATCCAGCAGGATGACCGCGGTTTCAGGGTCTTTGGCTTCCTGAAGGATGCGTTCATTCCGCAGGCGGAAATCGATCATTGGGTGCGGGCGTCCCTGTGTGAATAGGTCGTCGCCCAGATCGATCACCGTATGTTCCAGCGATTTCCACACGTTGGGAATCTTTTCGTCCTTTTTGATCGGCGTGTTGGAATACACCTTTCCCAACGCCTCGCTCAACAACAGCACGGTCTCGTAACAGAACGTCCCGCCGCTGAACAAGCCGCGGATGTAGCGCTGCCCCTTTTTGAGTTTCTTCTGCGCGGGTTTCACCAACGATTTGTACCTGGCGGGCAATGCGCTCGAAAACTTCTTGACTGTTTTGCCTTTCGATAACAGCACCGCCGCGCGCGCCGCATCTTCCAACGTTTTCACGCCGTGGATATTCCCACCCGTGATGGTCTGCGGGTCGGCGCCGATGAACTCCACCACCACGGGTTTTTTACTTTTGGCGGCTTTGTCGAGCACGTTCTTCATCACATCCGGTGAAGGCGGTTTCGAGACCAGCAGGATCACCTTGGTGGCGTTGTCTTTCGCCAGCGCCTCGATGCCCTGCAACATGGTGATGCCGCCCACCTCGCTTTTCAGGTCATGTCCGCCGGTGCCCATGGCTTGCGTGATGCCTGCACCAAAGCGGTCGATCAGACTGGTGACTTGTTGCAGACCCGTCCCCGACGCCGCGACCACGCCAATATCGCCGCGCCGCACCACGTTGGCAAATCCGAGCGGGATGCCATTGATGATCGCCGTACCGCAATCGGGTCCCATCACGAGCAGGTCATGCTCGCGCGCGTATTGCTTGAGCGGGATCTCCTCCTCCATGCTGACGTTGTCGCTGAACATCATCACGTGCAGACCGAGTTGCAGCGCCTTGCGTGCCTCTGCCGCGGCATATTCACCGGGCGTGGAGATCAGCACGAAATTGGCGGAGGGCATGGACTCCAGGCTCATTTCAAGACTGCGGGGCGGAACGCGTCGGACTCCGCCTTCGCCTGTATCCGCCGATTTGGTTTTAAGCATCGCCTCAGCCGCATCCAGTGCCGTGGTCGTGGCAGACTCATCCCGTCCCTCGACAACGATCAACAGGTCGTTCGGACTGGGCGGAACGGCGCCTGACAGCAAGCCTGCTTCCACCAGGAGGCTGATGTTATTCTCGGTTGCCATCACTGCCGAAGCCTGCTGGATGCCTTCCAATGCTCGCAGTTTTTCGGAGAACTGCATCAGTGACACCGAGTCGCGGTAGAGATTTTTGATCATACGTTGCGAAGTTGTCATAAGTGGTCCTTGGTTTAGAAACTCTGGGTGGTATCCCAGCCGCCGCGGACTGCAGCGGGAGCGTTTGGGTTCCATACACACAGCCCGATCAACAGCCCGGTCACAGCGTCCATGCCGGAGGAATGTCCCACGCGCATGGACGCCCGAGCCGTTTCCTCCACACCCTCGTCGATTGCAATAGCCTCGGCGAGATGCGAGAGACTGCTGGAAAACTGTCCCTGCATGGCGTGGCAGAGATATGTGCGGCTGATCTCACTGGTTGCTTGGGCAAGTTGGATCAGTTTTGTTCCAAAGGAACGAAGGAATCCAAGTTGTCGTTCGTTCTGCCCGGCCATGCTCCACAAGCCTGCCAAAAAACCGAGCAGGAGGTCATCGCCTGAGGGAGTCACGCCGGGCCCCAGCCCGATCATTTGCCCAGCGGCGTGTAGCGCACCCTGTACGTCTAACCCATCTGCGGAAGTAACGAGTCCCGTCACCGGTTTGCTGATGCGCCGACTTAGTGGAGACCCTGTGTGGGGTCGAAAGAGATCGTCAGCGCGCAGGTCTGTGCTTTTGTGTTCCTGTTCCCGGTTGAGCAAGTTCCACGCGGTTGACCAGGCTGCCTGTGCGGCAGGTGTCTGCATATCCAGGGCGAGTTCGGAGACGCGGCATTTCCAGACGGGGGCGTCGCGCAGGTCCACAGTGAGGGGGGTGGAGGCAAATCGAAGGACTCCTCCTCTGATTGCGGCACGTTCACCCGGCGTCAGGGATTGAAGCGGGAGGGTTGCCGTCCAGACACGAATCCCTTGCGGCAGATCATGGTCCCGCGAGATCAGCAGGGTGATGAGCCGGTCTTCATTCCTAAGCCGCAAATTGACCGCGGAGTCGAACGTGGACTGGATCACGGCATCGAAGTTCGTGGGTGGAACGGCTTCACCGATGGACAGGGCGCGGAGTTGCATCGCGGGATGAATACAGCCTGAGGCGGGAAACCCCAGGCTGTATCGTCAAGTTACCTCAAGCTCAGTCTTCCAGCTTAGGGGCCGGGTCATTCTTGGTGTAGTTCATCATGATAATGAATAACACCGCCATGGCAAGGTACCCGACAATGGGTCCCCATGTGGCATTGAAAGCTGGATCGCTAAAATTGAACGGGGCATTGGGGATAAAACGCAGTTGTGTGCTGTGGATAAAACCGAACCATGCGCTGGCGGCACCGAAAAGGGTGTAGCCGATGGCGCCTTTCCAGTTTCGGTCGATGACGAATGCGACGATCGCACCGAGAATCATACCGACCAAGATCGAGCCTGCGCCGAGCACGGTCATGCCGGCATATGATACGCCTGCCCCCTGCAGGGCCGCCAGGCCCAATGTACCGGCATTTGTGCCTGCCGCACCAAGCGCGTTATTGACCTGGGTGGTAACGTAATCGGCAATCCAGGGGATGATGGCGATGGCAACCGCGGGTGCGTGACGGCGCGGGCTGGCGTTGAAGGCTTGAGAGGTGATCAACATGCCGATGTAGACAAGGATGGGCAGGATCGCAACGACCGGTATGACTGCCGAGAGAATCCCCAACAAGCCAAGGATGCCCAGCACGAACATGGTGACGCCAGTAAGCCAGGAATAGCCTACACGCGAACCGACCGACTTCCAGCCGGGGTGCCCAATATAGATCAGGGTGGGGAAAGGCGAACCGAAGAGCGAGGCAACAGCGGTTCCGCCTGCCGCGGCGAGCATGGCTTCGCGAGTGTCGTAGGTGTCGCCGCCAGCCAGGGCGGATTCAACATTATTGAGCGATTCAAGGAACAGGTAGATCGCCAGTGGGATGGCAGTGGTCAAAATAGGCAAGCCTGCAGCACTGAACAAGAAGCCCATACCCTCAACGACCGGGGAAATGTAGGGCAACGGGAAGTTGAAGGAGGCGCCTGCAAGGGCATTCGAAAAGGCGGTTGGATCCATGTAGCCGGAGAGCCATCCCACCACGATGCCAATGATGACCGCGACGAGTCCAGCTGGAACCTTGCCGGGGAACTGTACATTCGCCAGCCAGCCAACAAAGATAATACCGAAGGACACCATGCTGAGCCACGACGCGCTAAAGGCACTGAAAGCCGCACCCATGGCAATGTATGTGATCGCCACACCGGCGAGTGTACCAAGCATGGCTGCGCGCGGTGTCAACTTTTGCATGGTTGGGCCCACGAAGGCACCGATGACCGCGATAATCGCGTGAACGAAACACCACGCCACACCAACAGCCCAGAGCGTTTCAAAACTTGCACCGCCGTTTTTCAGCGGCAGCATGACGGCAAATGTGATCAGGAAGTAGTGCGGGACAGAGATGCCATAGGGCACAGCAGTCACATCATCGCGGCCTTCCTTCCTGCCAAGTTTGTATGCCATGTAGGCAAAGTAAATATTTCCGAAAGCCAGGGAGAGCACCAGCCCGGGTACGATTCTACCGAGCAGGATTTCGGAAGGGAAGCCGATGACAAATTGCATCAGGCCGACAGCCACCAGTGTGTTGGCGAGGCTGTTTGTTGCAAGCCCGAAGAAACCGTTCAGGTCGCCGGGCACCCATAACTTGGGACTTGCCGTTCCTTTTGCTGTACTCATGTTGATTCTCCTTGATTTATTGATCGAATTGTCAACACTCAGCCTGTTTCGGGCTGGTTGTTTTCATCATAGGGCAGATAACTAAAGCCGTAACACAACGCGGCGAGCAGCAGGTACCCGACCGTAATGGGGGTGGGGAGTCCGTTCGAACCGAATTGCACCTGCTCGGCATGCATGAATCCGAAGTACGACAACACCGCACCGGCCAGGGCATATACGGAAGCGAGCTTTGGCTTGCGATCCAGCAGGAAGACCGCGATCGCACCGATGATGAGCCCGCTCAGGATGGCTCCACCACCAAGCTTGGTCAACCCATCGTACAGGACTCCGTTCGTGGACAGTGCCTCCATGATCTCGCCGGGACTTACTCCGGCCGCAGTTAAAGCCCCGTCCACCTGACCTTTACCCCAGGCCGCGAGATGCGGGACAAGCGCCAAAATGATGGCTGGCGCGTGCAGACGTGGCGTGGATTGAAAGGCCTGCGCCCCAATCAACGCGCCGATGTACAATAGGATCGGCAGGATCGCCACGAGTGGGATCAGGTTGAGCAGTACCGGTACGATATTTAACAACGTGACCGTGATGACCAGCGCGCCCGTTGCAAGCGAATATCCGATGCGCCCGCCGACTGCCTTCCAGCCGGGGTGTCCAATGTAAACGGCATTTGGAAAGGGCGAACCCAATACGGTGCCGATGATGCTGTTGACGCCATCCACCACCAACACTTCGCGCACGTTGTATTCATCCCCCGCGGCGGAGGCGCTTTCCACATTGTCCATGGCTTCGATGAAGTCATACACGCCAAAGGGGATCGCGGTCACCAACAGCGGGGCGATATTCTGAAATCCAGCGATCAGGTTGCTCAGTTGAGGGGCGGGAAGCGCCAGTCCAAAACTTCCAAAAGACGCACGTAGAGCAGCGGGATCCATTACCGGCGCCCAGCCGAAGAGCGTTACTCCCCATGCCATCACGGTCCCGACAAAGATCGCAACCAGTCCCGCCGGCACCCTCCACGGAAAGCGGACACCTGCGAACCAGCCGCCCAGCACTATCGCCAGACAGACCAGTCCGATCCACGGGTAGGGGTCCAGGATCTGCATTCCAGGGCGCAGGGCGATGAAGGCAATGGAAACCCCTGCCAATGTCCCCAAAAGCGCGGCGCGCGGAGTCAATTTACGGATGTACGGGGCAAAGAACGCGCCGCTCAGGTTCACCAGCCCCTCGATGAAAGCCCATGCCAGCCCCACCTGCCAGGCGAGGATGGGATCCCCGGTGGCGATCTTGACCGGCAGCATGATCACCAGCACGACGATGAACATATGCGGAACGCTGGGCCCAGCCGGCAACGCAGTCACATCGGTGCGGTTCTCCTTGACGGCCAGTCGGCGCGCCATGAAGCCGTAATAGATGTTGCTCAGGAACAGCATGAAGCCTACGGCCGGCACGATGCGTCCAAACACGATTTCCCCAGGCATTTGCACCACCCCTAACAACAACCCCGACAGCACCAGGATGTTCAGCAGACTGTTCGTTCCCAGACCGAAGAATCCATTCCAATCACCCGGCACCCAAAAAGGAACTTTCAACACATTCTCAATTTTTTTTGTCATTTTGTTCGACCTCCTTCTTGGAAAGGATGGTCTTCCTGTGTGTCCAACTTCATGAACTGGCGGCAGCCTTCTGCAACCCTGCCACGACCTTTTTCGAATCACTGACCCATCCGAAAATGCCGCCTTGCGCCTTGATCATTTCCAATGCCACACGTTTGAATTCCGGAAAGTAGGATGCGGTGCAATCCTCGGGAACCAGGGCATTGAACCCGCGGTCGTTAGCCTCGCGGACGGTGGTGTGCACACAGACTTCCGTCGTCACCCCGCATACGATCAGGGTCTTGATGTTCCGGTTGCGCAGGATGCCAAGCAGGTCTGTGTCGTAAAATGCGCCCTTGCCAGGCTTGTCGACCACCGGCTCCCCCGCGACGGGATACAGTTCCGGGATGATGTCATGCCCGACCTCCCCGCGCACCAGGATGCGTCCCATTGGTCCCACGTCGCCAATACCGGTATCCAGGTGACCGCGTTCCTTCTTGGCGGGCTGCAGGTCAGCCAGGTCGGGGCGGTGCCCCTCGCGGGTATGGATGATGAATATCCCAGCCTTGCGCGCAGCCTCCAGAACCGTCTTGCACGGTTCGATGGAACTCCGCAACAATGAAACATCATTGCCGAGCATTTCGCCGAATCCACCCGGTTCGACGAAGTCACGTTGCATGTCGATCATGACCAGCGCGGTCATATCGAGATCGAACTCGAAATCATAGGGTTCTGCCTGGATGGTGCCTTTTTGCATATGTGCCTCCGTTGAATTAAATAATCAGGCGCCAGCCTTGGAGCCTAGGAAAGCTCGTGCCAGCGCCTCTTTGATCGCGTGTTCCACATTTTTACGGCCGTCCTCAATGTTGAGTTGAAGTGCCTCACGCGCGCAGTCAATATTTTTTTCTTTAATGCAATCGAGGATTCGAAGATGCTGTTCGCAGGTCACGCGCAGCCGCTCGATGGAGGTAATATCCGTTACGCGGATGAAGTGAAGTCTTTCATCTATGGAACGGATCTGCTGAAGCAGGGTCCGGTTGCCGGTCCAGCCTGCCAGCTGCTCATGGAATTCCTCATCCAATTGGGCGAAATCTGCCTTGTTGGCGGGGGTGGTTTTGCGCAGACTTTGCCAGGACCGGTAGAGTTCCCTCCATTCCTTCTCCGGGTAGCCGCGCCGGGCCAGATGTTCCACCACGAATATCTCAAGAGCCAACCTGACATCATACAGTTCGTGGATCTCCTGCATATCCAATTGTTTGACACTGTACCCCTTGTGCGGGGCTTTTTCAACAAGCTGATTTTCGACCAGCATCCGCAGTGCTTCGCGCACCGGGCTGCGGCTGATCCCAAATTCCTCACACAACCCTTCCTCTGTAAAGCGATGCCCAGGAGCGTACTCCCATCGGATGATGCGTTCCTTTAGGACCGAAAAGACATCTGTGCTCAAGTTGGGGGAATGTTGTTCCTTCATAGGAGACCTCGAGGTTGCTGAAATATGCAAATATTGTATACAATATTGTATACTTGTCAAGTAATTTTCCTCACGATCCGAAATTACGGCGGATCGAATCGATAGTGAAAAAAAACTGCGCATGTCAGGTTTGTTAGCAGCAAGGGATGGATTGGAAAAAGCGGAAAAGGTTGGTAAAAATGGAAATTCGGTGGGGCTGTCAAAGAAGGTATTCTACAGATAGTCATGAGGAGCATCTGCGAAGGATGTGAAAAAAGCCCACGTTTTCTACTGGTAACATGCCCCTGCCATGATGGCAGGTATGAGACGATCAGTTCCCACATATCCCCTCGAGCCTGTTATGCAATTTTAACAAACCCTTCATCTCTACCTATTGGAAAAGATATCCAAGCGCCCGAATGCAGTTCAGACTCGCGGCAGGTATTATTCACCTGACTTAGGAACCTGGGTGATGATCTGACCTTATCCCAGACAGGTTTCTATGGAGAACCCCACCAGCTCCCATTGGATATTATGGGCGGGCAGTGGCGTGGGATTACAGAACCATCTGGAGTATGAGTTAAGAGAGTGAAGTTGGGCGGGTTTCAGAATGTTTATTTCATTACAGAGCCGGCAGGAAAGTAATATAGAATAGTATATTGAAATCCCAGCCCGGAGCCCTGCAAAAAGAAAATCCATCGAGTTATGAGCGCAGCTTCCTTAATTCCGATCAGTGATATCAAGATCCGCATCCCCATCAGACGCCGTGAACTTGTCACCCGGTCGCGCCTGATCGACAAATTGTATGAACAGATCGACAAGCCGCTCCTTTTTGTGATCGCCCCAGCCGGATACGGAAAGACCTCGCTCCTGGTGGATCTTTCTGGGCAGATCGAGATTCCGTTCTGCTGGCTCTCGCTGGACGCCCTCGATCAGGAGCCGCAGCGTTTTCTAAATTATCTGATTGCCTCGATTTCGATGCGCTTCCCGGAATTTGGGCGGGATTCCCGCTCGGTTTTATCCGGCATGACCTCCCTTGCCTCGGACCTGGAACAGGTCCTTGTGACCATTACCAATGAGATCGGTACCAGAATTCGGGATCACTTTGTCCTTGTTCTGGACGATTATCATTTTGTGGAGGGGTCTGCGGAGATTGGAGATTTGATCGGACGCTTTCTGCAGCTTGCCGGGGAAACAGTCCATCTGATCATCTCCTCGCGAAATCTGCCGGACCTGCCCTTTGCCCCATTGATGATGGCGCGCAACCTGCTGGGTGGGTTATCCTTCAAAGATCTGGCGTTTCATGTTGAGGAAATCCAACAATTATTCCATCAGAACCAGGGGGTGGAGATCAGCCAGCAGGATGCTGAATCGCTGCAACGGGAAACCGAGGGCTGGATTGCGGCCATTCATCTCAGTCAGGGGGGATCGGCATCGTTGCCTCAATTCAACCCACTGGTATCCACCGCGGTTTTGTTCGATTTCTTTTCCAGGGAGGTCATGGATCGGCTGCCGGGTCCACTGCGCAGGTTTATGCTGTTGACCTCCTTGTTCGAAGCCTTCGATAAGGATTTGTGCAAAAAGGTTTTGGACCCACTCCTGGTGGAAGCAGATGGGGAGTTGGATTGGGCCGCCCTGTTCCGACAAGTGCAAGCAGGTAATCTTTTTTGCGAATCGTTGGACCATGAAGGCAGGCAGATCCGTTATCATCATCTTTTTCAGCACTATCTCCGGTCCCGGATCCAGTATGAGGAGCCAGCACTGGCGTGGGGGATCCAGCAGGGATTGGCACAGGTTTATGAAGAGCAACATAACTGGGAAGAGGCATTGCAGATCTATGATCGGTTGAGCGATTATAAGAACCAGATTCGCGTCCTTCGTATTGCCTGCAATCATTTTATAAGTGCCGGGCGGATTCTCACCCTCGACAACTGGTTGAAGAAGCTGCCGGTCGACCAGGTTTATGCCCATCCTGCAATGGTCTCGTTACAGGGGGTGGTGCTATCCACCCAGGGGGATCAACGCCAAGCATTAAGACTTCTGAACCAGGCAGAAGCCGGTTTACGTAATTCGGGGGAGTCAGTCGAATGGATTATCGCACTCGTCCGTCGTGCTGAAGCCTATCGCCAATTGGGCCAATATGATGCTGCCTTGCGGGATGTCGATCAAATCCTGACAATCAAAGATGGATCATCGGAACCTGATCGACAGGCTGTGTATGCCGAGGCTAAACGGATCAAAGGACTGGCATTGTTCGGGCAGGGTCTGGTGCGGGACTCCCTGCCTTGGCTGGAGAATTCCCTGCAGGACTACCAGGTGCTGGGCTTGCAAAATCAGATCCCCATCCTGGAGACCGAATTGGGGGTGGTGTATCGTCGCCTCGGGGAGCCGCAGGTCACTGCGCAGTATTATGCCAGCGCGCTGGCAGCGTTGGAGCGTTCCGGCAATTCCGGCTGGAGGGCGCGTCTTCTGAACAATATGGGCATGTTGAAATATATGACCGGGGAACTGGAACAGGCTCACCACCTGTTAAAAGATGCGGTACAAACTGCCGGGCAGTGCGGATATAACCGCATTCAGACCAATGCCCTGATCAGTTTGGGGGATCTTTATGCAGAATTGCAAAGCCTGGATTCTGCCTATGCCTGTTACGACCAGGCCCTGACCCAGGCTACCCACCTGGGACATTCCATGTACATTTTCTATGCTTCTCTGGGCGAGGCACGCCTGAAACGCCTTGGTGGGGATCCGGCACTGGCCATGCGCGAATTAAGACAGGTTAGATTATCCCAGACCCACCTGGGGAGTTTTGAGAGGGCCTCTTTCAGCCTGGAGCAGGGCTTGTGCCTGCTGGAAACCGGACGATTGGATGAAGCCCAAGTCTCCCTTTATGAAGCCCAGTCCCTGTATGGGGAGGGGGGCAACCAGGCCGAAAACCTCATCGCCCGAATGTGGCATGATACGGTAACGGCGATCCTGTCGGCAGGACCCGTTGACCCGGCCTTGCTGGAAGCGCTGCCTGTCTATCGGGAATGGCGCAATCCGACCCCGATCATGCTCAATGCCGGAAGGATATTCCACTGGGTGAAGGCGAATGGTTACACTCGTCTGTTCCGAGCTTCGGGATTCTGGCTGTTCCTCGAACAAGGCCACCGGACCTTGGAGGGGGTGGGATCTGTGCGTGAAGTTATTTTGACGAGTTCGCAGGAGTCGGATCGCCTGCAGATGCCCCGCCTGGAGATCCGGACCCTGGGGGAGGTGCAAGTCCTATTGGATGGGCGTCTGGTCGGGTTGTCAGACTGGCAGACCCGCGAGGCACGGGATCTGTTCCTGTACATGTTGCAATCCCCGCCCCGCACGAAGGACCAGATCGCAATGGATTTCTGGCCGGATCTATCCCCCGCCCGCCTGAAGATGCGCTTCAAGATCAACATCTATCGCATCCGGCAGGCCCTGGGGCAGGATGCGATCCTTTTCAAGGATGATCAGTATAGCTTTAACCGCAGTCTCCATTATTCCTGGGATCGTGAGAAATTTGACGATATGATGTCAGCCTCGGCACGAAAGACAGCCCCCCGGGAACGCATGGAAATCCTAGAGCAGGCTCGTACCTTGCTGAGAGGACAATATTTGGAGAATATTGAAGCATCCTGGGCGGAGGTTGAACGGCAACGCTATGAAGAACGGCGCAGGGATTCCATGTTGGCGCTGGCGCGACTATATTTCGAGTGGGGATCCACTCAGAAAAGCCTGGAACTGGCGCGCGAGCTGCTCTCTGTCGATCCGTTATTGGAACCCGCCCACCGTCTGATCCTGGAGGTCTGTGCTGTGCAGCATGATCCAGCCGGTTTGTCCCAACAATACCATTTGTACCGGCAACTGCTGAAAGAGGAGCTCGGTATGCTGCCCTCCCAGGAGATACGAAATCTGTACGAAAAACTATTGACCACAATTTGAGGCCACCTTTGTAACCGGGGTACGTGTAAAGTGAGGGAAATCTTTCCAAACCAAAAGGTGCCCCATGAAAAAAACAATTTCCAATATCCTTTTCAATGTAACAAAAATCAACAGAACCCATCTCCAGTTGCTGTGGGTTTTGCTGGCTCTGTCCATGATGGTCCTGGGAGCCGGTGCTCCTGAAGATGTTGGCGGAATTGGCATCCGTTAATCAAAGCAACTGATTGTTTGAGGCGGAACTTTCGGACGGGATAATGCCGGGTGGCATCGCTGCGCCTGGCATCTGTCCTTTGCTGCACTCTTCGAAGGAAAAGTCCCGCCCTCTAACGATGGATTAAGAGGCCCGCGGAGGGATGGAGGCACAACAACCATTTTGAGATACAGGAGCCAGACCATGATCACCAAAACAATTACGGGACGAACCATTACCACGTTCCCGGTTGCGACGGACCTGAATTCCATCCGTCGCCTTCTAGTTGCAGCGGTCATCGACCCAGTCTTTTGTGCCTGCCTGCTTAAAACACCTGGGAAGGCAGTCCGGGAGGGTTTCGGTGGTGAAGACTTTCCGCTGACGAACAACGCATACGAAGTTATCGCTTCCATTCGGGCGGGGACCCTGACTGAATTCATTTACCTGCTTGATGAACAGATCCCCATCCTATAGGAGCCGATCCGATCCCCTGGATCCTGAGGTTGCAAATGGAGGGATTGGCTCCCTCCCGGACAGGGCGTTCAGTGATCCCTTCAAGGAATGCCTGGCATGGGGCAGCCGCTGGGTGCGATTTATTGCAGAACGCTTCCATATGCAGCGGGTTTGGCTGGCACAGGTGGATGAGGATGATTTGCCGGTCTGGGTTGCAAGTTACCCGGGTGAACTTCAATCTCCACCATCGATAATGCCGGGTTGGGAGATCAAGGATTTGTCAATCCAGGGCGCAGAGAAGGATGGCATATTCCTGTTGACCAAAGCCCGTACACCGATCGGCTGGCTGGCTGTGGAGAGGGACTCCCCACAACCCATCCCGCAGGAGGTACGGGAGGGGATATCCGCACTGATACCCCTTGTGAGCGGGGAATTCCTTCATGAACTGGAACGCAATCGTTTGTATCGGGCGGAAAACCGGATCACCCTGCTATTGCAATCCAGCCTGGAGATCCAAAGCATTCTACCGCAAATCCTGGAGGCGATGGCAGAAGCCCTTGAAGCAGATGTCGCGCTTTCATTTTCCCATTCCCCATCCGCCGGGGATCGCCCGCTGCTTGCCACCTACAGCAAAGAGGTCGAATTCCTGATGGAGGAATATGAGGCGCTGGATGCCGATCTGGGGGAGAATTCTTCATCAATAGATGGGCGTCCCGCCCTCCGTTACGATTTCTCCACCTGCCCGGCGCATATTCGCTTCATTCAGCGGAAAACGCAGGTGGATTTTGCGACCTATTGCATTTTGCCGCTGATCGGACGCAATGAACCCGCCGGGATCCTGGAGTTTCTTTGGAAAACCCAGGTTGTACTATCGACCCTGCAGGAGGAATTCCTTGAACGAATCGCCCGGCAGATTGCTCTGGCGGTGGAGCGCTCCACCGTGGTCCGGGACATGCGACACGCCAGTCAGGGTATGATGAACGGCTATAATGCCATGTTTGAAGGGTTAACCCGTATTCTGGGGCTGCGCGATCATGAGACCGAAGAGCATACCCTGCGGGTTACCCGCCTGACCATGCGCCTGGTGGAGTCCCTGCGGATTCCTCCCGAACAATGGGGAGCAATCCGGCGGGGAGCCCTGCTTCACGATATTGGCAAATTGGGAGTGCCGGATGCGATTCTACTCAAACCGGGCAGTCTTTCGGATTCCGAAAGACGCATGATGCAATTGCACGTCATCTATGGATACAACATCCTGTCCCCGATCTCCAACGCGCCGCAAACCCTCGATATTGTGTTGTATCACCATGAAAAGTGGGATGGCAGCGGCTACCCCGGCAAACTACGGGGGGAACAGATTCCCCAGGTGGCGCGCCTGTTTGCCGTTGTGGATGTGTATGATGCCCTGACCACGGACCGGCCGTACCGTACTGCCTGGACACAGACCAAGGCGGTGGGGTACCTGAAAGAACAAACTGGCAAACATTTTGATCCCAAAATGGTGGCTGCCTTTCTGCAGGTGGTCGGTGATGACACCGATCCCTGACCTGTAAATCCATTTTTTCAACATGAAGTGGGGTTTTCCTTCGACCTGTTGTTATTCCCGATGAAAACGACACATCCACACTACCGCTTCCAGTTGTTCAAAGACGATGGATGTCAGTTCTCTGAACATCTTCGTATTCTGGCGCATGCTGGCTATCACGGATTGACGTGCCTTCACAAAAATAGCCAGACGCCCTGATACAAAACCTGTAAAAACGCCCCCATTCCCTACAGGCGAACTCGCCATGCAAAAGTTGCAATCGCCTGATATGGGTATAATTTTTCTACATGTTCCGGCTTCGAATCCATGCAGCCCGTGGTTTGGGATGGGAGAGTATGAATAAAACAGTTTTCCTGATAATGGTCTTTGGCTTGATTTTGCGAGCCTGCTCAAACAGTGCTCCTGTTACCCCTGTGGTTGAATCAACCCCTGTCATTTTGGCTACAGACATTCCGGGCTACACGCCGGAAGCGGTCACTCCAACCATCACCCCGCAACTGGAGATCGGGGACCGCCCCATCTTTCTGATGTGGCCGCTGCCCGCCCATATCGGGCTGGCGCGCATCTCCCAATACCCGAACGATCCGTGGACCTGGAACTATCTGGGCTTGAACGAAGGACAGCAGTGCCCGCCGATGTTCGGATATCTGCTCAATGTCGATTCATGGGCATATTGGCGCGATCCCTCCATCCCGGAGGAACAGGACAAGGCGCAGGCGGACCCGCATAACTTCGAGATGGTGGCGTGTTATTCCACGGATGGGAATGTCGGCGCGAACGGGCATGAAGGCACGGACATCAAAGCCCCGCCCGGAACACCTGTCCATGCCGCCGCAGATGGCAGGGTCATGGAATGGCGACCGGAGGGGATGAACAGCATGATTGTCCTGAAGCATTGTCTGGGGGGCGGCGGGTGGGACGAGGCGGATCGGTGTGTCGGCGGGCAGCCCTGGTACACCACCTATATGCACATCGTCACCAACAAGGAGTTGCTGGTGGAAAACCTGCCGGTTCCGGCAGGCACTCCGGTTGGCGTGATCTACGACCAAAGCATCAACTCGCATTTGCATTTTGAGGTGGGTCGGGAAAAACGCGGATACACCAATTATGTAAATCCTTGGGGCAGGGATGAAGCGCCCTGGCTGGGATGTATGTGGATCGATCAAGCCCTGTGTGTCACTCCTGAGCCGGCGTATCAGCGCATGGCGGCGTTGTCGAATTCAGGGGACGTGCTCATCCAGCAGGGTGACTTAACCATCCTGGTTCGGGATGTACCTGAGATCAGGCAGATCCGTTTATGGGGGGAACGGATTATCATCCTGGATACACTGGGAAATCTGTTTGTCAGGGAGGGGCGCTTCACAGGCACGGAAGACTCTGTTCTGAACTGGAACATGATCGCCAGCGAAGTCCTGGAGGTGCAGGTCACAGACCGGCGCATTGGAATTCTCAAGTCCGATGGCGATCTATACGTGCTGGAGGGTGCTTTGGATGGGGAATGGAACCTTCAGGCGCAAAATGTGCGTGCCTTTTCCGTCACGGATTCCCGCATCGGGTTTCTTGACAGCAATGGCGATCTTTTCGTCCAGCAAGTTGACTTAAATGCAGAATGGCAACGTCTTGCAAGCGGAGTGGCGGCTTTTCAGTTAAATGATAACCGTATCGCGATTGCCGACTCGCAGGGCAGTTTATTTGTGAATGAAGGTGATCTGAATGCGGAATGGCAGCCGATGGCGGAGGGTGTCAGAGCATTTCAACTGACGAACGTGCGGTTGGGGATCATTGACTCGCAGGGCAGGTTGCTGGTCAAGTCGGGGAATTTGCGGGCAGGCTGGATCGTGATTGCAGCACAGGCAACTTCGTTCCAATTATCCAATTACCGTCTATTGGTGCTGCACACGGATGGAAGTTTCAGTTATCAGGAGGGGAATTTATACCAGCCGTTGAAAGTATTAGGATGGGATGCCCAGACAGTTCTTATGAATGACAGTATCCCGATTTTTGTTCCTTGATGTCGGACTGCAGGATGGCTCAAGCAATTTATTCGTTATTTTCCAATGCTTGAAAGACCTCATGTGCCATGAAGACCCGGTTGCGTGAAAACCCTGTGGTTTCCTTTAGGATACCCGCTGCGACCAATTTATCGACATGACGCTTTGCAGCCATATACGGGATATCCAGGGCGGACTCCACCAGACGCAGGGTCAGGATGGGACGCGAGAACAGGAAGTCGATTACAGCAGACATGCGTTGAGGGTTTTTATCCGCTCGAACCAGTTCTTCATAGCGGGTACGGATTCCCTGAAGCCGGGTAATGCGGAAAATACTGTCCTGAGCCTGGGCGGAAACACCCCGCAAAAAGAAACGCAGCCATTCTTCCCACTTCCCATATTGGGAGACTGCGAGCAGATGGTCTTAATACTCCTAGCGGTAAAGCTCGAAATAGGCACTCAAGTTTAGCAGCGGCTGGGGTGGAACACTCCACTCACATAGTATAGGAATATCAACATCCGATCCATACGCCCTTTCCCTTTGGTCGAAATGACTTTTCGAAAGTAATTGTTATTGAAATTCCAGATCCGTACTTAACAGGACAAAAATATATAATTGGATATAGTTCAGTTTACGAGATAGCGAGGAGGGGCTGTTTCAGAAATCCTTCTGCGTTTGGGTTTTATACTCTTATATCCGGTGATTGTAGTTTCACCTATGTTGCCAGTGTTATCATTAAGCTCCAAGGTATTTCTAATCTTCTCGACGATCTCCTCCAAAACTTTGTACTCACACATAAAACACCAGGATGTACCTTCGTTTTCATAAATTGCAAATTTTTGGTCATGACCGCAAGGCATGATATGTAGTACAGGGGGCTTATATTCCACTACCGGGGGGATATGGTTTTGTGTTTCGTCTTTGATGAATCCATTTAGTTGAAGAATTTTTTCTCGGGACAGTGTTGTAAGATCCACGTTGCGAATTTCCCATAGTGATCTTACGTATCTTGCATGATATTGTGCTGCCTTTAATACCTCAGCCTCAACTCGATCTGGATATTTGTATTCACCCCGAAGGTGTACCTCTCTGTTGTTCTCCGATCTCGTAGTCAGATAAAGGTGACTAGGATTGACGCACTTGCGATTAGCGCACTTATGTCCAACTTCCAATTTGCCGTGAATGGGTCCAAAGGCTAATACCCATGCAATTCTGTGGGCCAAACTTTCCTTTCTGTTTTCATATTTGGTAATAGTTAATTGACCATATCCAATCGTGCCCAAGGCACCAATCCAATCCCAGCATTGATCGTCACTCAATATATTCACTTTACTCCAAAATCTTTCTTCAAAAGATAAATATGTGGGCATTTGGGGCTCCGTTTTGATTAGAATATATGTTCTATATAGTATACCCCTCAACTCACTCGCTTGCCATCTGTAAATCTGAGGATTTCGAACAAGTTTTGTCGCCAGCATCAGTAGGTATTGGTTTTGATTTGTTTAATGGATGGAAAGAATTTCCCTGGTCGAATCGAAACTGAGCAGATAATGTTATCGGCATTGAGATCGAGAATAGTTTGTTATGGGGAAGCAAAGCGACACCAAGAAACCACCTCATCTTCCTTAATCGTATAGTGCCTTCCATGAGCGAGACCTACCAATCCAAACGGGAACGCCGTGAGCGCATCTTGGAAACCTTACCCCTTGAACTGCGGGAACGTGTTTCCCTGCGCAATGTCGAGGCGGTGGCAGCACTTTCCCCACAAGCACAGACACGTTTATTGGAAGCCATCCAGGCAGGTCTCATCCGGGTGCCACGGGCGATTGAACAATTACGCGCCAATCCACAGACATCCGTTGCCGATCTGCTCGATCCTCCCTCTCAAGTTGACACGGTGATACCGATCCAATCCGACCCGTCCTCCATTGCAAAGGATGTGGCGGATCGGATCCAGGCATGCTTTCCGGACATGCCGCGTGTGTCGGCAGAGGCGCTGGCGGAGGCGGAGGTCATGCAGGTCGTGCGCTCCGTTGCAGAGACCCACCAGCAGGTGTTCAAGTCCAGTCATATCAAAACGGATTTTGTCATGCTGACCCTGTATGGACTGATGCGCCAAACCCTTGAACAACTCGAAGAGATCATCGAAGAAACCCCTGCCCTGCGGCAGGCATTTGAACAAACCAACGAATGGAGAAAAGAAAAAACATGTTGAAACGAATTGCCTCGACCGGTGTGAACCTGGTGGTGCTGGGCGTGTCGGTTGGAATCTTTCTGGTGGCGTTCATCGCCTTGAATGCATTGGGGGCAGCGCAGAAACCGCCCACCATTTCTGTGTTGTCTGCCACACGCGATTTGAACATTGGTGATGTGATAAATGCAAATGATTTGGCGGTCAAGACCGTCTTTCAGGATGACAATGCCAGCTTGTATATCCCGGGGGAGGAAGTGACCGGTGTGGTCGGTGGTGTGGTGGCGCAACCCATCTTCAGCGGGCAGCCCATCTTTCGGTCGGCGATCCTGGCACAGGCAGCGGAAGGCACGCGCCTGTCAGCGGTACTGGCTCAGTTCCCTGGTCATAGTCTGTTCCCCCTGCCATTGGATGCGATGAACCTGGTATCGCCGGACGCCGAAGCGTTTTTACCGGGTGACCTGATCGGTGTGACGGTCGTGATCAGCACGCGACCGCAACAGATGAGTACACCAACTCCCATGCCGGAACTGGTTATTGATCCGGGCTATGTGGAACCAACCGCACAGCCCTCGCCGCTCGAATTGGAACTTGCAGATGCGCAGAACCGTTCCTTCCCGCCGCTTGCCAAGGATCTGTTCCCGATGGGCGTGCGTGTGATCGCGGTCCAGGGCTTGCCGCAACAAACAGAGTCCTCTGAAGGTAGTGGTTCCTTCAATTTGGATACCCAGCCGAAGATGTTGATCCTGCTCGTGCCCAATCAAAGCCGCGAAGTCTTATCGCTTGCCTTGCAGCAGGGAGATCGTTTGGTGGTCTCGCTTATGGCACGCGGGGATGAAGCACCCTCTGCCGGCTTTACCTATTGGGACTTCGAGGACTTGTTCAAATCAGATCGCGAAGAAGTTCTGGGAGGAGGACAGTAATGCAAGTATTGTTACTCGGTGCAGGGACCGTAACCTCTCGTTTGAACATGCAGCTCGCAGAACAGGGGCATTCGGTGATAGCCCAAATTGCAGCATTCACCCCGCAACATATTGACCTGTTCGACTTTCGCGCGTTGGTAGTGGTCTCGCCTGAGTCTTCGGTCTCCCCGGAGAGTTTGGTCAAGGCAGCCGAACGTGGCAAGTTGATCTTCGTGATCGCGGGCGTCGGTGATGGCATGGCATCCTGGGCGAATGGCGTGGGTGTGCCATCCATTGCCTATCCACCCTCGGATGTGGACATCAATAAATTGTATGAAGAGATGCGCAGGGCGGATGCCGGCAACCTTGCTGCAGATGATCAGTATCGCAGAGCGGTGCTGGGCAGTGATATGTCGGCACGTATTCAATCGGGCATGGCGGTGCGCAAGATCGCGATCACATCGCCCAAAGGTGGTACAGGCAAGACCACCGTGGCGGTTAATCTGGCGGTGGCTCTCGCGTTATCTGGTATCACGACTTACCTTGTGGATGCAGACGGCAATGCCGGTGCTTTGCAATACCACATGCGCATGGAGCGGGTCAATACCACCATGATCGGCTTGTTGCGGCGCGAGATCGCCAAAGCTAGTAAAGGGGTCATGAGTGATGTGGCATCCGGTGCTGCGTATCTGAATGCCTTTACCCCGTTGGAAAACCTGCCGACCTTGCGAGTCCTGCCTGGACTGATCACCGATGATCTCGGCGATGAAGTCCTGCAACAGGAAGCCAAGGTTGCCGAGGTCATTCAAGGTTTGTATGAAGCCGGCGTCGCGGCGGGCGGTGTGGTCATCATGGATGTCGGCATCAACCCGGCGCATGTCGTACATCGTGCCGCCTTGAAAGCGGCGGAAGGGATTGCGATCGTGATCAAGCCGGAGATTCCGGATCTGGCAGAAACACGCCGCTGGATCGCCAGGATGATCAACTCCCTGGCAAGTGTCGTCGGCAAGGGCAGCGCTCATGAATTCGTCGGCAGCCGCGTCAAGCTCTGCTACAACCAGGTCGTGGGCGATGGCTTCAAGGCCGCGCACAAGATGCTGCAGCAAGCGTTGAGTGAAGACAAGATCGAACTGGCTTTGATCCCGAACGGCATCATTCCGATTGTGGACCCGCGTCTGGCTGCCCAAGCCGTGAACTCGGATCGGCGCGAGGATGTCCTGATCTGGCGCTACAAGAAGGAGAAGTTGGAGGAACTCGGACCGTTCGCTGATTCATTGCTGGGCTTTGCCTCCCACTTTGTCCCGGCAGTTCGGGAAGGCGCATCCCGCATTGGATTATTGCCGAACGCTCCTAAAAAGCGCGGCTGGTTCGGGAAGGGCTAGCACATGTTCGATATTGCTGGTCAGACCCTAAAACCTGTTTCCGAAGCGCGTTCCTCGGAAGAGATGGAACGCTGGTGGACCATCCTTGCCGAAGAGGGACGCGCAAAGAAAGCGATTGAGTCTTTACAAAAGAGCATGACCTCCACGGAGATCGAAGCCCTGGCTCGTCAGGTCTTTGAGGAAGTGAGCCTTCGTGCAGTGGATGCAGGTGTTTCCTTACCCAAGGAATACATCCTGCGTCTGATTGGTGAACTCTCCGGGATGGGTTCTTTACTGGAACTCATTGCCCGTTCCAACATTGAAGACATCGCCATCAACCTGGGGCATATCTATGTGTACACCACCAGCAATGGCTGGGAACATGCCGGTCCCGCACCGGATGGCATTGGCGATGCATTGCGAGTCATGATTGACCGCGCCGGACAACGTGCGCCGACACCGGATTACCCGATTGCGGATGCGATGTTGCAGGTTATGGTTCCGCTCGTGGATGGCAGCGTACGCAGGAAAGGTGTACGTATCAATTACGTCATGCCTCCTGCTTCACCCTATGGGGACACGATCACCTTGCGTGTCTCCAATTATCGAACCGCCTCCGATCTAACGCAAGGCAGTCTGGCGTTGCTTTGTCAAAACAGACTCCCGCCTGTCCCGCGTCCGAAGTTCGATCCAAAAGATTTTCCGCGTGGTAATGGCATCCTTACACCGGAAGCTGCGAATTATCTCTTGAGCGTCATGGTGCATGGCGGAACGCTGGTCATCGCCGGCACGACCGGTTCGGGCAAGACCTTTGTCGGACAGCGTATCCTGCAGGAGATGCTGGACTACTATCCCCGTGGTGCGATCCGTTTGTTCATTGTGGAAGACAGTAATGAGATCATCCTCAACGGCTGGAACGGCGATGGCAAGGCAGACACAGGCAACGTCATCTACACCGTGACCCGTCCTGAAATTCGTGGTGGTCCGCCGCCAGTCACCATGTACGACCTGATCCGTTCGGCGTTACGTTCGCGTCCGCATGGAGTCGTCATCGGCGAAGCGCGCGGCGCCGAAGCCTGGGAGTTGATCCGTGCCGCAGCGACTGGACATGGACATTCTGCTTTTACGATCCATGCCACCAGCGCCGAGCATGTCTGGCCGCGCTTTTTGCAGGTGGTGCAGGCGCATCCGGATGCGGCGCGCATGTCCGAGATCCAGATCGCGCAGTCGTTTGCGGAAGCCGTGACGGCAGCCGTGTACATCGAGCGCAATCCGCAACATGGGCAGATCGTGCGCGAGATCGTGGAGGTCTCCACCATCGTGGAACGCACCGCCGCACGTCCATCCTTTTCCCCGTTGTTCAAGTATGAAGCCGGCAAGGGACTTGTTCCCACCGGCAATCGACCGATGCGTCCGGGCTTTCGTGCCACGGACCTGAATGTTCCTGAATCCGTTTTTAAATCTTCATGAGGTGACAAAATGAAACTCCCCATCGTTATAAATGAACCGCCAAATATTTTTGACCCCGAAATCGTCCATCATGATCTGAATGAAAATCCAGATCTGTGGTCCCGCGTTGTATATGTTTATCAGACCGTGGGGATTCACGGTCTCGATGGAGTTGAGGTTGATCATGTCAACTATTATCTGCTTGCAAATCCCGGGATGGAGGATCGCCTGATTGAGATTGCCTGTCGCTGGACCCCGGGCAGGTTGGAATGGGTGGATTGGGAGGAAAGCAGTCGTTTTGGCATTTTCAGGACTGATCGACCGATCCATAAGCAAAAGATCCTGAAGGTCATTTGGGTGGTTTAATGATGTCACCATATGAAATCGGTTCGACAAGGACATTTGTTTTGTCGAAGGGCTTTATACAAGTTGGAAATCACGCAGCGTTGATCGGCGAGGATGAGACAAGGCGCTTGTTCGCTGAAGTGGTTGCCGACCCGGATCGCCCGGACGTGCGACCTCAGGAGGCCTACCAGGCGATCCTGTCTTCGGTCCAGCCAGGCTGGACATTACGATTACTCCAATTGTTCTGGCCGGACCCGGAACCGAGGTTGGAGTTCCAGAAGCAGGTGCAACAATGGAACGCGCCTGTTACAGAGGGTTTGAAAATTCTGCACCTGGGGCTATGCCTTGCGGTGCAGGAATATCCACTTCCCTTTGTGCGGCGAACCGTATTGGAATTTGTACTACCAGGCGATGAGGGGGGCGCCTGGTGGGAGGGATTGGCGGGATTGTGTGCCGGCTTTGGATTACGGATTCGATATCTGGATCGAAATGCAATTGAAGGCTTGACCCGCTGGGTATTGAATCCGAATCTGGAATATAGAACCCAGTTTGATTAATATGTTCCAAAGGATTGCATAAGGGATTGAGAAGGAAATTGTCAGCAAAAGGTCCATTTTGAGGATCAGTGGCATACTTGATTTGGATCGCTTCTCGTGATTGCCCGGAGAGTTTCTTCCTGGCTGTGAGGTACTTCTGATCCATTGCTATGGATAAATTTTGGCAGGAGTGGCATAAAATTTATTCTATCCGTACAAAGTATGCTAAACGGAATTGTTTGGCATAACACCCACAGGAGGACAAATGGCCGAACGGTGCCGTTAAAGTATTTGGCGGCACTTCAAAAATAATCGTGAGGGAATGTGAATGTCCAAACGAAAAAAGACCCTTTACTCGAAGCACGAAAAAAGGGAAAATCCTACACTTGGCTAATTCCAGATGGTGGCAATTTAGCCTCTATGCGCGAAGCAGTAAAACATGGACAAACGCTAGCCATGTCACCAATTGCGAGCCCCAGTGAAATTTAAGTCGGTGATTTCGTTCTTGTCAAATAGCACCAAAGTGATATTTTTCATATTGTCAGCGAAATTCAAGATGGTCAATTTCTCCTTGTCAATAGTTTAGGCAAGGTTAATGGTTGGGTAAGCGCAGAAGAGGTTCCTGGCAGAGTGACAGGAATTATTGAGCCTGAGCCTCGTCCAGGTATCGAAGTTATGTTTGATGAATTAATCAGTGCTGATTATTACCGACCAAGCCTCCGATAGTGAAGCACAGCGAATGTTCTCGATTGTTGATGATTTACGCTGGTATGCTGATAGAATCGGAAAAGAGCGTTTGGACACAATGCCTCGCTCCAACAAATGGGTTTCCATCAGAACCTATGGCGACTCACAAAGCAAGTGAAAAAGGCGACGACACCTGTTTCAAATCGTGTTCTCTACCTCATCGATCGTGGCAAGGAATGCGTAGGGCTGGCTGGTGGGTTATTTGCACTCTTTGAATACAGGGGTTCGGATTAAAACGAATATTCACCCCACACAGCGTGCGACAACTGACGCTGGGGATAACCGTTTCGCGGCGTGCGCAAATCTCAGGCAGTTTTGTGCGCCTCAGCGCAGGTACCCCACTCGCTCCGCTCGAGGGCGAGGCGCAAACTGTTGAGCGGCTATTGAATTTTGAGGGACAGATCTCTATAATAATTATGGGGTGGGCAAGTTGTTCGAAATTCCAGTTTTAGAAGTTCAAGATTCCTTTCGTTTTTAGAGGGCCTATACGATGTGCAGTCGCATAAAATTCAGTTGATTGATGGACCGCACAGAAAATTATGCTTCGGGAAGGAGCAAGTATGAAAGAACTTCGCACCGAAATCGAGATTCAGGCAACGCCAGATAAAGTCTGGCAAGTCTTAACGAGTCTCGACAAGTATCCAGAGTGGAATCCATTTATCCACCATGCAGTTGGAAAAGCAAAGGTGGGTGAGAAAGTGGACATCACTTTCAAGTCGGGGTCAAAAGAAATGACATTGCATTGCACCGTCGTCAAGGTGGAGCCAAACAAAGAATTACGCTGGAAATATCACATCGCTCTGCCTATCCTCTTCAGTGGTGAGCATAGTTTCATCATTGAACAAGTTGAAGGCAATAAGATTCGCTTCATTGACCGAGAGATATTCAATGGCTTGCTTGTTTCATCGCAAGCGCGAGACATTGACACCAATTCAAAGCAGGGTTTTGAAGCGATGGATAAGGCATTGAAGATACAAGCAGAATTAAATTAGTTTTTCAGATATCTTGTTATCAGGTCTGTGAATTAATAGGCATTGGTTATCCTGTCTAATGACTGTAAAATCAACGCAAGACCATCACATTTTAAATTTTGTGCATGGCTCCGGTTTTGGTTATGTGCAACTGGTCACCGCGCAACAAAGCGTGCAGCCTGCTCCACTGCGTTGCGCGGGTCGAACTGCCTGACGCTGGTGACTGCCTCCTTCGGCGGCTTGCGCACATCTCAAACAGTTATCACGCCTGAGCCTTTATCCAGTTGGACGGCTTTGCCGTCCCTGCCTTGGCTGTCGATAGGCGAAGCCGTATCAAGACAAAGTGCAGACTATTACCACGAAGTGGTAAAACTTCTAAAGAGTACATTGGCGTAATCCGTTGGGCGCAAAACAGCAACTGGACTCGAAATGAGTTCGGGAGGAAGCAATGAAAAAGGTATCCTATTTCTTTCTGCCTGTGTTGATTTTGGCACTACTTGGAAGTTGCGACTTTTTTTCAAATACAAATTCATATGAAAACTTGCAAGCAACAAATGACGCGCTAAAAATCCAACTGACAGTTCAATCTTCCATTTTGGCTACTCAAAATGCGCAAACGAACAAGGTCGTAGAACCCCCCTCAATGTCTTCTCCATCCGCGCAATCTATTACATCATCCCCAACGCCATACCCATTTGTTACGAACAACACGCCATTGCCGCCTCTTGCTCCCATAAGCAAGAACAATATTGACCACTTGGTCAAAGTTGCGGAACTAGGCACTGGAATACCCGTTTCAGCTTTCTGGTCTCCAGACGGCAAAGAGTTTGCGATTGTTACCGTTGCTGGCATATATAAATACGACGCAAAAACTTTCAAAGAAATCGCGTTTTTCAGATTGCCCATCGAGCGGTCATTCAACCGAATTGGCAACACACTTTTCTCACCAGACGGTCAATATATTGCATTGTCAACAGCATTTGACCAAGATCGCAGTAGAAAAAACGTCATAGACCTTTATAGTTCCCAAACTGGACAACTTATTTCCAGTTTTTTTGATGTCGATATACATGGCGGGCTAAATTCGAATTATATTGCTTTTTCTCCCAAGAATGATGTCATTGCAGTGTTGGAAAAAACAGAGGTTAGTGTTTGGGATTTGGACACCAAAAGCCTTGTTGCAAGATTAGAAACTGATTCCAGCGGTTACGGAGCCACAACTGGTATGCAATTTTCTCCCAACGGCGCAATGCTATCTGCAAGTATAAGATTAAATGACGGTGGTTTTACACTAATTACATGGGATGCATCCAATTGGAGTAAAATGTATGACTTGCGCTCCTTTGATAATCCTTCATATTTCCGAAGTTATGTGGTTGGCCCATTTTCCTTTTCCCCTGATTCAAAATATATATTCCTGGATGTTCCTGCCATCGGGTTGACAATAAGAGACGCATTTACAGGGGAACATTTAGGATATATATCTACAGAAACGCAACTTGGAGCAGGCACAAGCATCGGGGATATAGACGTAAATTCAGCGGGAGAGATAGCAGTTTCAATTCAAGATGCTAATAACTATAGCCCCGATATCATCAAAGTGTGGTCAAGCACGGGCTCGCAAATAATGGAATTTAGGCTTGATGGCATCGGTAATGACTTTACTATCCAATCCATTGATTTCTCGCCCGATGGCGAAAAGTTATTACTCCTTTCGAACGACACAACTATTAGAGTATTAGATGTTCGTACTAAAACAATAATCAGTTCTATTCAGTTTTACAATAGTTATACAGCATCTTTTTCCCCAAGCGAAAATCTATTACTGACACATCCAATATATTATTTACATGGTGGAACATACAATAATTTATTTTGGGCATGGGATGTGGGACTTGGCAGCCCCATTCCAATCTATTTTGAAAATTTCACTGGAGTAGGAAAACTTGTTTACAGTCCTGATGGCTCATTAGCTGTCTCGTCCGACTTTCGATCAGGCCCTGCCAATAATAACGAACTGTATGGATTATTCACCGTACAGGATCGCTCTACATTTACATTTCGTTGCGCTTTGCTGGGACCTGTGGGAAACAACCGCCTGCCAGATGATTACGGTTCGATAGAACCGGTTTTCTTCACAAACGACGGCAAATATGTGGTTGGCGGTACTTTTGTATATATTTATATATGGGAAACTAATTCATGTCGTTTAGTCAACACGCTCATTGACAACGAGAAATGGGGTGGTGATAGATCAAATTTCGTGAACTCCATCGCGTACTCGCCAGATGGTCAATGGCTTGCTTCAAGTCATGTCGATGGTTCATTAAAAATTTGGTCTTTGCCAGATGGAGTACTCTACGGTTCTTTTCTTAACTATCCCGAACAAGTTCATAACAAATTGTTGTTTTTGCCAGACGGGCGACTCCTCAGTTCTTTGGGGAGTATTTGGTCGGTTCCAGAGGGAACAAAGATTGGCGAAGATCCAAATTTCTCGGGCTACCCACATACGATTTCCAATAATGGGAAATACTTGGCTACTAGTTATAATGACGAAGTGAGAATCGTCGAAGTTGATACCGGGGAAATTGTGTTTAGGAGAACAATGTATTCATTACTGCATGACCCCGAAATTGCATTTTCCCCCGATATGACCATGTTCATAATTAACCAAACAGGAATCATTGAAATTTGGGGCGAACCAAAATAAAGAAATTATGCGCGATCATGCGCCCAACAAAGCATATGCCCCGTCTTCGCTTCGCTACATAGGGCGAACTGCCTGACGCAGGGAATGGCAAGCGCATAGTCGCTTGCTCTGGGCGATCCCAGTCCAAATGAACGAACGGCGCTCGCTGAAGGCTCGCTCGCCCAATCTGCGTACATCCCAAGAAGTATTCTATGCTTTATCATTATTCCCTGTTCTGCTCCGCTTTCCCCGCCCTAGCGCAGGCTTGTGCCACAAAGTGGTATATCTTCTACCAGGACGATGGAGCAAACCGTTGGGCGGCTGGCTTGCATTCAAATAGGCTGTTAATTACTTGTAAGGAGATAAAAACGAAAAATGAAACCATCCATTCCCTCCGCGATGCACGCAATTCAATTGGACGAACCAAACGGTAAATTGACCTGGCGCGAAATTCCAGTACCACGTCCGAAGGCGGGACAGGTTCTCATTCGAATGTCAGCCGCGTCGATCAATCCATCTGATCTTGGATCACTGTCTGGTGTGAGTTATGGCAAACAACGTCAATTTCCGTTTACACCAGGGTTGGAAGGTAGCGGCACTGTCGTAGAAGCAGGCGAGGGATTTATGCCGCGCATGTTATATGGACGACGTGTTGCTTGCTCGGCGTCATTGGCTGGCGATGGAACGTGGGCGGAATACATGGTCACTTCGGCGCAATACTGCATTCCACTTAATGGCAATGTGAGTTTCGAACAAGGGACTATGCTGATTGTGAATCCGCTGACTGCCGTCGCGATATTCGAGATTGCAAAGCGCGGCAGGCACCGCGCGATTGTCAATACCGCCGCAGCAAGCGCATTAGGTGGGATGATCCTGCGGTTGGGCAAACGAAACAGGGTTCCGACCATTCATGTTGTGCGGCGTCAGGCGCAAGTGGATCACGTTCGCAGTCTTGGCGGGGAATATATTTTGAACAGCAGCGACGCGGATTTTGCCGAGCAGCTAAAAACACTGACACACAAATTACAAGCCACTCTGATTCTGGATGCAATCAGCGGTAGTATGACAAAGCACCTCGCCGAAGCCGCGCCGTATGGCAGCAGGATACTATTGTATTCGCGGATGTCAGGTGAAGACAGCGTCATTGATGCAGTGACTGCCCTGAGCAAGAATTTACATTTCGAAGGCTGGTTCCTGCCCAATTGGCTGCGGACCAAGAACCTCATCCAGTCCCTGCAACTTTCACGGCAAGCTCAATCCCTTTTAGGGAGTGCCCTGCAATCCCCCATTCATAAACGCTTTCCAATGGCGAGCGCGCAAGAGGCGCTTGAAACGTACGTTAAAGATATGAGCGCTGGAAAAATCATATTGGTGGCAAACCCGCAAGAAGTCATGCTCAATGGTTGAAACAAACCTATGACATCAATGTCTACTTCAAAAAAATGCCCCCAACAAAGAATGCATAACTGATGTGTGGGACCGCCCTTCGGGCGTGCGGCAAGTGCGAGCATTTTCCGGCTTCGAGTTTTTTTCTGCTCCCAAGCAGAACCCACATCCGCCCACACGCAGGTATCCCACTCGCTCCGCTCGGGGACGATGGCGCAAACCGTTAGCCCATTCCTTCCAAAGAAAAAGTGTTGTATTATGTAAACATGAAAACGGTATTGGATTTCGAATCGTTTCGTAAATCATCCATTATCAGTGGCTTTTTACTAATTATTGTTATTGGTTTGCTTGATTTTGCAACAGGCTATGAATATGCGTTTTCAGTGTTTTATATATTCCCTATCGCTTTAGTTCCTTGGCATTCAACTCCTAAAATAAGTTTTTTGCTTGCGTTATCTGTGCAATTGTATGGTTTTGGGCTGATAAAAGTGTAGGACGTTCGTACTCTTTTTTTTGATTCCTTATTGGAATACTTTAAGTAGGTTTTTCTATTTTGTTATTATTGCCTATCCTTTGTCCGCTCTAAAAAGTGCATTGCCGCCTTTGGCGGCGTGCGCACTATCCCGATCAGGTACACAAACTTATCTTCCCTTTGTGCGGCGATCGGTAGTGGAAATTGTTTTGCCAGGCGATGAGGGTATTGCCTGGAGGAAAGTGCTTGTGGGATTGTGTACTGGTTTTGGGTTGCGAACTTGGTATCTGGATCGTAATGCAATTGAGGGCTTGACCTGTTGGGTGCTCAACCCCAATTTGGAATATTAATACAGGACTTGACTTGGAGTGTGCTCCAGGCTTTAGAATGGTCCAATATACAGGAAACCTTATGGACCAAAATCAGTCACGGACGTATACGATCCAGGAAGCTGCAGAGGAAATGCAGATCAGCGCAGATACCCTGCGCTATTATGAAAAAATCGGGTTGCTGCACCCCATTCCAAGGGATCAAAACGGTAGGCGGATGTATGGAGAGCCGGATCTTGGATGGATCTATTGGCTGAAGTTGCTGCGCGACAGCGGCATGCCCATTAAGACCATGAAGGATTATGTCAACCTGACGCGGTCGGGGGACGATGATGACACCATTCAGGCACGCTGCGCCATCCTGGAGGAACACCGCAACCAGCTTCGCGGGAAAATTGCCCATTTGAAGGACTGCCTTGACAAGATCACCAAAAAAGTGGAGTTCTATCAGGGCTACCGGATGAGACCAGGCAGGCGTGCATCAAAAAAACGATGACCAAAGGAACCTTACGATGGACTTCATGTCACTGGGCCGCACAGGCGTAAAAGTAAGCCGGCTTTGTCTTGGATGCATGAACTTTGGCGGACGCACCCGGGAGGATGAAGCCTTGGCGATCATCCAAACCGCCCTGCATGCCGGGATCAACTTTCTGGATACCGCCAATGTGTATGGTCACGACCCTGAGGATTTCAAGATCGGGCGCGGGCGAAGTGAAGAGATCGTGGGCCGGGCATTGAAATTGAGCGGGCTGAGATCGAAAACCGTTCTGGCCACAAAAGCCCATTTTCCCATGTCGGATGACGTCAATGACCAGGGAAGCAGCAGGCGGCATCTGATCGAGCAGTGTGAAGCCTCGCTCAAGCGGCTTCAGACGGATTATGTTGACCTGTTCCAGTTGCATCACCCATCCAACGACATTCCCATTGACGAAACCCTGCGGGCACTGGATGATCTGGTTCGCGCAGGGAAAGTGCGCTATATCGGAACAAGTTCCTTTGCCGCCTGGCAGATCATGGAGTCGCTGTGGGCATCCCGGGAATATGGGTTGAATCGTTTCGTTTGCGAACAGCCTGCCTACAACCTCCTGGATCGAAGGGTTGAGCGTGAATTGCTGCCAATGGCGCAAACATACGACATTGCGGTCATCCCCTGGTCGCCAACCGCCGGTGGATTTCTCACGGGCAAGTACACGCGCGATCGACAGGTTCCTTCCGGTTCGCGCTATGATGTGTTCTGGAAGGGGTTGGAGGAGCGCCACTTTTCAGAGGCGGCGTTTCAGGTGGTCGATATGCTGGCCGAACTGAGCGCAGAAAAGGGCTGTACACCATATCAACTCGCGCTAGCCTGGTGCGTGCAACAGCCGGGTATTACAAGTGCCATCATCGGTCCCCGTACAAAGGAGCATGTGACCGATTCCCTGCCCGCCCTGATGCTCACACTAAGTCGCGAGGATCTGGACAAAATCGACTCTGCCGCTCCCCCTGGTCGGGCCATCGTCCCGTACTACGGGCATGACGGCATGGCATGGGTCCCGTGGGGTCCGCACCAAACCCGCTGGTAAATGGGAAGGCGTTGTTCATGGAGACACAACCGGCAAGGTTGACCGTTGGATATCTATTACTCCTGATGATGTTCTTATGCTCGACCTTGTTTCATTTTTTCGATCTGCTCCAAAAACTGTCCATTTTGCATTCGTACACGCTTCCGCTTTCGGGTTGGGCGGTGATGGGAGTGCTTTTCGGGGGATTTGTGTACTGGTACAAGATGTCCGCCATGATCGGACTGCCGGCATACCGCCGCAATTACATAACAGGGGCAATGACTTCGCTGTCCCTCTTTCTTCCCCCGTTGGTCTTATTGTCGTTATTTCAATTTTTTCTGTATCCATCCCCGCATCCACTCTGGTTCGTCTTTGATCTTGCCGAGGATCTATTATTTACTGCCCTGCCATTCGGCGTCACGCTGGGTAGTGTCGCATCAAGAACGGTGCCAGATCCGATTTCGTGAAAGGGTTTGCCGACCCAACCTTCGAACAACAGGGCGGTCTTGACTCTCGCCCGTTGCCATCATATCGCCATCACCCTTTCCGCCCGCAAATACGGCTCCCCGCGTTCCCTGTCCATCTCCATCACCCCTATGATCAGCAGGGGCGGGTTTGCATCAAGAAAGGGTTTTGCGACCCGGTACACATCCGGAAACAGAATGACGTCCAATGTCCCCTGCAGGTCTTCGATGGTCAGGAAGAGCATCATATCGCCCCTGGCGGTGCGACTGCGGCGCGAAGTCTGACGCACGCCGGCAACCGTCACGCGCCGGCTGATCATTTGCACAGCATCTATCGAGGAAATCGCTCCGGTGATCTTCTCCTGCACCAATTCCAGCGGATGGGCTTCCAGGCTGGCGCCGAGGATCTCCAACTGGGCATCCACTTTTTGATGCAGGGCCCAATCCTCTTCACTTGTATCCGACCAGGCAAACAGACTCATCTGATCACGTTGCCAGCCGCCTGTTTGTAGTCGCTTCAAAATGGCAGGGATCTTTCCAAAGCCTTCCAATGCCCCGATCTTCGCCAGGTGTTCTGCTTCCTGAATACGTGGGTCCACACGCGAAAGGAAATCATCCAGAGAAGTGAATGGTGCAAATTGAATGATTCGTCCGATACTACGCTGTGTCAATTCTTTGACCTGACCCAGCCCCATAAAGAGCGCGCGATTTTCGGTGTCCATCATTCTTTGCACAGAGAACTGATGGCGCGAATAATTCACATGCGGGGGGCGGACTTTCAAGCCCAGGCGTCTGGCTTCACTCAGGTACACGCGCTGACTGTAATACCCGCCCCAATTGGCAAGCACAGCCGCCATGAACTCTGCCGGGAAATATTGCTTGCACCAGGCGGACCGCCAGCCGATCCTGGCATACGAAGCGGCATGCGCCTTGGGAAAGCCATAGCCGGCGAAGGCTGCCATCATTTCCCAGATCCGTTCGCCGGTCTCGATGGGGATGTCACTTCGAGCCTGCACTTCTGACACGAACTTTCTTTGCAACTCCTGCATTCTCTTGCCCGGATCAAAATGGCTCATCGCCCGCCGCAGCAGGTCGGCTTCGGCCAGACTGAAGCCTGCCAGTTCATTGGCGATGCGCAGGACCTGTTCCTGATACAGGATGACCCCGAAGGTTTCTCCCAACAAAGGCGCAAGTGCTGGATGAAGATGGTGGACTGGTTCCTCGCCCTTGAAGCGGCGCACAAAGACATCTTTGAGTCCACCGGTCAAGGGACCGGGGCGATACAGCGCCAATGCCGCCATGATGTCATCCTCCGTGCGGGCATGGATCTCACGCAAGGTCGCGCGCATCCCCGGACTTTCGATCTGGAAGCAGCCAATGGTCTCGCCCTTCTCAATGCGATTGGAGGTGGCTTCATCGGTGGAGGGCGTAGAGTCCAGGACTGCTAGAGGTGTTTCGTATTGTTCGGGTTTCCTTTGTCGCACGAACTCCGCCACGTCGCCGATGACGGTCAAACCACGAATGCCCAATAGATCGATCTTCACCAAGCCCAAGGCTTCCACAGAATCGAGATCGAGTTGGGTGATCACGACACCTTTGCCGCCCGAGTTCATGACCGGCACAAGATCTGTCAGTGCTCCCGGTGCGACGATCACGCCGCCGGGATGCATGGAAAGATGGCGCGGCAATTTCAGGATGGCTTCGGCATCATCGAAGATGGATTGATAGGAGGGATAGGCTGTTCGTAGTTCTGCAAAGGGAGAGGGGACATCTTCTCCATCCTCGGAGTCTTCGAAGCGCGCCCACCAGGCATGCGGCAATTGATTGGCAAGTTCACGCACCTTCGCAGGTTCCAATCCATATGCCTTGGCAACATCTGCAAGTGCCGAGCGCGGACGATAGCGGTTGATCGTCCCCACCATCGCCACCTTGTCGGCACCGTAAGTATCGAAGACATGTTGGATGACCGAATCTCTGCGGCGCGAACACAGGTCGGTATCAATGTCCGGAGGGGTGACACGTGCTGGATTGAGAAAACGCTCAAAATACAAATTGAGGCGCAAGGGATCGGGACTGGTAATGCCCAGACAATGTGCAACCAGTGAAGAGGCAGCCGATCCACGGGAGGAATAAGGCACTCCAGTTTCCCGTGCAAAGTTCAGGATGTCCTCGACGATCAGGAAGATCGGCTCAAATCCCATGCGTGAGATCACTTCGAGTTCATGATCGAGCCGTGACCGGATCTGCGGTGTGATCTCACCATAGATTTCTATGGCTCCAGCTGTGGCTTTATCGCGCAAATGCTGCATTGCAGTTACGCCTTCCGGTAATGGAAGGATCGGCATTTGGGGTTTGCCAAGCGGCAGATCAAAACGACAACGCTCGGCGATTTCGATTGTGGCATGTAGCGCTTCGGGAAATTCCTTGAAGCGCTCTTCGATGATCTGCGGCGGCATGAACCAGGCATCTGCCGGGGCAAGCGCATGTTGAGGAATGTTTGTAACTATTTGATTGAGTCGAATGGCTGCCAGTGTTTTTTGTAACCGGGCTTGTTCCGGGGTTTGGTAATAGACCGGATGCGCAATTACGGTCGGCAATCCAAGTTTGCGCGCCTGCGCGGATAATTTGCCGGCGCTGGACACATTTCGCAAGGGGATATACAGGCGACCTGTAAATCCATCCTGTAATTCCTGTGGATTTTCACATAAGGCAATCAGGTCTTTGGAATATTGAAAAAGCGTTTCCAACGAACAAGGGGCATCAGGATCATCGCGCAGAGCCAGAACACTGCTCAGCCGACAGAGATTGGACCAGCCTTCGGTGCTGGTTGCCAGCAATTGAAGCGGTCCCTGTTCCAGATCGATCTCCAGTCCGATGACTGGTTGAATGCCAGCTTCTTTGCAGGCTTTGACAAATTCAACCGCACCGGTCAGCAAATGGTGATCGGTTAAGCCAAGTGCGGACATGCCGCAGGCTTGTGCTGCCTGAACCAAGTCAGTCGGGGACATCAAGCCTTCCTGCAGGGAAAAGGCGGAGTGGGTCGTGAGGTGAACGTACATAAGGGCAATTGTAAACTCGAAGGGGAAATGCGCCCAATCACTACAAATTGTTCTCGCTGGCAAT
>Ga0209573_1001140_pt1 | contig 43495 bp, 41 predicted proteins | sample TNRBio252014_DNA_FD_185870 | JGI IMG/M metagenome (GOLD analysis project Ga0209573, IMG submission 185870) | Wastewater treatment Type I Accumulibacter community from EBPR Bioreactor in Madison, WI, USA - TNR Reactor_6/25/2014_ DNA (SPAdes)... | ecosystem: Engineered > Bioreactor > EBPR >...
CGGCCTTCGGGCGCTCCCCGGCCTGGATTTCCCGCCGCAACCCCAGCCGCGCCAGCGCCACCAGTTCCGCATCGCCCAATTCGATCTTGACGCCCATCCGGTACAGCACGGCCTTGACCGTCGCCGCCAGCCGCCGAATCAGCGAGTGCTTGGGGTTGAGTTCGGCCAGATAGCCCAGGGCTTCCTCGGCCAGCAAATCCGGGTTCGCGTCGGCGTCCTCGCCCAGGGCGGCGCGCGCCAGCTCGTGGGCGCGTTGCGCCGTACTGTTCTGGTTCTTGACCAGCGCCTGAAACTGCCGGGTCACGTCGTTCCAGGACGCCTCGCCGGCCAGGGATTTCAACCCGACCGCGCGCAGCACCTTGCCGGCGGCTTGCACCTGCGGGTCGTAGAATCCCGAATCGCGGGCCAGATGCACGCCCCCCTCGTGCTGCAACACGCCCTCCATGCGGGCGAGGTCTTCGGGCGTCCAGTGCTCGCCCACCAGCACGATGCGATTTCCGTCGATGACCGCTTTGACCGCCCCGCCGTCCCGTGGCTGGAGTTCCGCGCGCAACTCGGCCTGTCGCTCCACCACCGCGACGCGCCCGCCCAGCGCCTTGACTTCTGGATGCGCGGCCAGCGTCCGGGCGGTTTCGGTCGGGCTCGCGGCGGTGGCCATCGCCCTGCTGGCGCGCGGCGTCGCCTCGTCGCGGATGCGCGCCACGAGTTCAGGGTTCGTGCTCCAGTTTTCCCAGGCATCGCGCTCGGCCTTGAGTTCGCCGATCTTGGCGAGCACGGCTTTCGGGTCGGCCACGTCCACGCCCAGCTTGCGCGCCGCTTCCGGGCGTTTGGCCGCGCCTTGTACGGCGGCCAGTTGTTCCCCCAGTTGGCGCTGGTGCCGGGCCGCGATCTGGGCCATCGTCTCGGCCTGCCGCATCGCCGAATCGTCGAAGCCGAACATGTCGAGGGTAGCGTCCGCCATGCCCAGCGACGTCACCGCCTGCATCAGGTTGGTGGCGGTGGCGATGCTCTTGCCGTCCTGGACGGCTTTGATCCCTACGGCCTGGAGTCGCTCGTTGCGGGGGGCGGTTCGGGCGATGCGCCAGGCGGCCTCGTCGGTGAGGACATCGGCACGATGGGCGGCAACGAGTCCCGGAGCGCCTTCATTTGCGATGGCGAAAGCGCGTTGCCCGATGGATCGCGAAACAAGTCCGCGTAGGTGGGCCTCTTCTTGGGAGAGTCCGACGTGCTGGAAGTAATTGACATAATCCTTGACCTTGCCTTGACCGTCTCGAATGTTGAGTTCCGCGTCCATGATGGACGCCTGTTGGGCGGTGAATCCGTCCGCTTCGCGCAGCACTTGCGCGGGAATGGTTTGCTCGCCCGAGCGGCGGGCGAGATCGAGCCGGTGACGACCAGAAATCACTTCCTGTCGCCCGTCGGCGCGCTCCCACACGATGATCGGGGCCGTGCCGACGCGCTCGTATTTCCCGCCCAGCGGCTCCACCACGCCGGTTTCCGGGTTCGCTTCCGATTTGAACTGAGGGACATCTTCCGACAGCCGCAATCGGGACAATGGGATTTCCTGGGTGACGGGGCCACGCAGAGTGGCGGGTGGCGGCGCTACTTCCGTCTCGGTATCAGGGAGACGGTTCCCGGCAGACTGCCGTTGGGGAGAAGATGGCTCCCCAGGAAGGCTTGCCGTGGGACGGTTCCCATCCGTGATCTGACTTTCAATCCCGACCCGATTGCCGAGTGTCGGCGGGGCGGTTTCGGCTTGCGCTTCTTGGGCATAGGGACTCTCCGTAGGGATTATCGGGCCGGTCGGCTGCGGCATGGGAGCGGCGGGGGCGGCAGGGGCGGCAGGGGCGCTTTCGCCCGCCGCTCCAGCCCCGACGAGCGGGCGTAGGCCGGGTTCTGTACCGCTTTGCTCAGGCGGGAGCGGAGTTGTTTCAGGGCTTTGCTGGCCACGTGGTACCTCGGCGGGTTGGGTTGGGGTTGGGGTTGGGGTTGGGGTTGGGATCGGTGCGGCGGGCGCTTGATTAGCCGCCCGGGAAATCGGCCCGGTGTCGGGCAGGGGTTCATTGAGTCCGGCCGGCGGGGCGGCCAGGTCCGGAGCCGGAGGCAACGGTTCGTTCAGCCCGGCGGGAGCCTGGGACAGGTCCGGGGATTGCGTGGCGGGGGTTTCGCCCGCTGGCGTGGGTTGCGGGGTGGCGACTTCGGGTGCGGCGCCATGGCGCGCGACGTTGACGCCGCCCAGCATCCCGCCCATTAGGCCGCCCGCGATGCCGGCCTGACCGGCGGCTTCCGGGACACCTTCCCAAATGGACCGATCCAACCCGGCTTGAATCGCGCCGAGGTTGCCGCCGATTTGTTCGCTGGATTCCTGCGGAATTTCCTCTAGGGCCTCGCGCCCCATCGCGCCCACCACGGGGCCGACCCCGCGCGGCAGTTGGCCGAGAAACGCGGCGGTTTCCATCGGAGCGGTCAGTCGGGCGGTCAGGGCGGAAATCGGCCCCGCCACCAGCGCCGCCGGGTATCCAGCCTGACGCGCCAATTCGGCCCGCGCGTCGCGGTCGGACAGCCCGGCCTGACGCAACTCCTGATAGGGCGCGGACTGCCCCAGTTGTTCGGGGGTGGCGCGCAACACCTCTTGCGCCGCCTGCTGGCTGGAGTATCCCGCGCCCAGCGCCCCGGAAAACCCGATGTTGGCGCGCGTCGCCGCGCGGGCGCCGAGTTGTTGGGCCATCTCCGCCGTCGCCCCGCCCAGCTTGGCCGCTTCGCCGACTCTCGCGGCGGTGCCCACCGTGCCCGCGCCCATCGTCGCCAGCAGCGGGATTTGCTCGGCGGCCATTTGCCCGAGCAGCATCGGGTCTGTGGCGGTCTCCTTCGCGCCGGCCCAGAACTTTTCCAGCCCGCCCGCGATGCCGCCTTGCTGGCCGGCGCTCGCTATACGCTCCTGCATCTGCCGGCGGCGCTGTTGCAGGGGTTCGGATTCCAGCGCGGTCAAGCCCTGGTCGATGCGGTTCGCGCCTTCTTGCAGGGTATAGCCATCGCCGGGGCCGCCCAGGGCGCGGTCCACCAGGCCGCCCACACCCTTCGTAATGCCCGATACCGCCCCGAACGTCGCCAGGTCCGCCAGATTCGCCAGCCCGGTCGCCATGCCCAGCCCGCCCTTGGCGATGCCCGTTCCCACGTCGGACGCCACTTCTCCCCAGGTGCGCTCGCGGGGCGCGGCAGTGGCCGGCTCGGGCGTGGCAGTGTCCTTTGCCCAATCGGGCACGTAGGGCGATGCAGTCGTGTCCTTTGCCCAATCGGGCACGTAGGGCGATGCAGTCGTGTCCTTTGCCCAATCGGGCACGTAGGCCATGGTTATTTCCCTAGTACTTGGGATGCCGCGCCTTTCCCATACTTGGCATCGAATCTTTCCGCCATCTGCGGATTCGCCTTGAGGTATTCAATGTCCTGAGGCGGAGGCTGCAAGGCGGCGCCGTCTCCAGCGATGCCCGCGCCCGGCTGGATCACCTCGCGGCGGCGGGTGTCGAACAAGGTCTTGGCGGTGAGCGGATTCCCCAGCACATCCTTCGCGCCGGTGGGCGCGTCGAAGACGATGATCCCGCCCTGTTGCTGGTCCAGCGCCAACCGTTGTTGATCCAGGCCGTACTGTTGCCCCCACTTGGCTTGTTCCCATTTCCGATTCGCGGCGGCTTGTTGCGCTTCCTGCGCGCCCTGGAGGAGGCCCATCTGCTGCTGGGCGGCCTGCTGCGCCTGCGTCAAAGCTTGCTGCGCGTTGAATTGCCGGTCGCGCTGCTGGAGTTCCATCAGGCTGAGCCGGTCGCGCTGCTGGAGTTCCATCAGGCTGAGCAGGTCACGCCGGCGGCGGGCATCGCCGGGTTGGCCCGACGGCAAATCCGCCAGGCTCGGGGCGCGTGGGGCGTTCACCTCGCTGAACCATCCGCCCGGCGTGCCGAACGACACCTGGTCGCCGAACGCGCGCGCGGCGGTCCCTTCCGTGACCCCCGGATTCCGCGCCTCGCGCAGCGAGCGCAACGCCTCAATCTGGCGGTTGATGGCCTCCACGTTGCCCTCGACCGTCCCGCCGTTGCCCTGATCCGGCGCGGACAGCGTCCCGCCGCCCGCCCGCTGGTCTGGGCCGGTTATGCTCATCTCGCCCTGACGGCCGTCCGCGCCGAACACGTCGTAGCCGGTGCGATAGGTCGGTTGCGGCATCCCGTCCTGGATGCGCCCGCCCACCAGCGTGGACGGTTGCGCCACTACCCGCTGCCCGGCCTCCACGCCCATCGGGAGGTTGTCCACCCGCGTCCCCCCCGACTGCCGCGCGCGGTTTTCCGTCAGAATGGCGGCGGGGCTGCTCGCCAAAATGCCCTGGGCGGCCCGATCCGCGCCCGGAGGTCCCGGCGGATCGGAAATTGACGGGGTAGATCCCTCGCCAAAAAGCGGTGGCGTGGGCGGGTTGTCGCGGCGGATGCGCTGCGTCAGCGCGGCCAGCCGGTCGCGGCGGTACTGATCATCCGAGGATAACGGCATGGAGCTTCTCCTAGGTGACGATATCGCCCCGCAGTCGGGCCTTTTCAGCGGCAGGCAGCGCCGCGAATTCGGCTTCGGTCATCTTGGCGGGGTCGCTGCGGGCCAAGCGCGTGGCGCGCTCGCCGAGGCCCGTCAGCGCGGGCGGCTGCTGGATGGCGGCCTGGGCGTTGGCCTGGCGCTGGGTCAGGGTCCGCTCGGGCGGGGCGGGCGGCGCGGCAAGCCGCCCGCGCGGACCAAGCCGCCTATGACGCCTGGTTGTGTTCGCAGGCCCCGCAGTTTGACCCCGATATCCCCTGGTAATAACAACGAGGCGTCCGGTCGCAAGGCCGGACGAATGCAATGAGCCAAAAAAGCAAGAATCCCACGATCACCGCCGCGCAGGTCCAGCGCCGGCCCACGCCGGCAGACCTTGCGCAACGCGCCGCCCGGCGCGCGGCGGCTGAAGCGGAAGCCCATGCCCAGGTGCAACGCGCCGCCCATCATCTGATGGACGTCTGTGACGCGGTACGCCCGCACGCCGTGCTGCGGGATGAGCCGACCATGGCCGACGCGGTTGCTGCCCTCCGCAGCCGGGGGCCGCAGCGACCCCTGGACTACACCCCGACCCCGGTGCTGGAGGATGAGCGGTCGGCCCGCCCCTGGTGCTACGGCATCGTCCTGGTGCTGGCGTTCTGCCCGCCCCTGGTGCTACGGCATCGTCCTGGTGCTGGCGTTCTGCGCCGGCGTGGTGGTGGGGGGATGGGTATGAGCGGAAATCCGATCTGCTGGAAAAACCAGTACACCTCCAGCGCTGAATCGTTCAACGCCGGCCAGCGCGCTGAACGGACGTTTGCACCGGGACAACTCGTGCGGTTCGCCCCGCCCGCTGGGGCCTACAGCCCCCAGTCGGAACAGTCCCTCCGGGCGGGTACGGCGGGGATCGTCGTGATGGCCTGGAACGACAGCTACGCCTTCGTCACCTTTGGCGAAGGCAAGGCCCTGATGGTGAATGCCGATTACCTGGAGAAAAAACATGTCTGATCAGCTTGAGCAACTCAAGGCCCTGCTGGCGCAAGCCCAACAACCCGCCGCGCCGCCCGCTGGCGGATGGGCGCCACCCGCGCCGCCACCCAGCGCCCTGCCGATCACCGGGATCAGCATCCCGGTCAAGGTGGACACCCCGCTGGGGAGCGTCCGCGTCGATCTCCACCTGCCCGCCGACTGTGGGCAGTCCCCGCAAGCCCTGCTCGGCGCGATTCAAGCCCTGGCGAACGCTGGCTATCCCGTCGATGCCTGGAAGCCTCGCGACAGCGGGGGCTGGGGCGGGGGTGGAGCGAGCGGCGGAAGCGGCTGGGGCAACAGCACCGGCGGCGGGGGTTTCGGGGGTGGCGGCTATGGCCGGGGCGGTTATGGGAGGCGCTGGTAATGCTCGCCCTCCCGATGACCCCGATGACTGCGCACCTGCTCCAGCCGGCGGATTACGCGGTGCTGGATCTGGAAACCGGCGATGCCCCGCCGTCCGAGGTGGGCGCGGCGATCAGCGCCTGGAACCCGCCGAAAAACTGGAAGCCGGAAACGGTCGAGGCGAAGCGCGCGGAACGCGCCGAAGCCCTCAACGGCAAGGCGGCGCTCCTGGATGCGTCCCCGATCCTCTGTGTCGCGCTCAAGACCGACCGCATGGCCGTGGTCCTGAGCGGGATGGACGCCAGCAGCCCGGAAATCCCCGGCGGGCTGTGCCTGCCCTGCGGCGATGAGAAGGGGCTGCTGGTGGCGTTGCGCTCGGTGCTCGAAGCCACCACGACTCCCGATACGATTCTGGTCGGCCACAACCTCTTGGGGTTCGACCTCCCCAAATTGCGCAATGCCTACCTGCGGCATCGGCTGTTTCTCCCCGCCGTGCTGCGGCCGCTGGATGGGGCGGGACGCCAGCCGGTTTTTGATTCGATGCGGGAGATCCGCTACTTCAGCATGGAAAACAGCGATGAGCGGTTCATCTCGCTGGAGACCGTCGCGCGGGTGCTGGGCATCCCCCTGCCCAAACAGGTGATCAGCGGGGCCGAGGTGCCGCGCCTGCATCGGGAGGGGGAGTACGCCGCCATCCTGGTCTATTGCGCGCTCGACGTCGCCACCACCGAGCGCGCGTTTCTGCTGATGACCGGCGAAGCCGCTGACCTCGAATAACCCTTGATCCGCGCCAAAGCCTGTCCCCGCGAAAGCGGGGAACAGCGCGGAAGAAACCGATGACGCCCACAACATTGCTCTGGAACCTCGACGAAGCCGCCCGCCAACTCGGCGGCGTCAGCGCGCGCACCGTGCGGCGACTGCTGGACCGTGGCGAATTGCCCGCCGTCCGCATCGGAACCCGCCTGCTCGTCCCCGCCGAAAGTGTGCGGGACTGGATCAACCGCCAGACCGTGAACTATGCTGATTGCGTGGGGCGGCCGGCGCGAGGAACCGGAACATGCCCAGACGAAAAGACCAAGACGGCCTCTACCAACGCGGCGATTCGCCGTTCTGGTGGGCCAGCTACACCGGTGCGCGCGGCGCGCGAACTCGCCGCAGTACTGAAACTGCCGACCGCAAGGAAGCCGAAGCACTCCTAGCGAAATGGAAACTGGCAGCACACCTTGAAAAGCAGTGGGACGCGCCGCCCAGCCATACCTTCGACGAGCTGATGTTGAACTACTTGCAGGAAACCAAGAGCCGCAAGCGCAGTTCCGAACGGGACCGCTACAGCGCCAAACAACTCTATACGGCGTTCACGGGCCGCACTCTGGACAGTCTGACGGCCATGGATATTCGCGGATACTCCCGCCAGCGGCAAGCGGCAGGCGCACAACCCGCAACCATCAATAAGGAACTGCGGCTCTTGTCAGCGGCCTTGAACTACGCCGCGCGGGAATGGGGATGGGTCACGAAGAATCCGGTCCATGGGCGCACCTTGCCCGAACCAGAGGGACGGATTCGCTGGCTGAGTATCGATGAAGCGCAAGCCCTGATTGAAGCCGCAGAAGCGGAACCCCAAGTGGCCGCTTACTTGCCGGACTTCATTCGGCTGGCGCTCCATACCGGAATGCGCAAGGGTGAGTTGCTTGGTCTGGAGTGGTCGCGGGTGGATTTTTCCGCCAACCTGATTCATCTGGCCGCGATCAACACCAAGAACGGTAAGCGGCGGAGCATCCCACTCAACGACACTGCACGATCCGCGCTGATTCATCGCGCCGGGTTCCGCGCAAAACACTGTCCAGCGTCGCCTTGGGTATTTTGCGATACAGAAGGGGAGCGCATCGCCAACGTTCGGCGTTCATTCGATACCGCTTGCCGAAAAAGCGGAATCGTTGATTTTCACATCCACGACTTGCGGCATACCTGCGCCGCACGGATGGTCAGCGCCGGGATTGCTCTGGCAGAAGTGCGCGACCTGTTGGGACATGCCAGCATCACCATGACCGAACGCTACGCGCACTTGGCACCGGAGAATATCCGGGCCGCCGTTGCCGTTTTAGACCGTGCGTCACGATCCGGTCACGCTGAATCAGAGGAAAAGACGACAAACAAAGGTAACGTCTTGATTTGATGGTGGGCGATGCTGGGTTCGAACCAGCGACCCCTGCCGTGTGAAGGCAGTGCTCTCCCGCTGAGCTAATCGCCCCTTTCAACATTGGGAAAGGGATTATAGGAGCCTTACCCGACCCTTGACAAGCCTTGCCGCCGGATTACAGGTAATGGACCTCGATGATCTCATAGGTTTTGATGCCGCCGGGGGTTTGGATATCGACGATGTCGCCTACGGATTTGCCAATCAGCGCCCGGGCAATGGGCGAATTAAAGGAAATCTTGCCCTCCCGAATGCTGGCTTCATCCTCACCGACGATTTGATAACGTTTTTCCTCGGCGCTGTCCTCCTCGGTCAACACCATCGTTGCGCCAAACACCACCTTGTCTGACACCGGCAGCGCGGTCACATCGATAATCTGGGCGTTCGCCAGCTTCGCTTCGATTTCGGCGATGCGGCCTTCGGTAAAACTCTGCTGTTCGCGGGCCGCATGGTATTCGGCATTTTCCTTCAAATCGCCATGAGCGCGCGCCTCGGCAATGGCGGCGATGATGCGGGGTCGCGCCTTGGCTTTGAGTTCATGCAGTTCCGCACGCAGCTTGACGGCTCCGGCGGTGGTCATCGGTACCCTGGTAGTCATGCGTGCAGTTCCCGGTGCAAATCCTGGAGGCAGTTGACGCTCCCATTATCGAATTCGCGCAAGGCTTGGCAGGTGGCCCGCGCGGCGGCAAGCGTGGTGGTATAACTGACCTTGTGCATCAAGGCTTCGCGGCGGATGGAAAAGGAATCCGCGATGGCCTGTTTGCCCTCGGTTGTATTAACAATCAGCTTGATCTGATCATTCTTGATCAAGTCCACGATGTGCGGGCGACCTTCACCCACCTTATGCACGGTTTCACAGGCGAGGCCGTGCGCCCGCAACGCCGCCGCTGTACCCCGGGTCGCGATCAGGCTGAAATCCAGCCGTTCCAAGTCGCGGGCGATGTCCACTACCCGGGTCTTGTCGGCGTCACGCACGCTGAGAAAGGCCCGCCCCCCGCGCGGTAACTGATTACCCGCGCCGAACTGGGCCTTAGCGAAGGCTTCGCCGAAGGAACGCCCCACGCCCATGACCTCGCCGGTGGATTTCATCTCCGGTCCCAGCAGTGGATCAACGCCGGGGAATTTGACGAACGGAAACACCGCTTCCTTGACGCAATAATAGGTAGGGATGATCTCGCCGGAAACCTGCTGGTCAGCGAGGCTGCGCCCCACCATGCAGCGGGCGGCGATCTTGGCCAGCGCCCGGCCGGTGGCCTTGGAGACATAGGGCACGGTGCGGGAGGCGCGCGGGTTGACCTCCAGCACGTAAATATCCTCGCCCTGAATAGCGAACTGAGTGTTCATCAGTCCAACCACGCCCAGTTCCAGCGCCATCGCTCGCACCTGGTCGCGCATCCGGTTCTGAATAACCGGGCTGAGGGAGTAGGGCGGCAGTGAACAGGCGGAATCGCCGGAGTGGACGCCCGCCTCCTCGATATGCTCCATGATGCCGCCGATGATCACCGTGTGGCCGTCGCTGAGCGCGTCCACATCCACCTCGACGGCATCGTTGAGGAAACGGTCCAGCAGCACGGGTGAATCGTTCGAGACTTGCACTGCTTCCCGCATGTAGCGGCGCAGATCTTCCTCTTCATGGACGATTTCCATGGCCCGGCCGCCGAGCACATAAGAGGGGCGCACCACCAGCGGATAGCCGATCTCTCGCGCCAGCCGCACGGCTTCTTCCGGTTCGCGGGCGGTGCGGTTGGGCGGTTGCAGCAACCCGAGCTGATCAATCATCTGCTGGAAACGCTCGCGGTCTTCAGCGCGGTCGATGGCATCGGGACTGGTGCCGATAATCGACACGCCATTGGCCTCCAGCGGTCGGGCCAGCTTCAGTGGAGTCTGCCCGCCGTACTGGACAATCACGCCCTTGGGCTGCTCCTTGCGCACGATCTCCAGCACGTCTTCCAGCGTCAGCGGCTCGAAATACAGCCGGTCAGAGGTGTCGAAGTCGGTCGAGACCGTTTCCGGGTTGCAGTTGACCATGATGGTTTCGTAACCATCCTCGCGCAGGGCCAGCGCGGCGTGAACGCAGCAATAGTCGAATTCGATGCCCTGACCGATGCGGTTGGGACCGCCGCCGAGCACCATGATTTTGTTCCGGTCGCTCGGCTCCGCCTCGCATTCCTCCTCGTAGGTCGAATACAGATAGGTGGTGCCGGTGGCGAACTCGGCGGCGCAGGAATCGACCCGCTTGTAGACCGGATGTATGTCCAGTTGATCCCGCAACTGGCGGACGGTGGTTTCATCGGAACCGGTCAGCGTGGCCAGCCGGCTGTCGGCAAAACCCTTGCGCTTGAGGAAATAAAGCCGCTCGCGGTCGCGCAACGCCGCCAATCCCTGGGTGCGCGTTTCGCCGGCGATCTGCACCAGTTCCTCAATTTGCGCCAGGAACCAGGGATCGATCCAGGTCAGTTCGTACAGCATCTCGACCGAATAGCCCAGCCGGAACGCTTCGGCGACGTACCACAGCCGCCGGGGACCGGGAACGCCCAGTTCCTGCTTGAGCACGGTATGGGAATCCGTGGCGTGACGGTCGAGGACTTCGCTGAAACCGTCCACGCCGATTTCCAGTCCGCGCAGCGCTTTGTGGATCGACTCCTGGAAGGTGCGGCCAATGGCCATGACTTCGCCCACCGATTTCATCTGGGTGGTTAGCCGGGGATCAGCCTGCGGGAATTTCTCGAAATTGAAGCGCGGCACCTTGGTCACCACATAGTCGATGCTCGGCTCGAACGAAGTCGGGGTGCGCCCGCCAGTGATTTCGTTTTGCAATTCGTCCAGGGTGTAACCGACCGCCAGCTTGGCCGCGACCTTGGCGATGGGAAAGCCGGTCGCTTTTGACGCCAGCGCCGAAGAACGGGACACGCGCGGATTCATCTCGATGATCACCATTTGCCCGTTGTCCGGGTTAATGGCGAACTGGACGTTGGAACCGCCGGTATCGACGCCGATCTTGCGCAGCACCGCCAGCGAAGCGTCGCGCATGATCTGGTATTCCTTGTCGGTGAGCGTTTGCGCCGGGGCGACAGTGATCGAGTCGCCGGTATGGACGCCCATCGGATCGAAATTTTCGATGGAGCAGACAATGATGCAGTTGTCGGCGCGGTCGCGCACCACCTCCATTTCGAATTCCTTCCAGCCCAGCGCCGATTCTTCAATCAGCACCTCGCTAACCGGCGACAAATCCAGGCCGCGCTCAAGAATTTCGACCAGCTCCTCGCGATTGTAGGCGATGCCGCCGCCGCTGCCGCCGAGGGTGAAGGAGGGCCGGATAATGGTGGGGAAGCCGATTTCGTGATGCTGGGCCAGCGCTTCTTCCAAGGTGTGAGCGATCACCGAGCGCGGGGTTTTCAGACCGATCTCGTGCATGGCCTTGCGGAAGCGGTCACGGTCCTCGGCCATGTCGATGGCGTCGGGCGAAGCGCCGATCATTTCTACCCCGTACTGCTCCAGCACGCCGTGCCGGACCAAATCCAGCGCGCAGTTGAGCGCGGTCTGGCCGCCCATGGTCGGCAGCAGCGCATCGGGGCGTTCGCGGGCGATGATGTGAGCGACCGTGGACCAGTGGATCGGCTCGATGTACACGGCATCCGCCATGTTGGGATCGGTCATGATCGTGGCGGGATTGGAATTGACCAGAATCACCCGGTATCCCTCTTCCCGCAGGGCCTTGCAGGCTTGCGCGCCCGAATAGTCGAACTCGCAGGCTTGCCCGATCACGATAGGACCGGCGCCGATAATCAAAATGCTGTTCAGGTCGGTGCGCTTGGGCATGGCTCGGTGGGCGTGAGTGGGAGGAGGGATCCGTGGGATTAGCGGGCGGCCATCAGGGCAATAAACCGGTCGAACAGCGGGGCGATGTCGTGTGGACCGGGGCTGGCTTCGGGATGGCCCTGAAAGCTGAACGCCGGGCGGTCGGTGCGGGCAATGCCTTGCAGCGAGCCGTCGAACAGCGAGCGGTGGGTGGCGCGCAGGTTGGCGGGCAGCGTGGCTTCATCGACGGCGAAGCCATGATTCTGGCTGCTGATCATCACCCGGCCGCTGTCAAGGTCGAGCACCGGATGGTTGCCGCCGTGATGGCCGAACTTCATCTTGACGGTGCGCGCCCCGCTGGCTAGCCCCAGCAACTGGTGGCCGAGACAGATGCCAAACAGCGGCACTCCGGCGGCCAGCAGGTCGCGGATGGCGGCGATAGCGTAGGCGCAGGGTTCAGGATCGCCGGGGCCATTGGATAGGAACACGCCATCGGGCCGCAAAGCCATGACCTCGCCGGCGGGCGTTTGCGCGGGGACGACGGTGAGCCGGCAGTCGCGCATGGTCAGCAGTCGCAGAATATTGCGCTTGACCCCGTAATCGTAGGCGACAACGTGAAAGCGGGACTCGTGGGTCGTGGGGAAATCGTTGCTCGTCAGCCGCCAGGCGCCCTCATTCCAGGAATAAGGTACGGAGGTGCTGACCACCTGCGCCAGGTCCATGCCCTTTAATCCGGGAAACTCCCGGGCCAGGCGCAGGGCCAAATCGGCATCAGGAAGGTCGCCGGCCATAATACAGCCGTTTTGCGCGCCTTTTTCTCGCAGCAACCGGGTCAGGCGGCGGGTGTCGATGCCGGCCAAGGCGACGATGCCGCGTTCGCGGAGGTAGTTTTCCAGCGGTTGCTGACAGCGCCAATTACTGGCCAGGCGCGGGTAGTCGCGCACCACCAGGCCGCTGGCGTGGATGCTGGAAGCTTCTTCATCGCCTGGGTTAACGCCGACGTTGCCAATGTGCGGATAGGTGAGGGTGATGATCTGCTGGCAATAGGACGGGTCGGTCAGGATTTCCTGGTAGCCGGTGATCGAGGTGTTAAAAACGACTTCGCCCTGGGCGTGGCCATCGGCGCCGATGGATTCGCCCCGGAACAGGCTGCCGTCTTCCAGGGCCAGAAGCGCGGGTTTCCTCAAGGGAACCTCCGAAACAGACACGCATAAGAAAAAGGAGCGGCGTCGACCGCTCCCAGGCTGTAGTACAAAACAGCATGAATCCGATAAGCGTGAAGTCTACCAAATCCCGCCGCGCGGCTCTAGGGCTTCGGGGCAGTGGCGCCGCCGGTTCAGCGCAGACCGAGCACGTCCTGCATGTCGTACAAACCCGGACCACGGCCCGCCAGCCAGGCGGCGGCGCGCACCGCGCCCTGAGCGAAGGTCATCCGGCTGGAGGCGCGATGGGTGATTTCGAGGCGCTCGCCGCTATCGGCGAACAGCACGGTATGTTCGCCGACGATATCGCCCGCCCGGATCGTGGCGAAACCGATAGTGGCAGGGTTGCGCTCGCCGGTGACGCCCTGCCGGCCGTAGATCGCGCATTGCTCCAGATCGCGGCCCAGAGTGCGGGCAATGACCTGGCCCATCGCCAGTGCGGTGCCGGAAGGGGCGTCCACCTTGTGGCGATGATGCGCCTCGATAATTTCGATATCCACGCGCTCGCCTAAAACCTGCGCCGCCAGTTCCAGCAGCTTGAAACTGAGATTGACGCCGACGCTCATGTTCGGTGCGAACACTACAGGAATCGTCCCGCTGGCGTCGGCAATAGCCGCTTTCTGCTCAGCGGAAAAACCCGTGGTTCCGATGACCACGGCCCGGTTGGCGGCCTGACAGAGCGCCAGATGATCGAGCGTGGCGCTGGGTCGGGTAAAATCGATCAGTACATCGAAACGGTCGACGACGAGCTGCAAATCAGCGACGATGGGTGTATCCAGACGGCCGATGCCGGCCACTTCGCCGGCGTCGGCGCCGATGAAGAGGCTGTCAGGATGCTCCAGCGCTACCGTGCAGCGCATCCCTTCGGCTTGGCGGCAGGCATCGAGCAGGTAACGGCCCATGCGACCGGCAGCGCCGGCGATGGCAAGGTCAATCATGGCGGGCGTTCTCCGAGTCAGCAGGGCAGACCGTGCCGGTCCACGAGGTATGAAGGGTGACGGGATACTTTGGAGGGATACGGCGGAGCGTTGGGCAAAAATAAAGGGTTACGCAGTGGCGTAACCCCGGTGTTTTGGAGCGGGTGATGGGAATCGAACCCACGCCATCAGCTTGGGAAGCTGAGGTTCTACCATTGAACTACACCCGCTTCGGGATTCCGCGAGACCTCACTCAAATGGCAGTGAAGGAGCGGAACCCGGATGTTAGCGATAAAATCCAGCCGTTGCAAGGCTGGAGACTGCAAGCCTTCGCAGATTTATCGGACGGGAACCCGATTCATTCCGGGATCCGGCAACTCTCGGGATCCGCCATTGCCTTGAGCCAGCGCGGTGGCTTGCCGCGACCCGTCCAGGTTTTTTCCGGATCGGCGGGATTGCGGTATTTCGGTTTGCCTGGTCTCCGTTTACGACCGGTATAGCTGAGAATGTCCTCGGGCACCATATCAATCTTTTTGGCCATCTCAACCATCTGCTCGCGGATAACCGCGATTTCGCTGGACTTCTTGTAGTCGATGACCTTCTGGATTTTATCAATGAACGCCTTGAGCTGTTCAATCGAAGAGGCTTCGAGGAGGTCGTCGATGTCGCTTGTAGTCATTGGTTTACCATCATTATGGGGGTTAGGAGAGGAACGCAGGATTTCAATTACTGAAATCATTGTAGACCATTTTTTTTTATCTTCGCAATAGTTTTGATAACGCGGCCGATCAGGCAGGCTTGCCTTTATCGGTCACTTTTTAAACTCTCCCATGTTGGGATTGCCACACTACGCGGAAATCGTCATGAATCCAGTCCACCCTGATGAGCCTGTTCTGGAAATCGACTCCCTATTCAATCCCCCGGAGAGCGACCCCGGTTCGCTACACCGGATTCGCAGTTTCGTCCGCCGCGAGGGCCGCATGACACGCGCTCAGCACCGCGCACTTGTGGATTTCTGGCCGCGATTCGGCATTGCGGCGGACGCTGCGCTTTTAGATCCGGTGACGGTATTTGGCCGTTGTGCGCCGCTGGTGCTGGAAATCGGCTTTGGCGACGGCGAATCTCTGGCCGTTATGGCCAGCGCCAACCGGGAAATCAACTATCTGGGCGTGGAAGTTCATCGCCCGGGTATTGGGCATTTGCTCCTGCGCGCTGTGGCATTGGATTTGAACCATCTGCGGGTGATATGCGCCGATGCTGTTGTGGCCCTCCAATGCCAGATACCCGACGAAGGTCTGGATCGCATCCAGATTTTTTTCCCGGATCCGTGGCCCAAGACGCGACATCATAAACGTCGCCTGATTCAGCCCGCCTTTGTCACGCTCGTAGCGCAAAAACTCAAGCCCGGGGGACAGTTGCATATTGCCACGGATGATGAGGATTATGCCCACGGTATTTTAAGTCTGCTGAACGCAACTCCTGAATTGGCTAATCAGGCGATTGGCAATGGATTCATACCGCGCCCGGCCTCCCGTCCGGTGACTCGATTTGAGCGGCGCGGTCAGCGCCTGGGTCACGCCGTTTGGGATTTGTTGTTCATCCGGGGTGAGCGCCGGGTGTGAACGGCCCCGGTTGGCTGTGAGATGTCGGGCGCTGGGCTTGGGTAAAAATTTCTTGCACACGTAACCCTAGCCGGTTGGCGGGTTTTCACCCAAAATAGATAACTGCCGCTGCATTTGCTGGGCGGCCCGCCCAAACCCAAGATGACAATGAGGTCAAGTGAATGTCTTTACAGCGACTTTTTGATGTATTCCGCAGCGGTGGATTCCATGCTGTGATGCTGGCGCTGGCGCTGGGGGCGATAACGGCGCCGGTGCGGGCGCAGCAAGCCTGGGGGGAAACTATGCAGCCGGAGGTAGCGGCCCTCTCCGCAGTACTTATGAACCCGGTGACGGGTGAAGTTCTGTTCGCTAAGGAACCTCATTTGCGTCTGCCGCCCGCCAGTACCACCAAGGTGCTGACTGCGCTGGTGGCGCTGGAACGCCTGGACCCGAATGCCCGGGTGCTGGTCAGTCCGCAGGCAGCCAGCGCCCCGCCGAGCCGGATCGGTCTGCGGGCCGGCGAAGCCGCCGCGACCCAGGATCTGCTGTATGGATTGATGCTCAAATCGGGCAATGACGCCGCCGAGACGCTGGCTGAAGGGGCGGGTGGGTCGGTGTCCGGCTTCGCTGATCTGATGAACGCCAAAGCCTGGCAGATCGGTGCGCGCAATAGTCATTTTATGAATCCGCACGGGTTGCCCAACGAGGATCATTATTCGACCGCCTATGATCTGGCGCTGATTTTCCGTCAGGCGATGACGCACCCTTTGTTTGCCGATATTGTGCGCACCCGCAGCGCAGCGCTGCGGATCGAATCAGGTAATGGGCTGTATGGGGATTGGCGGATGGTGCCGGTGCAAAGCCACAACCGGTTGCTGACCTCCTATGAAGGGACGCTTGGCGGCAAAACGGGCTTTACCATCAAGGCGCGGCGCTGCTTTGTCGGCGAAGTGGATCGTGGTGGGGTTCGGTTGATCGTCGCGGTTCTTAACAGTCCCAACAGTGGCGCCCTATGGAGTGACGCCCGCACGCTGCTGGATTATGGTTTTGCCCGTTACGGTTTGGCGTCGCCACCGCCCCTACAGCCGGAGCCGCAACCGATTCTGGTTCGGCGTGAGCCAGTGGCGACCCCGGATGAGGAGGACGACCGTGAACCGATGGTGCAATGGACGCCACCCGCGCCGCGCGTAGCGGCCGTTCGCCCGCCAGTGCGCACTGTCGCGGTCCGTCCGCCGGTGTTGGATTTGCAACAGCAACAGCAACGGCAAGCTGTCCCTGTTCGACCCTTCCCCGCCAAGCCGGTAGTGGTTGCCGTGCGCACGCCAGCCGCCGCCAAGACTCCGGTAGCTATGAAGACCCCGGTAGCCGCCAAGACCCCGATAGCCGCCAAGACCCCGATAGCCGCCAAGACTCTAGCTATGAAGACCCCGATAGCCGCCAAGACTCCGGTAGCTATGAAGACCCCGGTAGCGGTGAAGACCTCAGCGGCGACTCGATCCGTAGCAGTGGCTAAATCGCCTCGTCCACTCATGATCGCCGCGATTAAGCCGATGGAGGCGCCGGGCAAGGGCGCCAGACCGGCTGCCACCCCAAGCAAGACGACCATCCAGTCGACCAGGTCGACTACTACGGCGCTGGCCAAGCCAGAAAAGCGCGAAACCACCCGGACCGTGGCCCGCGCCGAATCGCCCGCCAAGCTCCAGAAATCTAACGCCAAGACTCGATAAACGCTGGCGGCCAACAAAAAAGGCGATTCCAGGGAATCGCCTTTTTGTTGAGCGTTAATCCGGCGAAGCGCTTACTTGCGCGCGTCCAGTGGAGGAACGACGCGGCGTGATTCGCCCACATAGAGTTGCCGCGGCCGCCCGATCTTCATCTCCGGCTCACTGACCATCTCAATCCAGTGGCTGATCCAGCCGGCGGTGCGGGCGATGGCGAACATCACCGTGAACATCGAGACGGGAATACCCAGTGCGCTATAGATAATGCCAGAGTAGAAATCCACGTTGGGATACAGCTTGCGCTCGATGAAGTACGAATCGTTCAGAGCGATTTCCTCCAGGCGCATTGCCAGTTCCAGACGCGGATCGGGACCCAGGTTTTCCAGCACCTGGTGGCAGATGTCCTTGATGATCCGGGCGCGCGGGTCGAAGTTCTTGTAGACCCGATGCCCAAAGCCCATCAGCCGCACCCCGGAATTCTTGTCCTTGACCTTGTCCATAAAGCTATCGACGTTTTTGATATCGCCGATCTGGTCCAGCATCCGGATTACGGCCTCGTTGGCGCCGCCGTGCGCGGGTCCCCACAGGCAGGCGATGCCCGCCGCGATGGCCGCGTAGGGATTCGTGCCCGAGGAACCGGCCAAACGCACTGTGGAGGTGGAGGCGTTCTGCTCATGGTCGGCGTGCAGGGTGAACAGGATGTCCATGGCCCGTTCAGCGACCGGATTCACCTCGTAGCGCTTGCCGGGGCGGCTGAACATCATATAAAGCAGATTACCGGCGTAGCTCAAATCCTCGCGGGGATAGATCGAGGGATCGCCGATACTGTGCTTATAGGCAGCGGCGGCGATGGCGGGAATTTTGGCAATCAGCCGGCGGGCGGTGACCATGCGATGTTCATAATCGCGGATGTTAAGCCGGTCGTGATAAAACGCCGACAGCGAGCTGATCGCCGCCGTCATCATCGCCATCGGATGAGCGTCGTAATTGAAACCGTGGAAGAAACGGCGCAGGTTTTCGTGAATGCGATCGTGGCGAGCGATGCTGGCTTCAAAGATGCGCTTTTTTTCGGGGGTCGGCAGATCGCCGTAGAGCAGCAGGTAGCAGATTTCCAGGAAATTGCACTGTTCGGCCAATTGTTCAATCGGGTAGCCGCGATACAGTAATTCGCCCTTGTCGCCGTCCAGGTAAGTGATGGTGCTTTGGCAACTGGCGGTGGACATAAAACCGGGGTCATAGGTGAAGTAGCCAAATTCCTTGGCCAGGCGACCAATATCCACCACAGATTGACCGTGGGTCGGCTCCAGCACCGGCATCTGCACCTCTTTTCCAGTAACGTCATCCTTCAGGGTGATCGTTGCCATGCAAAACCTCCAAAGTGGGTCGGTGAGTCGAAACGGACTGGCGAACCGCTGTCATGTTTTTTCATCGCCGCAGCGGTATTTCGGCGTTTTCTCAGCGTGTTGCACCTGCTCTAAAGCGTCGAACATGATACGCCAATACAAGGGATTTTACCCGAAATCCTGGGGGCGCCCGGCAGGCAAAAAAAGGCATCGTGCGGGATGCCTGGGTGCAGAAGACGGAATCGCTCAGGACAGGCCGTACTTGCGGCGGAAGCGATCCACGCGGCCCGCGGTGTCCACGATTTTCTGCTTGCCCGTGTAGAACGGATGCGAGTGGCTGGAGACTTCCACCTTGATCAGGGGATAGTCCTTGCCGTCGGTCCAGCGGATGGTTTCCTTGGTGGAAATCGTGGAGCGGGTGAGGAAGGTGAAATCGGTGGAAATGTCCTGAAATACGACTTCACGATAGGTGGGGTGGATGTCTTTCTTCATCAGGGCGGAAAACCTTCGGGGGTGGGCGGGTTCGCGTCGGCAACAGCGCCGGGCGAACCACGCAAACGGAAATGCCAAACTATAGAGTAGTCAATTTTGCGGTTGCGCTGCAAGGCTGAACCCGCTTGCCCGCCTACGGCTTGAACGGCGGCAGTGCGCCAGCAGGCAGCTTACCCTGCAAGCCGCGCAACATTTTCATCATGCCGCCGCCTTTCATCTTCTTCATCATCCGCTGCGCCTGATCGAACTGCTTCAGCAGCCGGTTCACGTCCTGGATCTGGTTGCCGGAGCCGCTGGCGATACGGCGTTTGCGCGAACCCTTGATGATGTCGGGAAAGCGGCGCTCCTGCGGGGTCATGGAGTTAATGATGGCGATCAGCCGCTTGACCTCCTTATCCGCCGCTTGATCCTTGAGCGCCCCCGCTGCGGCGTTAAAGCCCGGCATCTTGTCCAGCAAACTGGCGATGCCGCCCATTTTGATCATCTGGTCCATCTGCTCACGGAAGTCTTCCAGATCAAAGCCCTTGCCCTTCTGGACTTTCTTCGCCAGCTTGAGTGCTTTTTCCTTGTCAACCTTCTGCTCCATTTCCTCGACCAGGCTGAGCACGTCGCCCATGCCGAGAATGCGCGAGGCGACCCGGTCGGGGAAAAACGGCTCCAGCGCCGTGGTCTTTTCGCCCACCCCCAGAAACTTGATCGGCTGGCCGGTGATCTGGCGGATCGACAGCGCTGCGCCGCCCCGGGCATCGCCATCGGTCTTGGTCAGCACCACGCCGGTCAAAGGCAGGGCGTCGTTGAAGGCTTTGGCGGTGTTGGCGGCGTCCTGCCCGGTCATGCTGTCCACCACGAACAGGGTCTCGATGGGATCGAGGACGGCGTGCAGGCGCTGAATTTCCGCCATCATCTCCTGATCGACATGCAGCCGACCGGCGGTGTCTACGAGCAGCGCCTCCAGTCCATGGCGGCGGGCATGGTCCAGCGCCTGACGGGCGATGGTTTCCGGTTCCTGATCGGGCGTGCTGGGGAAAAACTCCGCCCCCACCTCGCCCGCCAGCTTGCGCAATTGCTCAATGGCGGCGGGTCGGTATACGTCGCAGCTCACCACCAGCACTTTCTTGTGTTGACGCTCCTTCAGCCAGCGCGCCAACTTGGCGACGCTGGTGGTCTTGCCGGAACCCTGCAAGCCCGCCATGAGCACCACCGCGGGCGGCTGGGTCCGCAGGTTCAGTTCCGCATTGGCCTCGCCCATCACCCGGATCAGTTCCTCATGGACGATCTTGATCAGCACCTGGCCGGGGGCCAGGCTGAGCAGCACGTCCTGGCCCACCGCCCGCTCACGCACCCGGGCAATAAAATCCCGCACCACCGGCAGCGCCACGTCCGCTTCCAGCAGCGCCATGCGCACCTCGCGCAGCGCATCTTTGATGTTGTCCTCGGTTAGCCGGCCTTGGCCGCGCAGGTTTTTGACGGTGCGCAACAGGCGCTCGCTAAGATTTTCGAACATGCGGATTCACCTTATGCTTCAGTCGGAATGGGCGCGATTATAGGGGTATTGGGCGCGGCGCGGCGAACCGGAGACGGCGGCTGGTTTCAAGCCGGGGGTGTTCCGTGCCATGATGAATGCAACGGCAATCATGGGTGGAAGGCATGATGAACGTGGTTTTTGGCGGTGTGGCCGTCCTGCTTTATCTGCTCGCTGGCGGCGGGCTGACCGCCCGACTGGCGCGCGCCGGCGCGGGCGCAGCCGGCTCCAAGGGCGGTCCGCTGATGCTGGGCTGGGGCGCAGCGCTACTGCACGCCATGATTTTGGCCCAGACGGTCTTTCAGTCCGCTGGTCTCAATCTCGGCTTTTTCAATGCGCTGTCCTTTACCGGCTGGCTGATCAGCGTCGTGCTGCTGGCGGCGGCGATGGTCCGGCCCGTCGAGAATCTGGGCATCGTCATCCTGCCGTTTGCCGCACTGACGCTGGCGCTGGGCCTGCTGTTTCCGGCCGAGCGCATCGTCGCCGAAGCCCACCGGTGGCCGCTGGAACTGCATATCCTGATCGCCATCCTGGCCTACTCGCTGCTAACGCTGGCGGCAGCGCAAGCCGGCCTGCTGGCGGTCCAGGATCATCGCTTGCGCCACCGCCAGCCCGGCGGCTTTCTGCGCGGCATCCCGCCGTTGACCGCAATGGAAACCCTGCTGTTCCAGATGATCGGCGCTGGCTTCATCCTGCTGAGCATCACGGTGGTCAGCGGTTTGTTCTTTCTGCACGATCTGTTCGCTCAGCATCTGGTGCATAAAACGGTGCTGTCATTTATCGCCTGGAGCGTGTTCGGAATCCTGCTCTGGGGACGCTGGCGCTTTGGCTGGCGCGGCCGCACCGCCATCCGCTGGACGCTGAGTGGTTTCGCCTTCCTGGTCCTGGCCTACTTCGGCAGCAAGCTGGTGCTGGAACTGATCCTGCAACGCCATTGAGCGGTGCATTGCCGCTCGGCTTGACAGTTCGCGCGGATAGCCCGTAAAAACAGTTCACCCCTGCAACCGAGGTTATTTTGACTTGGATGATCTTCCTATCGGCGTGTTGTGCGTCGCCCTGGTCTTGCTGATTGGTTGTTCCGCCTTTTTTTCCAGCTCCGAAACCGGGCTGATGACGCTCAACCGCTATCGCCTGCGCCACCGCGCCAAAGCCGGCGACAAAGCGGCTCAACGCACCAGCCAGTTGTTGGAGCGGCCCGACCGGCTGATCGGTCTGATCCTGCTGGGCAATAACTTCGTCAATATCCTGGCGTCCGCGCTGGCGACCATCATCGCCATTCACTTCCTGGGTGATGCTGGCATCGTCGTATCCACGGTCGCTCTGACCCTGATTCTGCTGGTGTTCGGCGAGGTGGCGCCCAAAACCCTGGCGGCTTTGCATCCGGAGCAGATCGCCTATCCCGCCTCCGCCGTACTGGCGCCGCTGCTCAAGATATTTTACCCGCTGGTCTGGTTGACCAATTTGGTGGTCAACGGCCTGCTGCGGCTGTTCCGGGTCACCGCGCAGACCTCATCCCAGCACTCGCTGAGCGCTGAGGAACTGCGCACGGTGGTGCTGGAATCCGGGGTGATGATTCCCAAGCGCCATCAGGCCATGCTGCTCAGTATCTTGGAACTGGAGGAAATCACCGTCAACGACATCATGGTGCCGCGCAACGAGGTGCTGGGCCTTGACTTGGAGGATGACTGGGAAACCCTCGTGGTCCAACTGCACCGCAGTCCCTACACCCGGGTTCTGGTCTACCGTGACACCATTGATCAGGTGGTCGGCTTTATTCACTTGCGCAAGGTGCTGAACCTGATGTTGCAAAAGCCGGACTTCAACCGCGCCGACCTGGAAAGCGCAGTACGCGAGCCGTACTTTATCCCTGAAGGGACTTCGCTGACCCGGCAGTTGCTCAATTTCCAGCAGCAGCGCCGCCGGGTAGGGTTGGTGGTGGACGAATACGGCGATGTGCTGGGGCTGGTGACGCTGGAGGATATTCTGGAAGAGATCGTGGGCGAGTTCACGACCGATCCCGCCGCCAGTGGCCATCGTAAACTGGTGGCGCGCGCCGATGGCGGTTATGTGGTGGACGGGCGCACCTCGATCCGCTCCCTGAACCGGACGCTGGGCTGGAAGCTGCCGACTGACGGGCCGCGCACCCTGAACGGTCTGGTCATGGAACAACTGGAAGCGATTCCAGAACCGGGCGTGCGCCTGGACCTGTCCGGGCATCCGACCGAGATCGTCGAAATCGCCGGCAACCGGGTCAAAACCGCCGTCATCTGGCCCAGCAGACGGGAGCTGGACGCGGCGAAAAGCGGCTAATCTGGCACTGGCGCCGGGGATTCCCCGGATGCGCTGGCCCGCCACACCCAATCCTCGATGCCGTTTTCGGGCTGATATTCCGCCACGGTTTCCCGCAGGATCGCCCGCACCACCGGGTAATCGAAATGGCGCGAGGCCGTTTCCAGCCGTTCCAGGCGGTCGCGCACCACGGCCCAGGGCAGGGACTGCTCGCGGGCGCGGCGAATCATCGGATGCTCGGTCGGCAGATCGTCCGTCCCGATCAGCAATTCCTCGCGCAACTTTTCACCGCTGCGCAGACCGGTGAACTGGATTTCGATATCGCCGTCGGGGTAGGCCGCATCGCGCACCGTCAAACCGGCCAACTGAATCATCCGCCGGGCCAGGTCGAGAATCCGCACCGGCTCGCCCATGTCGAGCAGGAACACATCGCCACCCTGAGCCAGGGCGCTGGCTTGGATCACCAGTTGCGCCGCTTCGGGAATCGTCATGAAATAGCGATCAACCTCGGGATCAGTCACCGTCACCGGTCCGCCCTGACGGATCTGCTCGCGAAACAGCGGCGCTACAGAACCGGAAGAGTCCAGCACGTTGCCAAAACGCACCATGCACAGCCGGGTCAAACCGCCTTCCCCCGCCAGCCCCTGCAAGATCAATTCCGCCAGCCGCTTGGTGGCGCCCATGACGTTGGTGGGCCGCACCGCCTTGTCGGTGGAGACCAGCACGAAGGTCTCGACGCCAGCGGCCCGCGCGGCTTCGGCGGCGCGCCAGGTGCCAAAGACATTGTTTTGGACCCCCTCGATGGGATTGCACTCGACGATCGGCACATGCTTGTAGGCAGCGGCGTGATAAACGGTTTGCACTTGAAAACGCTCCATCGCCATCTGCAAGCGCCGGCGATGCACCACCGAACCCAGCAGGGGAATCAGCTCGATGTGTCCCGTGCTGGCTGTGGACGAGTGGCCGGGGATGAGGGGGCTTTCCATGTTGGCCAGCATCCCCTGCAATTCCTGCTCGATACGGTACAGGGCGTATTCAGAGCGCTCGAACAACACCAGCCGGCGCGGGCGCAGCGGCAGAATCTGTCGGCACAATTCAGCGCCGATGGAGCCGCCGGCGCCGGTGACCATCACCGCTTTATCGCTGACCCGGGCTTGCAGCAGCGCCGGAGCGGGCTGGACTGAATCGCGGCCGAGAATATCGGCGACCTCAATCTCGCGGAATTCGTCAATGCGCCGGGCGCCGCTGGTCAGTTCCGCCAAGGTGGGCAGGTTCATGACCCGCACCGGTAGCCTGGCCAGCGATTCCAAAATATCTCGCCGCCGGCGATGCGGCGTCGCAGGCAGAGCTAATAAAATGAGTTTGGCTTCGTATTGGGCGATCAGGCGCGGCAGCTTGGACGGAGACCGAACTTTAAGGCCGCGCACCACACTGCCCCACAAGCGCGGATTGTCGTCCACGAACGCGACCGGCGCGAATTCGGCGCTGTCGCGCAGGGCATTGACCAGTTGTGCGCCCGCCTCACCCGCGCCGTAAATGATCACCGGGACGCGGGCGGCGCGCGGGCGAAACCAGCGGCGCAGCAGGCGGCGCAGCAGCAGGCGGCTGCCGCCCACCAGCGCCATCAGCATCAGCCAGGCGATGAGCCACGATGAGCGCGGTACGACCCCTTCGCGCAGAAACACCCATACCGCCATCATCAGCAGGATGCCGATGCTCACACCCAGGGTGATGGTGTACAGCACGCTTTCATCGGCATAGCGCAAGATCGGCCGATACAGGCCCACCATGGCGAACGTTGGGATCAGGAGGACCACGGCCAGTGGAAACAGCCAAACGACATCCCGCAATAAATCCGGCCACCATTCGCCCAGGCGAATGGCGAAGGCGGCCCACACCGCGATCAGCACTGCGAGCGCGTCACCGGCGATCAGCAGAGCGCGCCGAACGGGAGTGGAAGCATTGAACAGGAAGTCGATCTGCACGGAGTCTGGCGCGGTTTTTGACGGACGGCCGCCGTCGGGCATTCAAGTCGAGCCGTTGAGCTTAGCGTGTGGGTCAGAAGGGAGCAACCGGAATCCCGGTTGCCCGCTCTAACGCTCCAACGGCTGCGGTTGGCCTGGCGGATCCCGTTTCGCCACGGCCATTGAACTTTTCGTCACCGTCCCCATCTCATCGGGTAAGCGTAAGCCCTTACGCCTGTCCGCTTCCCTCCCTGAGCGGGCTACATCTGGCTCGCTGAGCCGGATACCATATTGGCCCCGGTTCCATTCCCCCTTGTAACCGGGGCTTCTTTTTGCCCGGCGACCTTGAAAATCCTGCGATCAGTTCCATTTACTAAGAATCAGTTGTGTACAATCCCGCGCAAAAGCGAGAGGTAACCGCATGGACTCATTGCATGGAACCACGGTCCTGGCCGTGCGCCGCAACGGTCGGGTTGTGATCGGCGGCGATGGTCAGGTCACGCTGGGCAGCACCGTGATGAAGGGCAACGCCCGCAAGGTGCGGCGGCTTTATCAGAACAAGATCATCGCGGGCTTCGCTGGCGGCACCGCCGACGCCTTCACGCTGTTCGAGCGCTTCGAGGGCAAGCTGGAGAAGCATGGCGGCAATCTGACCCGCGCCGCTGTGGAGCTGGCCAAGGACTGGCGCACTGACCGGCTGCTGCGGCGGCTGGAGGCGCTGCTGATCGTCGCCGATCTCCAGACTACGTTCCTTCTGTCGGGCACCGGCGACGTGATTGAGCCGGAGCACGATCTGGCGGCCATCGGGTCTGGCGGCGCTTATGCCCAGGCCGCCGCACAGGCGTTATTGATGCACAGTGATCTCGATGCCCGGACGATTGTGGAGCAGGCCTTGAAAATCGCCGCCGGCATCTGCATCTACACCAATGAAAATCTGACCTTCGAAGAGCTGGCGAGTGCGTGACGGGATCGACTTCCCCATTGCGCCCGCCTTCCTGTTTTCGCTTCACCCGTGGATGGTAGCCTCGTCATGTCGGAGATGACCCCCCGAGAAATTGCCCAGGAACTGGACAAGCACATCATCGGCCAGGACGCCGCCAAACGCGCCGTGGCGATTGCGCTGCGCAACCGCTGGCGGCGGATGCGGGTGGCGCTGGATCTGCGCAACGAAATCACCCCCAAGAACATTCTGATGATCGGCCCGACCGGGGTGGGCAAGACCGAAATCGCCCGGCGACTGGCCAAGCTGGCCAACGCGCCATTCATCAAGGTCGAGGCCACCAAGTTTACCGAGGTGGGCTATGTGGGCCGGGATGTCGAATCGATCATCCGCGACCTGATGGACGGGGCGGTGAAGATGGTGCGCGAAGCGGAGATGCAAAAGGTGCAGCACCGCGCCGAGGAGGCGGCTTTCGAGCGGGTGCTCGATACGCTGCTGCCGCGCCCGCGCAGCGTCGGTTTCGCCAACGAGCCGGCGTCGCCAGACCATTCCAGCACCCGGCAGAAGATGCGCGAGCGCTTGGGCAATGGCGATCTCGACGACCGGGATATCGAAATCGAAGTCGCCGCCCGGCCGGTGGGAGTGGAGATCATGGCTCCGCCCGGCATGGAAGAAATGACCAGCCAGTTGCAGAGCCTGTTCCAGAATCTGTCCAGCGGGCGCACCCGCACCCGCAAGCTGAAGGTCAAGGATGCGCTCAAGCTGGTTCAGGAAGAAGAAGCCGCCAAGATGATCAATGAGGAGGAGCTCAAGCTCCAGGCGCTGGCGGCGGTCGAGCAAAACGGTATCGTGTTCATCGACGAAATTGACAAGGTCGCCAAGCGCGGCGAATACGGCGGCCCGGATGTGTCGCGCGAGGGTGTGCAACGCGATCTGCTGCCGCTGGTGGAAGGTTGTACGGTGTCCACCAAGTACGGCATGGTGCGTACCGATCACATCCTGTTCATCGCCTCTGGCGCGTTTCATCTGGCCAAACCCTCTGATCTGATTCCCGAATTGCAGGGCCGCTTACCGATTCGGGTGGAACTGAATGCGCTGAGCGTCGAAGATTTCGTGCGGATTCTGACCGAGCCGGACGCCTCGCTGACCGAGCAGTACACCGCCCTGCTGGAAACCGAGGAGGTCAAGCTGGCTTTTACCGCCGACGGAGTGCGGCGGATTGCCGAGGTGGCGTTTCAGGTCAACGAGCGCACCGAGAACATCGGCGCCCGCCGGCTCCACACGGTGATGGAACGGTTGCTGGAAACGATTTCCTTTGAAGCCCCTGACCGTCCCAGTGGCGCGGTGACTGTGGATCGCGCCTATGTGGATGCGCATCTGGGCGAGCTGATCAAGGATGAAGACCTGACCCGCTATATTCTGTGAGAGCCGCCATGAGCATTCGCCCCACTGAAATCAAACTGCGCCAGACCTCGCGGGTTCTGGATATTGCCTTTGAGGATGGCGCCCGCTTTGCCTTGCCCTGTGAATATTTGCGGGTGTTCTCGCCCTCCGCCGAGGTGCGCGGCCACGGTCCCGGCACGGGAACCCTGGTGACCGGCAAGGAGCAGGTGAACATCACCGCCATCGAGCCGGTGGGCAATTACGCCGTCAAACTGGTGTTTGACGACGGCCACGCGACCGGTTTGTATTCCTGGAACATCTTTTACGATCTGGGCGTCAATCAGGAAAACAACTGGCAGGATTATCTGCGCCGGCTGGCCGAAGCAGGCTATCAGCGCCAACCCTGATTTGAACCGGTTTGCTTCCCATGGAAAAACCTGAAACGACTCATTTCGGCTACCAGACCGTAGCCGCCCACGAAAAAGCCCGCAAGGTGGCCGGCGTATTCGATTCAGTCGCTGGCAAATACGATCTGATGAATGATCTGATGTCGCTGGGCGCACACCGGTTGTGGAAACGCTTCGCGGTGAGCGTGAGCGGGGTGCGGGCTGGAGAGCGGGTGCTGGATCTGGCCGGCGGCACCGGCGATTTGACCCGGCTGTTGCTGCCACGGGTCGGGCCGAAGGGTTGTGTGGTGTTGTCGGATATCAACGCCAGCATGCTGGGCGAAGGGCGCAAGCGGTTGATTGATGAGGGAGCTACCGGCAATATCGCCTATGCCCAGATCGACGCCGAGCAACTGCCCTTTGCCGATAACACCTTCGATTGCATCACCATCGGCTTTGGCTTGCGCAATGTCACCCACCAGGATGCGGCGCTGGAGGCCATGCACCACGCCCTCAAACCGGGTGGACGGGCTATCATCCTGGAGTTCTCCCATCCTCTCGCCCCTGGGTTGAAGCCGGTTTATGACGTTTATTCATTCGCAGTGCTGCCGGCGCTGGGCAAGCTGGTGGCCAACGACGCCGCCAGTTACCGTTACCTGGCCGAATCGATCCGCATGCATCCCGATCAGGAGACGCTGCTACAGATGATGGAAGCGGCCGGTTTCGAACGCTGCCAGTACTTCAATCTGGCCGGCGGCATCGTTGCGGTGCATCGCGGCTATAAATTCTGATGACCCTGCCTGCCCTCATCGCCGCCGGTCTGGAGACTGCGCTCAATCGTTATCTGCAACTCGATCCCGTTGCGCTCTCCCCGTTGGCGAAACTGGAGGGCGCGGTGGTTGCCATTGAATTCGAGGGGCTGGGGCTGATGCTGTATCTGTTGCCGGGTCCCGAAGGGATCCGGGTGCTGGATCACTACGCGGGCGAATGGACGGTGCGGATTCGCGGGACGCCCTGGGCGCTGGCCCAGCAGTGGCGCGGCCAGCGGGTCGCCGGCAGCGCCTTGACCTTCGACGGCGACGCCGTGGTGGGCCGGGCGTTCCAGACCGCTCTGGCGCACCTGGAGATTGATTGGGAAGAACAATGGGCGAAGGTCATCGGCGATGTCGCCGCCCACAGTCTCGGCCAATTCTGGCGCGGATTTGGCGACTGGGGCCGGCGCGCTCGCGATACGCTGGCGCACGATGGCAGCGAGTATCTGCACCAGGAACTGCGTGTTCTGCCGCCGCGCCCGGTGGTGGAGCATTTTCTGCGCGACGTCGATACGCTGCGCGAAGACGCCGACCGGCTGGCGGCGCGAATTGAACGCCTGCGCCGGTGGCTGACCGCCGGCGAGCAGGATTAGGAGCGCCCGCTGTGTCCGGTCTGCTGGGTCCCGCACAACTGCTGCGGCTGCTGCACATCAACCGGGTCCTGGTCCGGCATGGCCTGGACGAGATCGTGCTGGCCACCCATCTGTTCCGCCCGGTCGGTTTCCTGCGCCATCTGTTGCCATGGAACTGGATGCGGCGCGAGGAGTTGAACCTGTCGCGCGGCGAGCGCATCCGCCTGGCGCTGGAAGACCTGGGACCGATCTTTGTCAAATTCGGCCAGATGTTGTCCACCCGTCGCGACCTGCTGCCGGATGACATCGCTCTGGAATTGGCGAAGTTGCAGGATCGGGTTCCGCCCTTTCCCGGTGAACAGGCCCGGACGATTATCGAGAAGGCTTACGGTCAGCCGCTGGACGCGGTATTCACCGAATTTACGACGCAACCGCTGGCCTCCGCGTCTATCGCCCAGGTTCACGCCGCCCGGTTGTTGAACGGGCGCGAAGTCGTGGTCAAGGTCTTGCGTCCGGCTATTGAGAAGGTGATCCGCCGCGACGTGGAATTGCTGTACATCGTCGCCAGCCTGGCCCAGCGCTACTGGAAGGAAGGCCGCCGGCTGCGGCCCCTGGAAGTGGTCGGCGAGTATGAGAAGACTATTTTTGATGAGCTGGATCTGGTGCGCGAGGCGGCCAACGCCAGCCAACTGCGGCATAACTTCCAGGCTTCGCCCCTTCTGTATGTTCCCGAGGTGTTCTGGGCGGAAACCCGCCGCAACGTGCTGGTCATGGAGCGGATTTACGGGATTCCGGTGGGCGACATCACGCAATTGCAGCAACGCGGCGTGGATATGAAGAAGCTGTCGGAACGGGGCGTGGTGATTTTCTTCACCCAGGTGTTCCGCGACAGTTTTTTTCACGCTGACATGCATCCCGGCAACATCTTTGTCAACGCCGAGAACCCCGACGATCCCCGGTATATCGCCGTGGATTTCGGCATCATTGGCACCCTGAATCCTACCGATCAGCATTACCTGGCTGAAAATTTCCTGGCCTTTTTTCACCGCGACTATCGGCGGGTGGCGGAACTGCATATCGAATCGGGCTGGGTGCCGGCGGAAACGCGGGTCGACGAGTTTGAATCGGCGATCCGCACCGTGTCCGAACCGATTTTCGACCGGCCGCTCAAGGACATCTCCTTTGGCGGATTCCTGCTGACCCTGTTCCAGACCGCGCGCCGGTTCAACATGGAGGTGCAGCCGCAACTGGTGCTGCTGCAAAAAACCCTGCTCAACATCGAAGGTCTGGGCCGGCAACTCGACCCTGAACTGGACTTGTGGAAAACCGCCAAGCCGTTCCTGGAGAACTGGATGCGCGACCGGGTGGGGCCGCGTTCGGTGTTCAACCGCATCAAGTACTACATTCCGCGCTGGGTCGATCAGACCCCCGATTTACCGAATCTGCTTTATGGGTTGTTGCGGCAGGCCCATGCCGGCGACTTGACCGTGCGGTGGCAAAAGCAGGAGATGGAGCAGTTGCGGCGGGATTTGCGCCGTTCCAGCCGGCGCAGCTTTCACGGGGCGGTCGGGGCGGCGCTGATTGTCAGTGCGGCGGTGATCCTGGGATTCGACGCCCAGCAGGGGGTGGATCCGTGGCATGCGCCGTTGCTAAGCTGGCTGCTGGGCGGGATCGGGGTGGGCTTGCTGATCAGCGCATGGCCGGGAGATGGAAACTGACGATGAACGGTTGGTCGCTATGATCGCTGCAACGCCGCTTCCACCGTATCGCGCGTTTCCCGTCCACACAGCGTTTCAATCAGGGTCAGAGCGAAGTCCAGCGCCGTGCCGGGGCCGCGCGAGGTGATAAACGTCCCATCGCGCACCACGGCGGCGCTGCTGAGACAGATATCCGCCTGACCGTCGAGAACGCCCGGATAGGCGGTGACTTCGCGGCCCTCGACCAGACCGGCGCTGACCAGCACCTTCGGAGCGGCGCAAATGGCGGCGACATAGCGGCCCTGTTCGGTCATCCGCCGCAGCAGCGCCGCAATGCGCCGATCCGCTTCCAGCCGTTGCGCGCCGCCCAGTCCGCCGGGCAGCACCACCAGATCAAAATCCTGATCCAGCACCGCATCGAGTGTCGTTTCTGGCAGCAGCACCACCCCGCGCGAGGCGGTGACCGGCCCGGCTTCCAGTCCAGCGACCGTCACCGTAACGCCGGCGCGGCGCAGCAGATCAATGATCGTTACGGCCTCCAGTTCTTCGCAGCCGTGGGCCAGGGGGACGAGGACGGTAGCCATCAGCAATTTCCTCCAGGGAGTGGCGAACAGCGCGCGCTCAATCGCTCTTGCGGGCTTGCGCTTGCAGCAGGGTCATTCCCTTGAGCAGGTTCAGCGCTTCATACAGTTGATAGTCGCTTTGGGCCAGATCACTGTCCACCTTGGCGTCGGGCGCGCGTTCGGCGGGTCCGCCGCTCTCCGGCGGGGCGCTGGGGGCGGGGTTGTCGGGATTATTACGGTCGTTGCGCAGATGACCGGTCAGATCGGCTTCCTTGACCGGGTCGGTATCGGAACTGTCCACGCCGTCAGCCACCTTGAGCGGCTTGAGCTTGATATCGGGTTCAATGCCTTCAGCCTGGATGGAGCGACCGTTCGGCGTGTAATAGCGGGCCGTGGTCAGCTTGACCGCGGTGCCGTTGCCCAGCGGCAGGATGGTTTGCACCGAACCCTTGCCAAAGGTGCGTTCGCCCAGAATCAGCGCCCGGCGGTGATCCTGCAACGCGCCGGCCACGATTTCCGATGCGGAGGCCGAGCCGCTATTGACCAGCACCACCAGCGGCGCCCCTTTGAGCAGATCGCCTGGAGTGGCCTTGAAACTCTGATCGGAGCCATTGCCCCGGCCTTTGGTCTGGACAATGGCGCCGTTGTCAAGAAACTCATCGGCGACGTCCACCGCGCCGTTCAATACCCCACCGGGGTTATTGCGTAAATCCAGCACAACGCCCCGGAGGGGGCCTTTGTTCTGCTGCTCGATCTCTTGCAGGGCCTGGCGCAGATTCTGGTCGGTCTTGGATTGGAACTGGGTGATGCGCAGATAGCCGAATCCGGGTTCCAGCAGACGACCCTTGACACTGCGCACCTGGATGATCTCGCGGATCAGCTTGATTTTAAGCGGTTTGCGCGCGCCCTCGCGCACGAGGGTCAGCGTGATCGCCGTATTCGGTTTGCCGCGCATCCGCTGAATGGCGTCCGCCAGAGGCATCCCCTTGACCGAGACATCGTCCAGCCGGATGATCAGATCGCCGGCGCGGATGCCGGCTCGCTGCGCCGGAGTGTCGTCAATCGGCGCGATCACTTTCAGGAAACCGTCTTCCTGACTGACTTCAATCCCCAGCCCGCCAAACTCGCCTGAAGTACCGATTTGCAAATCCTGGAACGCCTCGGCGTCCAGAAAAGCGGAATGCGGGTCCAGATTGCTCAACATGCCGCGAATGGCGTTTTCCAGCAAAGCCTTGTCCTGCACCGGCTCGACGTAATCCTGCTTGACGGCGTCGAGCACCCCGGTGAAGGCGCGCAACTCGTCCAGCGGCAGTTTGTTTTCCGGCGGCGCTTCCTTGTCGGCCCAAACCGCATGCACCGCTGTCAGCGAAGCGCCAGCCAGAAAGCTCAATGCCAGCGCCAGACCGTGTCGGGTTGCTGCACTCATCTTGACTCCACCATTCTTCAATCACAGCAAGGGGAAAGTGTAGGGAATAACGTAGGCTATCTTTCGCGTAAGACAACACAGCGGGCGCGAAATCACCGCATCAGGGTGCGAAAATTCAGCGCAAGACGTGGAGTTGAACAAACAAACCCCGGCGCGGGCGGGGATGGCGGGCGCCGGGGATATGGACAGCGAGTAGCGAGCAGCGAGCAGCGAGTAGCGGCTGTAACGTCTTCCCGGTCTCCCTGCTGCCTTGTCTTCTTATTTGGCCTTGCCCTGGTTGGCGACGGCGTCCATCAGCTTCTTGAGTTCCTCCGGATCAGCGAGGTAGTAGTTCTTGATGGGCCGCAGGTTGGCGTCGAGTTCATAGACCAGCGGCACGGCAGTCGGGATGTTCTGGGCGATGATCGCTTCGTCCGACAGATCGTCCAGATACTTGACCAGCGCCCGCAGGCTGTTGCCGTGAGCGGCGATCATTACCCGCTTGCCGGAACGGATGGTCGGCACCAGGACGTCGTGCCAGAAGGGCAGCACCCGGTCAATGGTGGTCTTGAGGCTCTCGGTGGCAGGCAGGACGCGCGGGTCAAGGCCAGCATAGCGCGGATCGAAGGCTGGATGGCGCGGGTCGTTCAGTTCCAGCGCCGGTGGGGGAATATCGAAGCTGCGCCGCCAAATCTTGACTTGCTCTTCACCGTGTTTCGCAGCGGTTTCGGATTTGTTCAGACCCGCCAAGGCGCCGTAGTGGCGCTCGTTGAGCCGCCAGCTCCGATGCACCGGAATCCACGCCAGATCCATTTCGTCCAGCACGGTCCACAGGGTGTGAATGGCGCGCTTGAGTACTGAGGTGTAGGCCACGTCGAAGCCATAGCCTTCCTTTTTGAGAGTCTGGCCGGCTTTTTTGGCTTCTTCGCGGCCCTTGTCGGACAAGTCCACGTCCACCCAGCCGGTGAAACGGTTTTCCATGTTCCATTGGCTTTCGCCATGGCGGATAAGCACGATTTTGTACATGGGCTATGAGCCTCCTTTATTATTCATGGGGGGTTGGAGCCAAGTGAGGTGCGGAGCCGGCGGCGGCCGGATGGCGCAGAATATTCGCGGCCAGATGATACGCTTGGCTCGCCGGTTCCGCCAGTCGCGCCCGAACCGGGCCAGCCCCGGCGCGGGTAACTTTTCCATATCATTATATTCCGCTATGCTAATGCGCCAAATTTTTGGAAAAACGTGGTCGGAGCATGATGCGCAATGAATACGCCAGCATGGCGCGCAATGGCGGCCATGCCGGGTTCCCGCCGGATTTGCTGATGACCCGCGACGAGGATATCGAACGGGCCTCGCGTTCGCTCAAGGCGATGTCGCATCCTTTGCGGCTCAAGATTCTCTGCACCCTGGGCGACCGCGAAGTCAGTGTACAGGACATTGTCGAGCAGGTGGGCACCTCGCAGAGCAACATTTCTCAGCATCTGGCCATTCTGCGCGACAAGGGGATTCTCACCTGTCGCAAGGATGCCAACCGGGTTTATTACCGGGTGGGCGACGCCCGCACCCTGCGGCTGATCGGCATGATGCGGGAGGTTTTTTGTGTGCGGGATTAGGCGGCCGTTGCGAAGAATAGAATCCTTGTACCCGCCAGTGGGACAAAGGGATGAACTGAGGTATTTTTGTAAGCGTTCAGTCCCCTCTCCCCCTGGTCAGGGGGAGAGGGTTGCGGGAGAGGGGGTCAGCCGTTGAATCTCCCGCCCTCTCCCCCAGCCCCTCTCCCGCAAGCGGGAGAGGGGAGTGAACGGTTACGTATTTTTCACTGAATGACGAGGTTAATGATGAATAGTGAACGAATCATCCGGATCATGGCGGGGTCCTTTATCCTGGTGTCGCTGCTGCTGGGGGCGCCGGCCAGCCCGCTTTATCACAGCAGCTACTGGCTCTGGTTCACCGTCTTCGTTGGCTTCAATCTGTTCCAAAGCGGTTTCACCCGATTTTGCCCGGCGGAAATGATTCTGGGGAAGCTGGGAATCGGGAAGACCGATGATCAACCCGGTCGGGCGATCCATTGAATTTCACCAGAGAATCCCGATGAGCGATTTTGCCGAATTCGCCCTGCACAATGCGCTGCTGTTCCTGGCGCTGTTCGTCATTCTGGGTCTGTTGATTGGCAGCGAGGCGCTGCGCCGGCTGCGCGGGGTGAGCACTCTGGATGCCGTCAGCGCCCTGCGGCTGATCAACGATCAGGATGCCTGGGTGGTGGACATCCGCGACGGTGGCGAGTACAAGGCGGGCCACATTCCCCAGGCGCGGCATATTCCCTTCGCGGCGCTCAAGGAGCGGCTGGGCGAACTGACCAAGGCCGGCGATAAACCGGTCATCGTGTATTGTAATAGCGGCGCCACTTCACAGTCGGCCTGCGCCTTGCTGAAGAAAAATGGCCTCGCCAACGTCCACAGTCTCAGCGGCGGTTTGAATACCTGGCTGGACGCCCGGCTGCCGGTCAGCCGTAAAAAATAACGTTATTAAGAGCGGTCGGAGAGCTAAGCGTGCCCAGCATCGTGGTGTACTCCTCCAGATTTTGTCCCTACTGCCGGCGCGCGCAGGCGCTGCTGGATTGCAAGGGTGCGGTCTACACCCTGCGGGACGTGGATCGCGACCCCCAGTTATGGCGCGAGATCGCCGTGCGCACCGGCCGCAATACCGTGCCGCAGATTTTCATTGATGACCGGCATATCGGTGGCTGTGATGATCTGCTGGCCCTGGACCAGCGCGGCGAACTGGATTCTCTTTTGCAAGACTGTTGAACCGCCGGTCGCTGGCGGTTCCCTTCCGCTTTCCTCCCCCAACCAAGGCATACGCATGAGCGAGCAACAACCGGTTTCCCAGCACTTCGAAATCCAGAAGGTCTATTTGAAGGATGTGTCGCTGGAGACGCCCAATTCCCCGATGATTTTCACTGAACAGTGGCAACCGCAGACCGAAGTGCGGCTGGAAACCGGGGCAACGCCCCTGACCGAAGACCTGTTCGAAACGGTGTTGACCCTGACCGTCACCACCAAGGTCGGCGAGCGCACCGCTTACCTGGCCGAGATCCAACAGGGCGGACTGTTCACTTTGCGCGGCTTCGACGAAGCGCAAATGGGCCACATGCTGCACGCCTTCTGCCCGAATCTGCTGTTTCCCTTCGCCCGCGAGGAACTGGCCTCGCTGATCGGCAAGGGCGGCTTTCCGGCGCTGTTGCTCAATCCCATCAACTTCGATGGCCTGTATGTCCAGCGATTGCAGCAGCAACAACAGGATCTGGCGGCGGGAACCGCTCCGTCGGCGCCGCACTGACGCGAACCCATGGTGGCCACGGTTGCGGTGCTGGGGCCAGGCTCGTGGGGCACGGCGCTGGCGCTATTGCTGGCGCGCAACGGCCACACGGTCCGGTTGTGGGGTCACGACCCCGATGAAATCGCCCCGTTGCGCCGGGAGCGGGAAAATCGCCGCTATCTCCCCGGCATTCCCTTTCCGCCGGCCCTCAGCGCCGGCGTGGATCTGGCTGAGGCGCTGGCTGGCGCGGATCTGGCGCTGGCGGTCGTACCCAGTCATGTTTATGGCCTGACGCTGGCCCGGTTGCGTCCGCATTTGCCTGCGACCGCCGGGTTCGCTTGGGCGACCAAGGGTCTGGAACCCGGCGGCGGCCGTTTCCTGCATCAGGTCACGGCCGATCTTCTGGGTGCGGCCCAACCGGCGGCGGTCATTTCCGGCCCCAGCTTCGCCCGGGAAGTCGCGCGGGGGCTGCCGACGGCGGTCACCGTGGCTTCCGTGGATCCGGCCCATGCCCGGCGGGTGGCGGCCCTGCTGCACGGCTCCAACCTGCGCGCCTACACCAGCGCCGATGTGATTGGCGTCGAGTTGGGCGGAGCGGTTAAAAACGTCCTGGCTATTGCCGCTGGCATCGCCGACGGTCTGGGGTTCGGCGCCAATGCCCGGGCGGCGCTGATCACCCGGGGGCTGGCGGAAATGGTGCGGCTGGGGCTGGCCGTGGGCGGCCAGCGCGAAACCTTCATGGGACTGGCGGGGATTGGCGATCTGGTGCTGACCTGTACCGATGACCAGTCGCGCAATCGCCGGTTCGGGCTGGCAATCGGCCAGGGCGTAACGGCGGAAGCCGCGTGTGCTGCTATCGGTCAGGTGGTGGAGGGCGCGGTCACGGCCCGCGAGACTCTGCGGCTGGCCCAGCAGCAGGGAGTGGAGATGCCGATTACCGAACAGGTGAATGCGGTGCTCGACCACGGCCAGGATCCGCGCCAGGCGGTGGAAATTCTGCTGGCGCGCGACCCCAAGCCGGAAGCAGTCTGACGGTGGGGTACGAGACAAAGAGAGCGAGACATCTCTCGCCCTCCTGAGTGATTGGTTCTTGGCTTCAAATAGTCAGGTGATGCAATCGTCCAGCAGCGGCTGATGGGTTCCGTCCAGCACCCGATCCGATCCACTGTAGGCTTGCGGCCAGCGCTTTTTCACCACTGGACTGGTGCTGGCCAGCGCATGGCAGGTATTCAGCACCGGTGGCGGTGGCCGATCCTGCGGCGGCTTGGCGTCGTCCTCGTCATAACGCTGGCCGTAGAGCGTCTGGAAAAAGGTGGTGGCGACCGGACCGAGCAACTCGGTTAGGTGGGTGCAACCCTGTACGCCGTTGAACAATTCCTTGAGCTTGAGCGACCAGCCTGGCCCGATGCGTGCGCCGATCAGTTGCCGGTAGCGGTCGGTGATGGCGGGACACAACCCGAACGGCGCGGCGTCGGTGCGGGCCTCCACGTCGTGAATCTGGAAGTGATCATCCACGGTCAGGCGAATCGACATCTCGTGCAGCGGCTCGCCAGCCTGAATGAGGCCACCCCGATCCTCGTTGGGAAAGGAGTAGGCCTTGGTGTCCACCATCCGGCCTTCGATATCCCACAGGCCATCTTCACGCTGGTAGCCCCAGCATTGCACCACGCGCTGGTGCAGCAGGCGGCGCGGGACGGCGGTCGAAAGCGCCAGGGGCTTTTTCTGAGGACTATCCATCATGGAATGTGCCGTCCATGATGCGGGTCAGACGGGCTTCCACCTGCATGAGCACCGTGTGTTTCTGTTCAGGAGCGTAGTCCCACCACGCGGCGATTTCGTCCAGGGTACGGAGGCAGCCGTCGCAGAGCTGGGTTTGCGGGTTGATGACGCAGACCCCCACGCAGGGGGAAGGCGGTTCACCGGATGGGGAAGGGGAATCGAGAGTCATGATGAAGTGGCTTCGCGGTCAGGTCGCAGTATTGACCCATGATACCGCGCCGCCGCCGGGCGAATCCATGCAGGATTGAGTCGTTGGATAGCACGAATGGCTCGAATCGCCGAGGCGTGGGGTTGGCCGCGAAGAAGGGGAAGGGAAATATTATTAGGCGTATCGAGTGTGCTGATTCAGAGCACGCGCCGCAGCGCTTTGGTCAGATGGTGGCGATCCAACCCTCGATCCTGTGGTGGTTTGTCGACGCTTCCTTATTGTTCTTCGCGGCCAACCGGGCTAACCAAAGCCGGACTGGCGACCTACGGTAAAAATAACCAACCAGACGAGTCAGCGTAAATTAGGATAAACCATGATTAAAATCAGGAATAACCCGATGCACGTGGCGCAATGAATCGTTTCGGCTGGCGACCGGTGCGATAAGTACAAAGGTTCTGAGGATTTGCGCTTGTCTGGACACGGGGTCAGGTTTAACCTTTACTTATCGCTGCAAAGTATTCCAAAGAGCGGGCTGGTTCGATCGAGCAGTCCGTCCTGACGCACGGTTTGATCCATCAAGCGACCCACAGGGGGAATCCCATCATGTTGTCCTATCAAGATTGCGTAGAACTCAGCGACCTGACTGAGGAAGAAATCGAGGCTATCGCTCAGCACGAGCATCTTCCAGAAATGGCGGCCTTGGAACTGGGCAGTTATCTGGTGCATACGGACCAAGGCGTCCCGATGATCAAGCGCATCATTCTGGAAGACATTGACGAAGAACGCCGGCGCGGCGATGCCGAGAAGGTTTTGCAGTTGAAGCTGGTGCTCAAGCATTTCGTGGACACCCATCCGGAAAACCTGGTCAAGGACTGAACAGAACCGGGAGTGCGGCATGATCCGGCGCGGCGCGGGACGCTCAGGACAGCGGTTCAGCCAGCAGGGCCTGCACCTCGGCCAGGGCGGCGCGGTGCATGGGGCGGCCGTTCACGGTGCTGAGCGGCGCCTCCCGCTCGGCCAGCGGCCCGAAAACTGTCAGGTCGATACCGGTTTCGCCGGCGGTGAAGCGAAAGGCCGGCAAAGCGACCAAAGCGCCGTCCGCCATTTTCAGACGATGTTCGGCGGTCTCGAACGGAATGTGGCGCTCCAGCAAAAACAGGGTGAGATCCTCGGGCGCATCGGCGAACAGATGCAGATGAATGACGGCGTGGGGGCCAGCAGCGCCGCTCAGCACCGACCCTACCAGCCGGGGCCGGAAACGCGCCAGGAATTGCATGGCGTGCAGCGCGGTTTCACGCAGATCCCGCAGGCGGGTTTGCTGGCGGTCGGCGTCGAACAGCCGTTGCCGGTCCAGCAGCGCCTGTTCGATTTCGCGGTTGTCGGGCAGCACGGCCCGGTCGCTGACCGCCAGACGCAGAGCGGCCTTGCGCTTGGCAGTGCGAAAATCCTGAACGCCTTCGTCAGTGATCAGCCGGGCGCATTCCTGGGCAAGCAGAGTCCGGAGGCGCTGGTCGGTGCGGGGGCGGTGGGACATGGGCGTTCTCCGGGCGCACGGCGCGGGGAAATAACGGATCATTGGCTATAGTTCATGAAGCGGACCGCAATGGCTCTGCTCCAATCAGGCGAGGAAGGGTAACTTGGCTCTGTTCACGCGTAAAGAACCCATTCTGGGTATCGATATTGGCCCCTCGGCGGTCAAGCTGGTCGAGTTGAGCCGTTCTGGATCGCGGTTTCGGGTTGAGGGCTACGCCATTGAGCCGCTGGGTGAAGGGATGGTGGAGGACCGCAATCCGACCGACACCGACGACGTTGCCGACGCGATCAAGCGCGCCTGCCGCCGGGCCGGTATCCGGGGGCGCCGCGCGGCGGTTGCGGTGCCGACCTCCAGCGTGATCACCCGCACGGTGCCGATGCCGGTGGAATTCAAGGATAGCGACATCGAAACCAATATCGCGATTGAAGCGGCTCAGTACATCCCCTATCCCATCGAGGAAGTCTATCTCGATTTTGAAGCCAAAGGGTTGTCGCCAGCCAGCAATGAAATGCGGGAAGTGATGCTGGTGGCTACCCGGAAGGAGAATGTGGATACCCGTGACGCCACGCTTAAAAATGCAGGTCTGACGCCGGCTATCGTCGATGTCGAGGCCTACGCCCTGGAAAACGCCTGCCGCCTGTTGCTGGACAGCCTGCCCAAAACCAGTGGCGGCGAGGGGGGCCTGAGCCTGACCAAGGGACGGGACAGCCTGATCGCGCTGGCCGACATCGGCGCCAGCTTTACTACGCTGTACATCCTGCAGCAGGATCGAGTGATTTTTACCCGCGAGCAGCGGTTTGGCTGCGATCAGTTGACGGTGCGAATCGCCGAAACCTATGGATTGTCCCGGGAGCAGGCCGAACAGGCCAAGCGGTCCGGGACGGTGAGCGACGACTACCCCACGGTGATTCTGGAGCCGTTCAAGCAGATGCTGGCGGAACAGATCGGCCACAGCCTGCAATTCTTTTTTTCCTCCGACCAGTTTGTCGCAGGTCGCTATACTGTGGATACCCTGGTCTTGAGCGGGGGGGGCGCTGCCCTGGTGGGATTGGACCGGGTCGTGGCGGACGTGCTGAACATTGCAACGGTCATTGCCAATCCCTTCAAAAACATGGCGAGCGCCGCACGGGTCAGCAGCAACGCCCTGCTGCGCGATGCGCCGCTGCTGCTGATCGCCTGTGGACTGGCCCTGAGGAGCTTCGACTGAGATGACGCGCATCAATCTGCTGCCCTGGCGCGAAGCGCGCCGCACTCAGCGGCAGCGCGAGCTGATCGGCATGCTGGTCGCGGCGGCGCTGTTCGGAGCCATCCTGGTGTTTGTGGCGTACACCGAGATCGACCATCGCATCCAGTATCAACAGGAGCGCAACGAGTACCTGCGCGGGGAAATCGCCCGGCTCAAGAAAGCGGCCGAGGAGATGCAGGAACTGCAAAAAATCCGCGCCCGGCTGGTAGATCGTCTCAACGTGATTCAGAAATTGCAGACGGTTCGGCCCGGCATGGTGCGGATGCTGGACGAACTGGTGCGGCTGGTGCCCCAGGACATCTACCTGACCGGCTTCAAAACCGCTAATAATCAAGTGACGCTGAATGGCATCGCCCGTTCTGATAATGTCATTTCCGAATTCATGCGCGACCTGAAGAGCGCCGCCGATCTGTTTGGCGAGCCGGTGCTGCAAGTGATCGAAACCCGCACCGTGAATAATGTACAGGCGCGGGTGTTCGAGCTGGTGGTGCCGCTCAAGCTGGGGGCGGAAGCCGAACCGGCTGGCGCGGCGGCAGGTAAGGGGGGTAAGAAGACATGAACCTGTCCGAGATCAACCTCAACGATTTCGATCTGCGCGAGGCGGGCGAATGGCCGCTGGCGGGCAAAATAGTGCTGGTGGTGCTGGTCATCGCCACCTTGCTGGGGCTGGGCTACTATCTTTTCACCAGCGATCAGCTTGAGGAATTGGACAAGGCGACCCGTGAGGAGCAGACGCTGCGGCAGGACTTCATCGAAAAATGGCGGGTGACCGCCAATCTCGAAGCGTTCCGGGAGCAGCTCAAGCAAATGGAAGCGAATTTAGAAGTGATGCTGCGGCAGTTGCCGACCGGCACCGAAATGCCGGATTTGCTGGAGGATGTGTCCAATACCGGCAAGAAAAACGGTCTGGAGTTTGAATTGTTCAAGCCCGAGGCCGAGCAGCCCAAGGATTTCTACGCAGCCAAGCCGATTACCATCAAGGCCAAGGGCACCTATCACCAGTTTGGCGCGTTTGTCAGCGGGGTCGCGGCGCTGTCGCGGATTGTAACGTTGGAGAACGCGACTTTGGTAGGCATTGCCGGGGACGCCAAGGGCGGTAAGGGCGGTAAGGGCGGTAAGCTGGCCAATGAACCGCTGACCATCCAGGCCACGTTGCAGACTTATCGCTACATGGATGAAGCGGCTGCGCCACCGGCGGGCCAGAAGCCGCAGCAAAAGACCGGGGGCGGCAAGCCATGAACGCGCGTGGGTGGGGGATCAGGGGGGCGATGGGTGCAGCGCTGGCGGTGCTGGCGGGATGCGCCCAGCCGGATTTGAGCGAAGTGCAGCAGTTCGTGGCGACCGCCCAGAAAACCACGCCGGTCAAGAAGCTGGAGCCGCCACCGGAAATCCAGCCGTATTTGCCGTTTACCTATGCGGCGCAGGGGCGGAAAGATCCATTCGTGCTGGCGCCGTTCGCCCAGGAAGAGGAACTGGAGCTGCCGCAGGAGATGGTGGCGCAGAGTCCTAATTACACGGGGCCGCGCCCCAATCCCAATCGGGTGCGGGAGGAGCTGGAGAAGTATTCGCTGGCTTCGCTCAAGATGATGGGCACCGTCCGCATGGGCGACGGGAGCGAGCTGTGGGCGCTGGTGCTGGCGCCGGATAACGTGGTGCATCGGATACAGAAAAACAATTATCTGGGCACGAACCACGGCAAGGTCATCGGTATTACGGAGCAGCGGATCGAGTTGAAGGAAATTGTTCCGGAGGGGCCCGGACGCTGGCAGGAGCGTGAAGCGTTCCTGTCGCTTACCCAATAAGATCGAGGGGGTTGTTATGACGAACAGGTCCACGCGCGAAGGCCAGCAGGATCACCGATGGGCTGGGGGGTGGCTGCCGTGGGTGGCGGCGTTGGGGCTGCTCTGGGGTGGGCTGTTCTGGGGCGCGGCGACGCTGGCGGCCGAAGCCGGGCCGGTGGTGTTGCAGGCGGTGGATATCAGTCCGCTGGCGGGTAATCGTCTGCAATTGCGGTTTCAACTGTCGGGGCCGCCCAAGGCGCCGCCGAGCAGTTTTACGATTAACGAGCCGGCGCGGATTGTGCTGGATTTTCTCGATACCACGAACGGCCTGAGCGCGCGGCAGCAGCCGATCAATGTCGGGGTGGCGGACAAGATCAGTGTGCTGGAGGGGGCGGACCGGACCCGGGCCTCGCTGAATCTGGCGCGACTGGTGCCGTACAAGGTGCAGGTGCAGGGCAGCGCGGTGGTGTTAACGCTGGAGAACGCAGGAGCCACGCCCGCCCGCACCCCGGCCCCGACGCCGGGGGCGGCGGTGAAAGCGGCGGCGGAGTCGTCCGGGGCGCGGCGGGCTGAAGCGCCGCCGGTAGCGACTGGCGGCGGGCCGCGCAATGTCAAGGAGGTCTCCTTTAAGCGCGGGCCTGGCGGGCAAGGCGTGATTACGGCCAAGCTGTCCAACCCGGGCATTGCGGTGGACGTGCGCCAGGAGGGTAATCAGATCATCGCGGACTTTCAGGGAGCGGCCTTGCCGCGCGGACAGGAGCGGCGCCTGGATGTGACCGATTTCGCCACGCCAGTGACCAAGGTGGAGGCGCTGAACCGGGGCGGTAGCGCCCGTCTGAGCATTCTGCCAAATCCGCCGTTTGAGTATCTGGCCTATCAGGCTAATGATCTGTATGTGATCGAGGTGCGTCCGCCGCAGAAATCCAAGGAGGAGGAAGATAAGGAGGCGCAGTTTGATCCGTCCAAGAAGAAGTACACCGG